>Ga0209013_10000545_pt1 | contig 33964 bp, 37 predicted proteins | sample Cruoilmetagenom2_FD_187291 | JGI IMG/M metagenome (GOLD analysis project Ga0209013, IMG submission 187291) | Oil polluted marine microbial communities from Coal Oil Point, Santa Barbara, California, USA - Sample 2 (SPAdes) (version 2) | ecosystem: Environmental > Aquatic > Marine > Oil seeps ...
AAATCCTGTACGGTTGTCGTGCCACCCTCGCTTGGACCTTTAAAATCCGCCCATGACGAGCCAGGAAAGCATGCCACTGCCATGATAGTGGCCAGTGCAGCAATTCTAATCCTCATCTTTAGCTCTCCTCTAGGTTGCTCCCACTAAGGGGTCCTGCCCCATCTTATGCGAGCGCGCTCGTAACCAGAACTAACGCTCGCTCAATAGACCACGGAGACAAGGAAACCGGATTGATCTGGGTCAGAGGCTGGCATTAACACGACTGTTTGTCTACGGCGCGGTGAATTCTCGTCTCTGGTGCCACACCAAGCGTGTGTATTGCGGTTCGGATACCATGTCCGCTTTTGGCACTTAGCGGACTCCTTGAGCGGGTTCGCCTCACGTCCGCTATTGGGGCTAAAGCAGACATCCCCAACGGTTCAACCGATGCCCTTTTATGAGTACACGGCCTAGTGTAGACGGGCTAGATACTGAGGCAGAAGGCGCGTGCGCCTCACCCCCCCTGGATTAGTAAAGCCCACGCCCCGCGACAGACTAAAGACTGGCTGCCCAATCTTGGCACCGAAGTTGGCACCGAACAGCACGGTACAAGCTGCCAAAGTGTGGGACTAAGTTGGCGCAAAAAGTCGCCGAACCCGCGAAAACTGGGCCGAAGAGGACCGGAAGATACCAAATGAAACGGCGGTCCGCGCATTAGCAAACCGCCGCCTTCAGCCTCTCGGCCACGTCTCCGTTGACGCAAAGCCTTACTGATCCGGCGTTGGCCGGTCAACACGGCACCTTCCCCTACGAACGGAATGTCGCGTCGTGCGTTTTTCCAGTAGAAAGCCGCCCCCGGGAAATGGGGAGCCAAGCCGCAAGAATCGAGGAAGGTCGCGAGATCCGGCCGGAATCGGCCCTGGCAGGGCCTGGGACGGGCTTCGGAGCGTGTATTGCCGACCCCGCCAATATGCTAGAATCGCGGCCATGACGCACCAGAAGGGCGTGAGCGCCATGCGTGGACCTTTCCATCGAGGGCCGTTTGTCTTGGCGGGGCTGACCGCGGCGGCAACGATGTGGCTTGCGCTGCCGGCGCCAGCCGCCGGCGCCGATTACTGCGTGACCTGCAAGAGCCCCAGCGAGACGTATCGCTGCCGCGTGACCGGCAGCGGCGTCAAGACGAGCGACGCGCTGAAGCTCTACTGCGTGATCCGCACCGCCAAGGAAGGCAACCACGCCTCCTGCTCCGCGGAGAAGGCAACGGCGGCCTGCGTGGGGCTGGTCAAGGCCTACACTTATGACGGCCCGGCCATTCCCGAGAACGTGACCTCCGATCCGCGCGTGCGCGAACTCCAACAGCGGATCGAACGGGACCAGCGCACTTTCAAGGAACCGGAAGGCGACGAACCGACATCGCTGTTCGAGCTGGGTGGCCGGGCGGTCGATGCCTCGAAAAAGGGCCTACGCAATGCGGGCTCGGCGATCGGTATCGGCTCGTCGGAGCCGGCGGCACGAGCCCCTGCTCCGCCGCCGAAGACGACCCGAAGTGCGGGCGCGGAGAGCGAAAGTCTTGCGCGCCGGAGCTATCGCTGCATGCGCTCCTTCTTCCGCAATTGCGGCTCGACAGACAAAGGGGCACTGGAATAAATCCAGCGCCCCCTCCTCCCTAGAGCGTTTTTATTGTGTGTCGGCTTACTTAGTGAGTCTGCAGCCACTCGCGGGCTTGTTTTTGTGCCTCGGAGATCTGATCCGTGGTCATCTCCTGGGAGAGCTCCACACGATAGGTCTTTGCCGAAACGTTGCCCCGCGCCGCGGCGAGGTTGAACCATTTATGCGCGCTCACGAGATCCATATCGATATCGCGGCCGGTCGCATAGAGCATGCCGAGTTCGAACAAAGCATCCGGCGCACCTGCTTGCGCTGCGAACTCCATGTGACCGGTAATCGCCGTCGAAAGTTCCAGTCGTGCCATTTTAACGTCCCCCTTATTTTTCCGCGCCGCGAACTCGCTTTTCCCCGCGATGTTCAGCGCGCCGTTCCCGTCGAACACGGGAAGGATCATGGGCCAGGTCCTTCAACAACGTCTGAATCGATGTGGTGAACGAGAAATCAGGAAGTCTGAAGCGCGCGGTAACTTTGGTTTACGGCGCGGGCTCTTGCGCAGGGCAAAAGCGGGTCAAAGCTTAACATCGGCGTTTGGCAAGGTTTCTTTGACCATTCCCGGTCACGGACCGATAACCACGCATAAACTTCGCGCGCGAATTCCCCTTGAAAAAATCAAGGAATAAGAAGCGTCGACCCTGTGGTGAGGCGCCCTTCGAGATCGCCGTGGGCGCGCGTCGCCTCCCTCAACGGGTAGGTCTGATCGATGGCGATCTTGACCTTGTTCTTGGCAATAGCCCCGAACAGGTCGTTCGCGCATGAGACCAGCTCTTTTCGCGTGGCGATATAGTCGCCGAGGGCCGGCCGCGTGGCGAACAGCGAGCCCTTTTGCGCGAGAAGGTTGATGCGAAACTCCGGCACCGGCCCCGACGCCTGACCGAAGCTCACCCACATGCCCCGCCGCTTGAGGCAATCGAGCGATGCCGGAAACGTATCCTTGCCGACCGAGTCGTACACCACGTCGACGCCCTCACCCTTGGTGTACGCCTGCACCTTGGCGACCACGTCTTCCTCGCGGTAGTTAATGACATGCGTGCAGCCGTGGCTCCGCGCGATCAGCGCCTTGCCGGCGGACCCCACCGTGCCGATCACCTTAGCGCCGAGCGCGGCCGCCCACTGGCACGCAATCATGCCGACACCGCCCGCTGCCGCATGAAACAGCAGCGTCGTATCCGGCCCGACCTTGTAGGTGCGGCGCAGGAGATATTGCGCGGTCATGCCCTTCAGCATGATGGCCGCGGCCGTCTCATCGCTCACGCCTTGCGGAACACGCACCACGCGGTCCGCCGCGATCAACCGCTCCTCCGCGTATCCCCCGATAGGGCCCGCATAGGCAACGCGGCGCCCGACCTTCAGGTCGCGTACGCCTTCGCCGACCGCCGTCACCACACCGGCACCTTCCATGCCCGGTACGAACGGCAACGCATCCTGCGGGTAGAGGCCGGTGCGCACATAGACGTCGATATAGTTGAGGCCGATGGCAGTCTGCTTGACGCGGATTTCGCCAGGGCCCGGCTCACCGACCTCGACCTCTTCCCAGGTCAGGGTCTCGGGACCGCCATACTCATGGACGCGAATTGCGTGGGTCATGCCTCGTGCATCACCTAGTCGACGCCAAGCTTTGACTTGAGTAGCGCGTTCACCGCCTGCGGGCTCGCCTTGCCGCCCGTGGCCTTCATCACCTGTCCGACGAACCAGCCGATCAACGCAGGTTTCTCCTTGGCCTGCTCGACCTTGTCGGGGTTCGCCGCGATGACCTCGTCCACGGCCTTCTCAATGGCGCCGGTGTCGGTGACTTGCTTTAGCCCGCGCGCCTCGACGATCTCGCTCGGGTCGCCGCCGTCGGTCCAGACAATGTCGAAGACATCCTTCGCGATCTTGCCGGAGATCGTGTCTTCTTTGATGAGATCAAGGATGCCGCCAAGCTGCGCCGCCGAGACAGGACTGTCGAAGATGGTCAGGCCTTCTTTGTTGAGACGGCCGAACAACTCGTTGATGACCCAGTTCGCCGCCTGCTTGGCGTCGCGGCCCTTCGCCACCGCCTCGAAATAGTCGACACTTTCGCGCTCGGCGACAAGCACGTCGGCGTCGTAAGGCGTGAGCCCATAGTCGGCAATGAAGCGTGCGCGCTTTTGGTCGGGAAGCTCCGGGAGGTCCGCAGCGAGGCCATCCACGAAGTCTTGGCTGAGCTCGAGCGGCAGAAGATCCGGATCCGGGAAGTAGCGGTAATCGTGTGCCTCCTCCTTGGAGCGCATGGACCGCGTCTCGCCCGTCTTGGCATCGAACAGCCGTGTTTCCTGATCGATTGTTCCGTCGTCCTCGATGATCTCGATCTGCCGGCGTGCCTCGTACTCGATCGCCTGACCGATAAAACGGATCGAATTGACGTTCTTGATCTCGCAACGCGTACCGAGTTCGTCGCCCGGGCACCGCACGGAGACGTTCACATCGGCGCGCAAGGAGCCCTGCTCCATATTGCCGTCGCACGTGCCGAGATAGCGCAGGATGGTGCGCAGCTTACTGACATAGGCCTTGGCCTGTTCGGAGGAGCGCAAATCGGGCTTCGACACGATCTCCATCAGCGCCACACCCGAGCGGTTGAGATCCACATAGGAGTGCTGCGGATGCTGATCGTGCAGGCTCTTGCCTGCATCCTGCTCCAAATGCAGCCGCTCGATGCCGACGATCACCCGCTCGCCGCTCAAGAGATCGACGATGACCTCGCCCTCGCCCACGATCGGGTTCTTGAACTGACTGATCTGATAGCCCTGCGGCAGATCGGGATAGAAATAGTTCTTCCGGTCGAACACCGAATAAAGATTGATCGCGGCCTTCAAACCCAACCCCGTGCGCACTGCCTGCGACACGCACGCCTCGTTGATTACGGGCAGCATGCCGGGCATCGCCGCATCGACCAGGCTCACATGTGAGTTCGGATCACCGCCAAACTCGGTCGAGGCGCCGGAGAACAGCTTGGCGTTGGAGCTGACCTGGGCATGGACCTCCATGCCGATCACTACCTCCCAGTCGCCGGTGTCGCCTTCGATCAGGTTCGATTTTTCGCTCTTGGCGTTCATGGGCCGCCGCTACTCCTTGGGCCCCGGCTTGCGAAGCTTCTCTTCCTCATACTGGATGAACCAGCCAATCATTTGACGCCACAGAGCCTCAACAAGTTCCGGCGGCAGATTGTTTTCCTCGGCGCGCGCACGCACCCTGTCGATGACCTGCTGGATGCGCCAGGGCACGCGGGCGTCCGCAGGCGAGTTCTTGAGCTGCCAGGCGCGATCCACAAAAGCGAACCGCTCGCAGATCAGGTCCACCATCGCCTGGTCGATGCGGTCGATCTCGAGCCGCACCTCATCCATGTTGTCGCATTTCTGCGCATCGCGTGTGGCCATTACGCCCCCTTGCTCCACCAGTCTTGCGGCTTGGCCATCGGGCCTGCCGCGTCCTCGATCACCTGTCCGGCGCGGAATAGCGTCTCCTCGTCGAACGCGCGGCCAATCAGTTGGAGGCCAAGCGGCGTGCCTTCGGACGACAGCCCGGCCGGGATCGACACGCCAGGCAGTCCGGCCATGTTCACCGTCACCGTGAAGATGTCGTTCAGATACATCTCAAGCGGATCGCCGGACTTTTCGCCCACGCCAAAAGCAGGACTAGGCGTGGTCGGCGTCAGGATTGCATCGACGCCCTCGAACGCTTGATCGAAATCGCGTTTGATCAAGGTGCGGACCTTCTGCGCCTTCAGGTAATAGGCATCGTAATAGCCGGCCGACAGCACGTAGGTGCCGATCAGGATGCGCCGCTTCACTTCGGCGCCAAAGCCTGCTTCGCGCGTGTTCTCGTACATAGAGGTCACGTCGCTGCCCGTCTCGCGCAAGCCATAACGCACACCGTCATAGCGGGCGAGATTGGACGACGCCTCCGCCGGCGCGACAATATAATAAGACGGCAACGCGTATTTGGTGTGCGGCAGGCTCACCTCTTTGATGTTTGCGCCCGCGTCCTTCAGCCAGGCAATGCCCTGCTGCCACAGCGCTTCGACCTCCGGCGCCATACCCTCCACGCGGTACTCCTTGGGAATACCGATCGTCAGACCTTTGACACCTTTGCCCACCGCGGCCTCGAAGTCGGGCACGGGCACGTCCGCACTCGTCGTGTCCTTGGGATCATGGCTCGCCATGACATTCAACATAATGGCTGCATCGCGCACCGAGCGCGTGATCGGTCCGGCCTGATCGAGCGAGGAGGCAAACGCCACGATGCCCCAACGCGAGCAGCGGCCGTAGGTGGGCTTGAGACCGACAGTTCCCGTAAAAGCCGCTGGTTGCCGGATTGACCCACCGGTATCCGTTGCTGTTGCACCTAAGCACAGCCGCGCGGCGACTGCCGCCGAGGACCCGCCGGACGATCCGCCCGGCACGAGCTTGGCGTCGGAGCCTTCGCGCCGCCAAGGATTGACGACGTCGCCGTAATAGCTCGTCTCATTGGACGACCCCATGGCGAACTCATCGTTGTTGAGCTTGCCGAGCATCACCGCGCCTTGCCCCCACAGATTGGCGGTGACCGTGGACTCGTAAGGGGGCGTGAAGCCGTCGAGGATATGCGAGCAGGCCGTGGTGCGGACGTCGCGCGTGCAGAACAGATCCTTGATGCCGAGCGGAATGCCTTCGAGTGCACCGCCCTCCCCCTTGGCCAACCGCGCATCGCTCGCCTTCGCCATCTCAAGCGCGCGCTGGGGCGTCGGCAAGACATAGGCGTTGATCCCCGCGTTGGCGGCATCGACCGCATCGAGATGCGCTTGTGCCAGCTCTTCGGCGGAGAAGGACTTGTCGCGCAAGGCGTCGCGCGCGTCCGCAATCGTCAGGTCTGTCAGGTCTGTCACGGTTGTCTACTCGACGATCTTCGGCACGACGAAAAAATGATCGTCCACCTCTGGCGCATTCTTGACGATGTCGTCGGCGCAGAAGCCGTCCGTCACCTCGTCCTTACGCTTCTTCATGGACATAGCCTCAACCCGCGTCATCGGCTCCACATTGCTGGTGTTGAGCTCGTCGAGCTGGGCCACCCAATCGAGGATGCCGGAGAGTTCGGTCTCCAGCCGCGCGGCCTCCTCATCGGTAATGGCGATGCGGGCAAGGCGGGCAATACGGCGAACGGTGGCACTGTCGACGGACATGGATTTGTGGGGGTCTCGCGGGGGTTGAAAATCTGGGACTTCCTGTAGCACCGCCCTGAGGGAGCGGCAACGTGGTGGCGGCGACTTGGTGCCAGGCCGCGCCCTAGCCTCAGACCTCGAAGGGTACGCCGACCTCCGGGACCAGGACCCGGTTCCCACCCATTTCCGCGACAAATTTGTCCGCCGTCTGATCGATGACCGGGAAGGTTCCGTAGTGACACGGCACCACGGTCTCGAAGTCGAAGAAGCGCTTGCAGGCAAGCGCGGCGCCCTTGGCGCCCATGGTATAGCGGTCGCCGATCGGTACGATACCGATTTGCGGCTGGTGCAACTCGTTGATCAGCGCCATGTCGGCGAAGATGTCCGTATCGCCCAGGTGATAGAGGGTCTTGTCCCCTTTTCCGGCGATCACCAGCCCGCACGGATTGCCGAGATAGACCGGCCGCCCATCGACCATGTTGGAGGACGAATGCAGGGCCTGCACGAAGGTCAGATCGAAGTCCCCTTGGGGGATCATGCCGCCAGTATTGCCGGGGTCGGTCTTCTCCACCCCTTGGCCCGCGAGGTAGGTCGCAAGCTCGTGCACGGCAAGAAGCGTGGTGCCGGTTTCCTTGCAAACCCGGACCGTATCGCCGACATGATCCTCATGGCCGTGGGTCAGCGCCACATGGGTCACCCCCTCGGTCACGTCGGTCCAGGGAATGTTGGCTTTCTCGAAGGTGGGATTGCCGCTCAGAAACGGATCGATCAGGATGCGGCTATCGCCGGTCTCCACGCGAAAGCAGGAATGGCCGAACCACGTCAATTTCATCGTCTTACCCTTCACTTGGCCCTGTGACAGACACTTCGCCCCTTCCTATCGAAGACTTGCCGTCGGCGCTACAGCCCGGTGCCAGGCTGCTCGGGCTGGATGTAGGCACGAAGACCGTGGGGCTGGCCCTGACGGACGTGACCCGCACCGTCGCCACCCCGTACAAAACTCTGAGACGCACCAAGTTCACGGCCGATGCCAAAGAGATCGCCGAGATCGCTGAAAAGGAAGGCGTCGGCGGGCTCGTGATCGGCCTTCCGCTCAATCTCGACGGCAGCGAAGGTCCGCGCGCCCAATCAACCCGCGCCTTCGCGCGCAATCTGGCGGCGCATGTTCCTATCCCCATGACATTCTGGGATGAGCGTCTGTCGACAGCAGCCGTGGAGCGGCACTTGATCGAGGCCGACGCATCGCGAAAGCGCCGGGCCGAAGTGATCGACCGCATGGCGGCCGCCTACATCCTCCAAGGCGCGCTGGACCGTTTGAGAGGTCTCGCGAACTCCTAAAGTGCGCTAGCCGCCCTGCAAGAGCATGTAGGTCTTCGGATCGTCCGGGCAGAGGCCGGCGCCACAGAGTGCGACGGTCGAGGCGATATTGGCGATCGCAAGCGTCAGGAACAGCAGCAGCGCTGAAAGCGGCAAGACCTTCAACCGCACCGACATGGGCTCGGCCCGGGAAAACTGCCGGTCGTCGAGCAACATGATCGCGCAACCCAGAATGATCGCGGCGAAGGCAATGAAAGCCCACGTATAAAGATGTAAGCCGAATACGTCGTTGCCGTAATGACCGGTGCCCGGAATGATATGCAGCACAATCTGGCGCAGCGATATGGAACCGCCGGCAATCGCGCCGACGATGGCGACGCCATAGTGACTTGGCTTCGGCCCGAAAATCAGATTCAGCGCAATGCCGAACCCGGCAGCGAAGAAACCGGCACGCTGCAGAATGCATAAGGGACATGGCAAGTCGCCGAACCAAAGCTGGTCGACGAGCGCAAGCGCCAGCACCGTGCTGATGGCAAGCAGCCCGATGGCGTTCAGAAGCTTCGATAGGTCCGCAGACACGTTCTCCCCCTCCTTCGCCTCAGAGCTGGATCATCAAGACTTCCGTGACGTGGAAGCGGAACAGCACGAGCATGGCGATGAGCCCAAGAGCCCAAAACCCCATGGACACGCCGCGTTGGCGCATCCACGCCGCACCAACCGCGCAGGCGAAGAGAACAAAAGGCAAGCTCATCATGGTCTAGCGCCTCCCAATTGTCCCCCAGTAGGGCCGGCCACACCTAAGAAGGTGCGTAGTTTCCCTCAACCGACCGTGCCATCTTGTTGATTCGCTTGCCTTACAAGGTATTGAAGTTTTCACCTCTCTGGCAAGCCCCCTCCCGCCGGTGCGACGCTTAGGCAATGCGCAGAGCCTAGGCTTTGATCCAGGGCAACCTCATGACGGCGCCGCCTGGTCGAGGCTTGTGCTAACGCCGATGCCTCGACCAATTTCCGCACCGTGCTCTCATCGCACATGGCCTGCTTTCACCAAGCTTCCCGAAATATGCGCTCACGCTTGATGCCTGGACCGAGCGGCCTTATACAGTGACCTTTAATGAGCATCGCGGAAGAAGCTCCCACAGCCCCGTTTCCACACCGCCATCTTCTTGGCATAGAAGGTCTTTCACGCAGCGAGATCGTAACGCTGCTGGACCTCTCCGAGGAGTCGGCGAAGCTTGGCCGTCAGGTCAATAAGAAGAGCGACGACCTCCGCGGCCGGACGCTTATCAATCTCTTTTTCGAGGCCTCCACCCGGACCCAAAGCTCGTTCGAGCTGGCGGGCAAGCGGCTGGGCGCCGACGTAATGAATATGTCGATCCCGACCTCGTCGATCCAAAAGGGCGAGACGCTGATCGACACGGCTGTGACGCTGAACGCCATGCGCCCCGACCTGCTCGTCGTCCGCCATCGTGCCGCCGGCGCCGTCGAGTTGCTCGCCCAAAAAGTGGACTGCTGCGTGATCAATGCCGGCGACGGCAGCCACGAGCACCCGACGCAGGCCCTGCTCGACGCCCTCACCATTCGCCGCCACAAGAACCGGATCGAGGGGCTCATCGTCGCCATCTGCGGTGACATTCAGCACTCGCGGGTGGCCCGCTCGAACATCCTCCTGCTGAACACGCTCGGCGCACGCGTGCGCGTCATCGCGCCTTCGACGCTTCTCGGCGCCGGCATCGAACGGCTCGGCGTGGAGGTCTACAACTCCATGACCGACGGGCTCGCCGATGCTGACATCGTCATGATGCTTCGCCTTCAGCGCGAACGCATGGTCTCAAGTCTGATCCCGAGCCAGCGGGAGTACTTCCACTTCTACGGTCTTGACTACGACAAGCTCGCCTGCGCCAAGCCCGACGCACTCATCATGCATCCCGGGCCGATGAATCGCGGGGTGGAGATCGATTCCAACGTGGCGGACGACTCGCGCAGCGTGATCCGCGAACAGGTGGAGATGGGCGTCGCCGTACGCATGGCGGTACTGCAAGCGCTCGCCCGTCACCTGCCCAACCGGTGACCGCAATGCCCAGCCACGGCAAACTCCTCACCCTAGTCAACGCACGCTTGATCGACCCGGCAACGGGGCTCGACGCCTTTGGCGGCTTGCTGATCGAAGACGGGGTGATCGCCGATCTCGGCGCGCACATCATGGAAGGCTCCGTTGCAGGCGCCGAGTCGCTCGATTGCGGCGGCCGGACCGTAGCGCCGGGCCTCATCGACATGATGGTGTTCGGCGGCGAGCCCGGCCACGAGCACCGCGAGACGCTGGCGACAGCGAGCCGCGCGGCGGCGGCGGGCGGCGTCACCACCATCTGCTGCATGCCGGACACCGATCCCGTCATCGACGACGTGGCCCTGGTGGACTTCATTCTGCGCCGCGCCCGCGACACCGCCCTCGTCCATGTCCACCCCATGGCCGCCATGACGCGCGAACTGAAGGGCGAGGAGATGGCCGAGATCGGCTTGCTCCAGGATGCGGGCGCTGTCGCGTTCACCAATGGCAAGTCGAGCGTCGCCAACGCCAGACTGATGCGGAACGTGCTGTCATACGCCAAGGACTATGGCGCGCTCATCGTGCATCACCTTGAGGATGCCTCGCTCGCCCAGGAGGGCGTGATGAACGAAGGTGAGGTCGCAACCCGGCTGGGCCTGCGCGGCGTACCGGCAGCCGCCGAGACCATGATGCTGGAACGCGATATCCGTCTCGTCGAGCTGACGGGCGGACGCTACCACGCCGGCCAGATTTCCTGCCGCGCCTCGCTCGACGTCATTCGTGCCGCGAAATCCCGCGGCCTCCCCGTGACCTGTAGCGTCTCCGTCAACCATCTCACGTTGAACGAGAACGACATCGGGCCCTACCGGACCTTCTTCAAGATGAAGCCGCCGCTTCGCGCCGAAGATGACCGGCAAGCCATGGTGGAAGGCGTCGCGAGCGGCGATATCGACGTGATCGTCTCCGCCCACGATCCCCGCGGTGCGGAAGGCAAACGCCGGCCCTTCGCCGAGGCGGCGGATGGTGCGGCTGGCCTCGAGACCATGCTCGGCGCCGCCTTGCGGCTCTATCACAATGGTGAAGTCACGCTGCAACGTCTGCTGGAAGCAATGTCCACCACGCCCGCCAGGCTCCTTGGTCTCGACTCCGGACGGATGGCGAAGGGCGCGCCGGCGGATCTCACGCTCATCGATCTCGAAATGCCGTGGCGAGTGGAGCTCGAACAGCTCTGCTCCAAATCGAAGAATACGCCCTTTGAGGGGGCACGATTCGAAGGCCGGGCGCTCGTGACCTTCGTTGCCGGACGGCCCGTCTACCACTACGGTTGACCGATTCTGGCGTCACAATGAGGGTAAGCGATGCCGCCGTCCGATGATTGGGCCGCTGTCCTTCCATCCACGCTTGGCCTGTGCCTGTTCAGCTTTGCGCTCGGGTATCTGCTTGGTTCAATTCCCTTCGGGTTGATCCTCACGAAGCTGACCGGCCGTGGCGATGTGCGCGCCATCGGCTCAGGCAATATCGGCGCCACCAATGTCTTGCGGACGGGCAGTAAGGGCCTCGCCGCCCTGACACTGCTACTTGACGTGTTGAAGGGTGCAGCGGCCGTGTGGATCGGGTCGCATTTCGGTCCCTACGCCGCGATGGCTGGCGGTCTCGGCGCGTTTCTCGGTCATCTCTTTCCCGTGTGGCTTGGCTTTCGCGGCGGCAAAGGCGTCGCCACATATATCGGCGTGGCGCTCGGGCTGTTTTGGCCCGTCGGCCTCGGCTTCTGCGTGATGTGGCTGCTCGTGGCCACCGCGACGCGCTACTCGTCTCTTGCAGCTCTCATCTCCAGCGCAGCCACCGTGGGAACCTTTGCCGTCCTCCAGATGTGGCCGCTTGCGGTGCTGTTTGGCGTCCTCACCGTCCTTCTTTACATTCGCCACGCCGCGAACATTCAGCGGCTCCTGCAGGGCGAGGAGACGCGCATTGGCGAAGACAAGCACTGAGCGTCTCAACGATGCGCAGCGTTTGGCCTGGCTGCGGCTGATCCGCAGCGAAAATATCGGCCCCGCCGTTGCCGCCATCGAAGCCGTGCCGGACTTGTCCCGCCGTGGCGGCCGTCAAAACATCCGCCTCTGCACGGAAGCGGAAGCAGAGGCCGAGCTGAAAGCGGCCCGCCGGGCCGGCATGCAACTCGTGGCGCGACGCAGCGTTCCGGATCGCTGATCACGGCGCGCCTGGCGGGCGAGCAAGGCCGCGAGGTGTTCGCCGTTCCGGGAAGTCCGCTCGATCCACGCGCCGCCGGGACCAATAATCTCTTGAAGCAAGGGGCAACGCTGGTCACCGAGCCGTCCGATATCATCGAAGTGCTTGCACCGATCCTCGGCCGCGTCCCGCCGCCTGCCGAACTCGCCTCCTCCGATTAGCCGGTCACACCCGCGCCACTTCCCGACATCAAACAGACCCAGCGGGAGCGCATCCTGGAGGCACTAGGCCCAAGTCCCGTAGATATCGACGAATTGATCCGCGCCACGGGGCTGGACGCGCGGAAGGTCCATATTGTCCTGCTTGAGCTCGACCTGGCGGGTCGTCTCCAGCGCCACGGCCAGCAACTCGTCTCGCTGGTCGAGCCGTGAGGCCGCTCACTCGGACTTTTGTTTTTCGTTGTTTGCTTCTTCCAGCGCCACGCTGATCAGATAGGCCAGAAATGGGAGCTTTGCCTGATGCGCCGACTTCCGCAGTCCTTCAAGCATCGACGCGAGGTACTCGGCGGTCTCGCGGCGCGTGACCCCCGTATCCTTGCTTGCTGCGCCTGCACTCATCGGAGGCCGGGGCCCTGAGCCTGCCATTCCATTCCGCCTTGCACTGCGCCCGCTGGTTCCCACTACCACCCCCAATAAATTGTTGGATCTGGCAGCGTTTGCCGCACCAAGAGCACACTCAGGTTTAACACTTTATAGTTGTTAGTCCCTAATATAGACTACTATAAGTTGTAATTCGTCAGCGCGCTGAATTTGACAGGCGCGGGTGGAGACACCATTTTCTGCCCCTGCCAGGGTCGATTCAGGACCCATAACTACAGCCGAACGCCATTTTTGCGCGGCTAGGAACGTCTCAATGAACATCGTCATCGTCGAATCGCCAGCTAAGGCCAAGACCGTCAACAAGTATCTCGGCCCCGACTATCGGGTGTTCGCCTCCTATGGGCATGTCCGGGATCTCCCCTCGAAGAACGGTTCGGTGCTGCCGGACAACGACTTTGAGATGCATTGGGACGTCGACCCAAGCTCGGCAAAGCGCCTGGCCGACATCGTGAAAGCCCTGAAGGGGGCCGACAAGCTGATCCTGGCCACGGACCCCGACCGTGAGGGCGAGGCCATCTCATGGCACGTGCTGCAGGTCCTCAACGGGAAGAAGCTGCTCGATAAGGTCGATGTGGAGCGCGTGGTCTTCAATGCCGTGACCAAGGATGCCGTCCTTGATGCGATGCGCCACCCGCGCAAGATCGACGAGCCGCTGGTCAATGCCTATCTCGCACGGCGTGCCCTCGACTATCTCGTGGGCTTCACCCTTTCGCCGGTCCTTTGGCGCAAGCTGCCAGGCGCCCGCTCTGCCGGCCGCGTGCAGTCCGTCGCCTTGCGCCTCGTCTGCGACCGCGAGCTGGAGATCGAGAAGTTCAAGTCGCAAGAGTACTGGTCGATTGTCGCCGACCTTGCGACCGGCAAGAACGAAACTTTCCAAGCGCGGCTTGTCACAGCCGACGGGAAGAAACTCGAGAAGTTCGACATTCCGGATCAGGCAAATGCCGACCGTCTGAAGGACGCGCTTGAGGGCGGACGTTTCTCGGTCGGCAAGATCGAGAGCAAGGCGCAGCGCCGCAACCCGGCCGCACCCTTCACCACCTCGACGCTGCAGCAAGAGGCCTCGCGCAAACTCGGTTTCGCGCCGCGCCAGACCATGCAACTGGCGCAACGGCTTTATGAAGGCATCGACCTAGGCGGCGAGGCGGAAGGACTCATTACATATATGCGGACGGACGGTGTGCAGATCGTGCCCGAAGCCGTTTCGTCGATCCGCGATCTGGTGACCGGCCTCTACGGCAACCGCTACGTGCCGCCTTCGCCGCGCCAATACCAGACAAAGGCGAAGAACGCACAGGAAGCCCACGAAGCAATCCGCCCAACCGATTTCAGCAAGGCGCCCGATAAGATTGGCCGCTATCTGGATGCGGACTCGCTGAAGCTCTACAAGCTCATCTGGCAGCGCACGCTTGCCAGCCAAGCCTCCAGCGCCGAAATCGAGCGCACCACCATCGACATCGATGTGGCGGGTAAGGATGGCAACCCTTATGGCGTCCGCGCCACAGGTTCGGTCATCCGCTTCGACGGCTTCCTCAAGATCTACGAAGAAGGCGTCGATGACGCTGTCGGCGAGGACGGCGCCCTGCCCGCGCTGAATGAAGGCGATGCGCTCAACGCCAACGCCATTCAGGCAAAGCAGCACTTCACCGAGCCGCCGCCGCGTTACAGCGAGGCAACCCTCATTAAGAAGATGGAGGAGCTCGGGATCGGCCGGCCCTCTACCTATGCCTCTACGCTCAACGTATTGCGCGAGCGGGAATATGTCCGCGTGGATAAGAAGCGCCTCTTCCCCGAGGACAAGGGACGGCTCGTGACGGCCTTCCTGGAGAGCTTCTTCAAGCGCTACGTGGAGTATGACTTCACGGCCGGTCTTGAGGAGAAGCTCGATCGCATCTCCGCCGGTGAGCTGGAATGGAAAGACGTACTGCGCGATTTCTGGCGCGACTTCATTGGTGCGGTGGACGATATCGGCGATCTCAGAATCGCCAAGGTACTCGACGCCCTCAACGAGCTGCTTGGACCTCATGTGTTCCCCGATACGGGCGAAGGCGACCCGCGCACCTGTCCAGCCTGTAAGGAAGGCCAGCTCAGCCTCAAGGTCGGCAAGTTCGGCGCCTTTGTCGGCTGCTCGAACTATCCCGACTGCCGCTTCACGCGTCAGCTCGCTGAGTCGGGCGACAAGGCCGCGCTTACAGACGGCAAAGTGCTGGGTACCGATTCGGAGACGGAACTCGAGGTCACCGTGCGCACGGGACGCTTCGGACCCTATATCCAACTCGGCGAAGCAACCGACGGCGAGAAGCCGAAGCGCGCCTCGATCCCCAAGGGAACCGATCCCGAGGCCATCGACTTGGCGCACGCGCTGAAACTGTTATCGCTTCCCCGCGAGGTCGGCATCGACCCTGAAAGCGGCAAACCCATTACCGCCGGCTATGGCCGCTATGGACCCTATGTCCAATGCGACGGCAAATATGCAAGCTTGAGCACGCCTGAAGAAGTGTTCGAGGTTGGCGCCAACCGCGCAATCACCCTACTTGCGGAGAAAGCGGCAAACCGCCGCCCGCGCGGACCGAGCGTTCTCAAGGAACTCGGCGACCATCCGGACGAAGGCGGGAAGATCCAGGTATTGGACGGCCGCTACGGTCCCTATGTGAAGCACGGCAAGATCAACGCAACGGTTCCGAAGGATCGAAATCCCGAAGAGGTCACGCTTGAGGAAGCGGTTGAGTTGATTAGGGCACGTGCCGCTAAGGGGCCTGGGAAGAAACGGCCAGCCAAGAAAGCCGCAGCGAAGAAGAAAGCGGCAAAGAAGCCGGCCAAGAAGTCCCCGCGCAAGAGCGCAAAGACCAAGGAGCCCGCCGGAGAGGCGGCAAGCTAAGCGGCACACGTGGCGAAAACCAAGAAGGCTACCCCAAAGACGAAGAAGAAGGCCGCTGCCAAACAGGCGGGCAAGCTCCCCTCCAAGCAAGAGATCGTCGACTTTCTGAAAAGCTCGCCTGCGAAGTCAGGCAAGCGCGAGATCGCGCGCGCCTTCGGGGTGAAAGGCGCCGACCGCATCAACTTGAAGAACCTTCTGCGCACCATGGCCGACGAAGGGCTCATCACCGGGTCCCGGCGCAAGCTGACACGCCCGGGCGCCCTCCCCCCTGTCACCGTCCTTGAGATTACCGGCCGCGACAATGATGGAGAGTTTGTCGCACGGCCCGCGACGTGGGACGACGAACACGGTCCCACCCCACGTATCCTCATGGTGGAGAGCAAACGCGACGGTGCCCCGGCGGGTGTGGGCGACCGCGTACTGGCGCGGATCACCGCGCTTGGCGCGGACGCCGAGTATCCCTACCAGGCGCGGACCATTAAACGCCTGCCGCGCACGACGTCGAGGAGCCTGCTGGGGATCTTTCGCGCGCTGAAAGACGGGCGGGGCATCATCGACCCGATCGACAAGAAGCAGCTGAAAGAGTGGACTGTGCCGCGCGGTGCGGCCGGCGAAGCGAAGGACGGCGAACTTGTGCGTTTCGAAATCGCGCGCTCGGCTCGCTACGGCGTGCCGACGGCTCGCATCATCGAGCGACTCGGAAACCCGGAAGCACAACAAGCCATCAGCCTGATCGCGGTTCACGCGCATGGCATTCCCGATGTCTTCCCCCCTGCGGTGATCGCCGAGGCCGACGCGGCCAAGCCGGTCGATCTTGGCCGGCGCGAAGACCTGCGGGACATTCCGCTCATCACCATCGATCCGTCCGACGCGCGCGATCACGACGACGCGGTTTGGGCGGAGCCCGACCCAAACCCGAAGAACGAAGGCGGTTGGGTCGTCATCGTCGCCATTGCCGACGTCGCCCATTACGTAACCCCGGAGAGCGCGCTCGACACCGAAGGGCGCAAGCGCGGCAACTCGGTCTACTTCCCGGACCGCGTCGTGCCGATGCTGCCCGAGCGCATTTCGAACGACCTCTGCTCACTGAAGGAAGGCGTGGCGCGGCCTTGTCTCGCGGTCCGCGTGATCTTCGACAAGAGTGGACACAAGCTGAGCCATCGCTTCTTGCGCGGACTAATGCGATCGGCCGCGAGCCTGAGCTATGAGCAGGCGCAAGGAGCCATCGACGGGCGCCCGGACGAGACCACGGGGCCCCTGCTCGATTCCGTCTTACGCCCGCTCTGGGGTGCCTACGCCAGCGTGCTTCGCGCCCGCACCGACCGCGGGCCGCTCGATCTCGACCTGCCGGAACGCAAAATTCTGCTCGACGACAAGGGCCGGGTCCGTGGCGTCGCCACGCCGCAGCGCCTCGACGCGCATCGCTTGATCGAAGAGTTCATGATCCAGGCAAACGTCTCCGCAGCCGAGACGCTGGAGGCTAAGCGCAGCCCCCTCATCTATCGCGCCCACGACGCGCCCTCGAAAGAGAAGCTCTCGACATTGGGCGAGTTTCTCGCGACCATCGACATCAAGCTGCCGAAGGCCGGAACACTGAAGCCTGCCCAGTTCAACCGCATTCTGGCCGAGACCCGGGGCACGCCCACCGCCGAACTGGTTGCCGAGGTCGTGCTCAGGAGCCAATCGCAGGCGGAGTACAATCCGCACAATTTCGGACATTTCGGTCTCAACCTGCGCCGCTACGCGCACTTCACCTCGCCGATCCGGCGTTATGCCGACCTCACGGTCCACCGGGCGCTGATCCGCGCCCTCGACCTCGGTGCCGGCGGCTCGACGGACAAGGAGTTGGAGGCGCTTGAGGAGATCGCGGGCGCGATCTCCGACACCGAGCGCCGTGCCATGGCGGCGGAACGGGAAACCAACGACCGGCTCATTGCGGCCTATCTTGCCGACCGCATCGGCGCCACCTTCCAGGCCCGGGTCTCGGGCCTGGTCCGGTCCGGACTTTTCGTGCGGCTTCTGGACACCGGCGCGGACGGGTTTGTCCCCGCCTCAGGCATTGGGCACGAGTACTTCTACCATGACGAGGTCCGCCAAGCCCTCGTGGGCGAGGACTCCGGGCTCGCCTTCCAGCTTGGCGATCCGGTCGAAGTGCGCCTGGCCGAGGCCATCCCGACCGCAGGAGCGCTACGTTTTGACATGTTGAGCGAAGGGCGGCGGCTTGCTACCAAACCGGGACGTCCACGGATCAAGCGACCGGCCCGTGGCGGCCGGCCCGCTCGGGGCAAGCCACGCAGTGGCAAGAAGCGCGGCGGCAAGCCGCGCAAGCGGCGCTGATCCGCTTGGGAGGAAAACCAATGCCAAAGAGCGCTGGCGCTCACCAGCTTGAAGGCCGATCGACGGGGGCCCGTCCGCTATCGCAGTCCCTCCTCCGCGGCGCCTCGCTGAAATGCCCTGCCTGCGGTACCGGAGCCCTGTTTCGCCGCTACCTCAAGGTCGCGGACAATTGTGCCCATTGCGGCGAGTCCTTGCACCATCACCGCGCCGACGACGCGCCGGCCTACTTCACGATTGTCATCGTCGGCCATGTCGTGGTGAGCCTCGTTCTGGCCGTCGAGGTGGCCTACCGCCCGCCCATGTGGCTTCACGCCGCGCTGTGGCTCCCGCTCACGGTGGTCCTGGCCCTCGTGCTGCTGGCGCCGATCAAGGGGACCCTCGTGGCCCTGCAATGGGCCCTCCTTATGCATGGATTTGACCCCGATGCGAAGGAGGAGATCGGCGATCGGCTCGCCCCGCCGTCGGCTTGACTTCCGCTCGCGACCCGATAGGTTGCGCGCCAAATTTCCCTTTACCGTTTATCCGAGGACGACATGGCTAAGCCCGTCACCCAGAAGATCAAACTCGTCAGTAGCGCCGGCACGGGCTACTACTACGTGACCAAGAAGAACCCGCGCAATCAGACCGAAAAGCTCGTCATGAAGAAGTACGATCCGGTCGCGCGCAAGCACGTCGAGTTCAAAGAAGCCAAGATCAAGTAGCGCATCGCGCGCGCCTTACCGACAGCACCGCACCTTCGACCTTACCGACAGCACCGCACCTTCGATCAGGGGCATGCCCCGCCCTCACGGGCCGGCCGGCAGTTCAAGATCTGAAGGGAAAGACCGTCACCGGAATAAGGTGGCCGGTCGAAACGCGGCGCTAACGAGGAGGCCACTCAACCGCGCTCCAACCGGCCAAACCCCACGGACCCAGGAGATGCGGCGGACCTGAGCACTCCGTAGGGTGTTGTGCGTTCAAAGCGATAAAGGAAGCCTGCGCTCTCATCCGCGCTCGCCCCCGTAAATTTTCGCCTTCCGCTCTAAAGCGTCGGAACTAACTCAAATCATAAATACATCTGTCCGGGGACGGAAATCAATCGTCCCCTTTATCTTAATATGACAAAAAATCAGGGATTGTAAAGCGTTAAGCACAGGTCCTCAGTTCCCGGATAAGCTCGAAGACTGAGTTGCAGGGCCCGAAAGGGACAGTGACGGGGACAAATTGCAGCCGAACTGATTCGCGGCCGCCATATCCCGCGGCTGGGCTTTCGGCCCTAGAAACCCCCGCCCTAGGCCGCGTCGGCGACGACCCGATTGCGGCCATCGCGCTTGGCGCAATAAAGCGCCTGATCCGCCCGCTTCAAGATGATCTCCGGCGTGTCGTCGGGAAACTCGAGCGCCGCCACACCGACACTCGCCGTGACGTCGATGTTGCCCGTTGCATCACCGCCGAAGAACGGCGTCTTCGCGATGCACTGCCGCAAGCGCTCGCCCACCAGACAGGCCTGCTCCCGGTCGGTATCAGGCATAACGACCACGAACTCCTCCCCGCCCAAACGGCAGGCCAGATCGATACCGCGGATATTCCGCTTCAGCCGCTTTCCAAATTCGCGCAGGACCGCGTCGCCCGCGTCATGTCCGAAACTGTCGTTGATCGCCTTGAAGTGGTCGATGTCCAACTCAAGCAAGGCCAATGGCTTGCCGCGCTGCGCCGCTTCTTCGAACAGCGTGTTCAAATGGCTGCCCATGTAGCGGCGGTTGTGGAGTGACGTCAGCGGATCGAGGATCGCCATCTCGACAGTTTCCTCGAGGCGCATGCGCAGGTGATCCGTGAATCGCTTCCGCTTGATCTGCGTCCGAACGCGCGCCAAGAGCTCATTGGGGTCGACCGGGCGCACGATGTAATCGTTCACACCCATATCGAGGCCTCGGAGCAACCGCGCCTCCTCGCCAGGCTCGATGATGATCATGATCGGCAGATGCCGCGTCCGGTCGAGCGACCGCACCTGAGAGCACAACCGCAAGCCATCGGCATTCTCAAGGTTGAGGCTTACGATCAACAGGTCGTAGTCGCCATCGGGCACTTCGAGCAGAGCACTCCCAGGGTCCGTTTGCAGCCCCACGCGCTGCTCCGTCTCCAGGGCTGCGGTAATACGCTCGGCGGCGTGGTCACGGTCCTCAACCAGAAGAACCCGGCCGTCTCGGCCAGCCTCTTCAAGCTTCTCGTTCATGGCGGCGGCAAAGCCCATTTGCTCCTCAGTGGAGGCGCGCATGAGCATCTCATCCGTCAACAGCTTTAGCCGGGCAAGATTCTTGACCCGCGTGATCAGCGCAAGGTCGTCCACCGGCTTCGTCAAGAAGTCATCGGCGCCCGCTTCCAGACCCTTCACCCGGTCTGCGGGTTGGTCGAGCGCCGTGACCATGATGATTGGAATGTGCTGCGTCTGCAGATCGGACTTGAGCCTGCGGCAGACTTCGAATCCGTCCATGCCGGGCATCATCACATCCAACAGGATGACGTCTGTCCCCTCTCCGGCACAGATCTGAAGCGCTTCCGGCCCATTTGAAGCGGTGCGCACCTCGAAATACTCGGCCGCGAGGCGCGCTTCGAGAAGCTTTACGTTGGCGTCGACATCGTCGACTACAAGAACGCGCGCAGTCATGGTTCCCCTACCGTGCCTCGCCAATGAATTGCTTTACGGTGTCGAGAAACATCGTCACCGAAATCGGCTTTGAGATATACGCTTCGCAACCGCCTTCGCGGATGCGCTCCTCGTCGCCCTTCATGGCAAACGCCGTTACGGCGATGATAGGAATTTCCCGCAAGCGATCGTCTTCCTTCAGCCATTTCGTCACTTCGAGGCCGGACACCTCGGGCAATTGGATGTCCATCAGAATGAGGTCGGGGTGATGCTCGCGTGCGAGCTCAAGCGCCTCCATGCCGTTGCGCGTCTGAAGCGTCCGGTAGCCATGCGCGTCCAACAGGTCATGGAAGAGCTTCATATTCAGCTCGTTATCCTCGACGATCAGAACAGTCTTGGTCATTGGCACTAGCCCCGGCGATTCGGTCCATCCATGATCGGCGATATGAGCGAAATCCGCCATGGCAGTCGGAGCCGGCCTAACCCTCCAAAACATTGTGGTTTGTCCCCCGTTTGTGGGGCGAGTGTCGCCGCAAACCCGTAACCAAACTCTTTAGGCCGCATGGCACGAGGGCAGAAAACCTGGGTTTTTTCCAAGCTGGATAGTGCCCGCACGGCTTCTTTGCCTGCAGACGGGCACTCGCAACGGCCCGATCTCAGCGCTGCTTACACTCTTTGACTTTGAGATATTCCAGGGAGGTCAGCGTGCCGTGGATCGAAAAATCGCCGTAGTCGATCAAAAGCTCACGGCTTACGCCGTTCTCGTAGAGCCGGAAGTCGATCTGATAGCTTGGCGTGAGATCGCCGTCTTTCGATTCGAAGTAGCCGATGGAGACCGGCCAAGACGGCAGATCGCCTAAGTTGTGCTTCTTGGCGGGGGCCTCCAACGCCGCATCGTCGGCCCCCGGCTTGACCTTGGAGCCGATGAACGCGGTCGTTTCATAGACCTTTCGTCCCTTCTCCGAGCCGTCGTAGATTCTCGCTTGAAAAATCTTTTGTCCGGCCAGCGCCTTTTCGATGAGCGCAATGCTGTGCTGTGTCGGGAAGAAGACCGGCCCGCTCAAGTTTAGCTCCGCACGCGCCGGCTGGCTGAGCTTGACGTCGACGGGATCTTTCGGCGCCGCGCGCACCGCGCGCCCCATGGTCACGTCGCCCAGTTTGTCGTTCAGGTACTGTGCCGATTGAAACCGAAACTTCTTGCTGTCCCCCTGCTCCCAAGTGGACGACCTGAGATCGGTGAGATTGGTCTGCCCTTGAGCATCCGTCATCTGCGTGACCATGCGCATGTTCAAGGAGTAGCCATCGCATGGCGACCCCGTGAATTCGAAGACCATGCGTCCGTCAATGCCGGTGACGCCCGATGCCGAACGGGCTTCGTCCAACGTCATCTCGTAAATGGCGCGATGGGGCGAGAGCTTGCTTGCGGCGAAAGCAATCGCCTCCTGGGGAAACAGGAACGCACTCCCCAGAGCGACCACCGCAAGCGAAAGTCCACTCCGTCCGCACATCATATTTTCTCCAATCCCGTATCAGATGGGGGCAGATTCTTGGCACCAGCATGCCGCCTCGACAAGTGGAAGTCGACGCGGAAATCGCATGGGCCGCTTGTAGGATGGCGCAATTTGCTCAAATCTCGGCGGAACTTCCACCGAAGGAGGCACCATGGCAGGCAATATCGAGGCGCGGCTCAAAGCGCTCGACCTCACCCTCCCCGAAGCCAAGGCCGCGATCGGCAGCTATGTGCCCTTCGTCCATATGAACGGCCAGCTCCTGATTTCCGGACAACTGCCCATGAATGACGGCGGCATCGCCATCGCAGGGACGCTCGGTGAAGGCGTTGGACTGACCCAGGGCCAAGAAGCCGCGAAGCTCTGCGCTCTGAATATCCTCGCCCAAGCGAAAGCCGCCCTTGGCGATCTCGACCGCATCGTGCAACTCCTGCGTCTCAACGGCTTCGTCAATGCCACTCCAGGCTTCGCCGATCACCCCAAAGTGATCAATGGCGCCTCGGACCTGATGGTGGAGATTCTGGGCGATAAGGGGCGCCACACCCGCATTGCCGTCGGCTGCTCCAGCCTGCCGCTCAACGCCGCCGTCGAGATCGATGCCATTTTTGCCATAGACTAGGTCCCCAAAGAGGGACCTTAGACATGGGCGCGCTCCACTGGCTGAAACGGCCGATCGCCCACCGCGGGCTCCACGACGCCGGCAACGGCATCGTCGAGAACAGCGCGTCTGCCGTCACGGGCGCCATGGGCAAGAGCTGCGCCATCGAGGTCGATCTGCGATGCGTGGCCGGCCACCAGCCGATCGTCTTCCATGACGCTACGCTCGACCGGCTCACCAACGAGACGGGTCCTGTCTCGACGCGGAACGTGGAAACTTTGCGGGCGATCCCGCTCAAGGGAAGCCGAAGCGAGGATCGCATCCTTTCGCTGCCCGATCTCCTCGCGCTCGTCGGCGGCTATGTGCCGCTTGTGCTCGAAGTCAAAAGCACGTGGACGCGCGACCGCAAGTTCGAAACGAACATTGCCCAGGCGCTCTCCGGCTATGCGGGCCCGGTTGCCGTCATGTCGTTCGATCCGCACGCCGTGGAGGCCTTTCTTCAGGTCGCCCCGGCCCTGCCCCGCGGCTTGGTCGCCGGGCGTTTCGACGACGCCAAGCACTGGCAGTCGCTGTCGGCAAGACAACGGTTCGCCATGCGGCATCTGCTCACGTCCGCCTTCGCACAGCCCCAGTTCATCGCATACGATATCAACGCGCTTCCGGCGCTGGCGCCGTTGATTGCCAAGACGCTGTTCGGCTTGCCCTTGCTCACATGGACGGTAAGGACCGACGCGGAGCGGGAACGCGCGCTTCGCTATGCCGACGCGATGATCTTTGAAGGGATCGAGCCCTGACACTTGGGCGACACGAGTTGGGCGGCAACACATGGGCGATATCGACAAAGCACCGGGGAACCAGGACGGCAACCACAGCCGTGTTGTCGTGCGCATCGCCTCCCGTATCCGCGATGTCGAGGCAAGCGCTTGGGATGCCTGCGCGGCGGGCGAGTCCCAAAAGACTTCAATCCGCCCACATAACCCATTCGTCTCGTATGGTTTTTTGAGCGCCCTAGAGGAGAGCGGGTCGGCCACGGGCGAGACCGGATGGCTCCCCCAACATCTGCTCTATGAGGACGCGGACGGGCGCTTGCTCGCCTGCACGCCCTGCTATCTCAAGTTCCACTCCCAAGGCGAGTACGTCTTCGACCACGGCTGGGCCGAAGCCTATATGCAGGCCGGCGGGGCGTACTATCCGAAGCTTCAAGCCTCGGTGCCGTTTACCCCCGTCACCGGACCGCGCCTGCTTACCCGCGCCGACGCCGATCCCATCGAGCGTCAAGCGGTGTTGCTCCAAGCGGGCCGCACATTCACCGAAGAGCTCGGGGTGTCGTCTCTGCACGTCACGTTCATGACACGCGACGAATGGGACCTGGCCGGCCGTCTCGGCTATCAACAGCGAACCGATCAGCAGTTCCACTGGCCGAACCGAGGCTATGAGAACTTCAAGGACTTTCTCGGCGCCCTGACGTCACGCAAGCGCAAGATGATCAACAAGGAACGGCGCGCCGCGCTGGAAGACGGCGTCGAGATCGAGTGGGTCACCGGAAGCGACATCACCGAAGCGCATTGGGACGCCTTCTTCGCCTTCTACATGAACACGGGTTCGCGCAAATGGGGCACGCCCTATCTCAACCGGGACTGCTTCAGCCTATTGGGGCAGAGCATGGCCGACGCGCTGCTGCTGGTCCTTGCGAAACGCGGCGGCGATTACATTGCCGGCGCGCTCAACGTCATCGGTGCGGACACCCTCTACGGCCGCTATTGGGGCGCCGCCGAAATGCACGATTTCCTTCATTTCGAGGTCTGCTACTACCAGGCGATTGACTACGCGATCGGACACGGCCTCGCCCGTGTCGAGGCCGGCGCGCAAGGCGCACACAAACTCGCGCGCGGCTACCTGCCGGAAGAAACTTATAGCGCCCACTACATCGCCGATCCGAGACTGGCACGCGCCGTCGCGGACTACCTGCAGCGCGAGCGGCGCACTGTGGCGGACGAAACCACGCTCCTCACCGAGGAGTCGCCCTACAAGCGCGACGGACGCTAGTCTCGCTTAGTCGAGCAGGAACGAGATCTTACCGTTGATGCGGTACTTCTTGATTTTGCCGTTCTCGACCTGGGCCTCGTGATTCTTGATGTAGATCGACTTGATGTTGCGCACGCTCTTGCCGGCGGTATCGATGGCGTTTTGCGCGGCGTCCTCCCAGCTTTTGTTGGACTCGGCCAGCACTTCGATCACTTTCAGCATGGACATGGGGAGTCTCCTTGAGTCAGGGTTTTGGGGGGATCCCATGTTACGCTATCGGGGCCTTTTCCAAAATCATTGATCGGAATCAAAGAGCTAGCCGAGACGTCCCGAACCGCTCATTAGCTGGTTGACCCAATCCAGCTAAGGAGTCGAAACGACTCCGAAAATGCCCACCGCAGAAAGAGACAGATGCACATGGCGGCCTACGACCAGGACAACATCTTCGCCAAGGTCCTGAAAGGCGAAATCCCCTGCCATAAGCTCTATGAGGACGAGGACACCCTCGTCTTCCTCGACATCATGCCGCGCACGGAAGGGCACACGCTGGTCATCACCAAGGAGCCAGCCCCAGACCTCTTTGGCATCACGCCGGAGGGCCTCGGCAAGCTCATGGCCGTGGTGCAGAAGCTCGCGCCAAAGATCAAAGACGCCGTCGGCGCCGACGGCGTGCTGATCCAGCAGTTCAATGGCGCGGCGGCGGGCCAGACCGTGTTCCACCTCCACGTCCACATCGTGCCGCGCAAAGACGGCGAGCCGATGCGGCCCGAAGGCGCAAAAGTGGCCGACCCGGACGCGCTCGCGGCCACGGCAGAAAAAATCAGAGCGGTGCTTTAGAGCTTAGTCTTCGCCGAGGGGAACCTTCGGCACGGAGCTTGAGCCGGACTTAGCGCCGCCCCCACGGGGCTTCTTCGACTTCTTGGCGCGGGACTTGGTGGCCTTCGCGTTTCCGGCGCGAGCCTCGGGCTTGCGCGGTTTCACCGGAGCATCCGCCTTGATGTAGTCGAAAGCCAGCTCCTTCTCGCCGTCTTTCTCTTTGACGACCACGCGCACAGTGCCGCCGCCCTTCAGCGCGCCGAACAAGATTTCCTCGGCCAGCGGCTTCTTGACATGCTCCTGGATCACGCGGGCGAGCGGCCGCGCGCCGAACTTGTCGTCATACCCCTTCTCCGCGAGCCATTCATTGGCCTCCGGCGAAAGCTCGATGGTGACGTTGCGGTCGCCGAGCTGGGCTTCCAGCTGGAACACAAACTTCTCCACCACCTGCGCGATGACCTCCGGCGGCAGCGGCCCGAACGGAATGACCGCGTCAAGCCGGTTGCGAAACTCCGGCGAGAACATGCGATTGATCGCTTCCTCGTCGTCGCCCTCACGCTTCGACCGGTTGAAGCCGATCGCCGCCTTGGCGAGATCCTGCGCGCCGGCGTTCGTGGTCATGATCAGGATCACGTTCTGGAAATCGATGTGCTTCCCGTTGTGGTCCGTCAGCTTCCCGTGATCCATCACCTGCAGCAGGATATTGAATAGATCCGGGTGCGCCTTCTCGATCTCATCGAGCAAGAGCACGCAGTGCGGGTGCTGGTCGACGCCGTCGGTCAGAAGACCGCCCTGGTCGAAGCCCACATAGCCGGGAGGCGCACCGATCAGACGCGACACGGTGTGCCGCTCCATGTACTCGCTCATGTCGAAGCGAAGCAGCTCGACACCAAGCAGCGAGCCCAGCTGGCGCGCGACCTCGGTTTTGCCGACGCCGGTAGGCCCGGAGAACATGTAGCAGCCGATCGGCTTGCCCGGCTCTCGCAGGCCCGCACGGCTCAGCTTGATCGCCGCGGAAAGCGCATCGATGGCCTTGTCCTGTCCGAAGACAACGCGCTTCAAGTCCTCGTCGATCGCGCGCAATACTTCCGCATCGGTCTTGGAGATCGTCTTCGGTGGAATCCGCGCCATGCTGGCGATGGCCGTCTCCACTTCCTTCACGCCGATCGTCTTGCGCCGCTGCCGCTCGGGCAGCAGCATCTGCGAGGCGCCGGTTTCGTCGATGACGTCAATCGCCTTGTCCGGCAGCTTGCGATCGTGAATGTACTTAGCCGACAGTTCCACCGCGGACTTGATCGCTTGGTTGGTGTAGCGGACCCGGTGGAAATCTTCGAAGTAGGGTTTCAGCCCTTTGAGGATCTCGATGGCATCCGGCACTGACGGCTCGTTCACGTCGATCTTCTGGAACCGGCGCACCAGGGCCCGGTCCTTCTCGAAGTGCTGGCGGTATTCCTTGTAGGTGGTCGAGCCGACGCAGCGCAGCGACCCGGACTGAAGCGCCGGCTTCAGCAGGTTCGATGCATCCATGGCGCCGCCAGAGGTCGCGCCCGCACCGATCACCGTGTGAATCTCGTCGATGAACATGATGGCGCCGGGAAAGCCCTCGATCTCGCGCATCACCGCCTTCAGCCGCTCCTCGAAGTCGCCGCGGTAGCGGGTGCCCGCGAGAAGCGCGCCCATGTCCAACTGGAAGATGGTGGCGTCCAGCAGCACGTCCGGCACGTCGCCCATGACGATGCGCCGGGCCAAGCCCTCGGCAATGGCCGTCTTGCCCACGCCCGGGTCGCCCACGAAGAGCGGGTTGTTCTTCTGCCGCCGGCAGAGCACCTGGATGGTGCGTTGAATCTCAGGCCCCCGCCCGATCAGCGGATCGATACCGCCAGAGCGCGCCTTCTGGTTCAGGTTGATGCAATACACTTCAAGGGCATCGGCGCCGCGCTTCTTCTCGTCGGTGCCTTCAACCGTCGCCGCGTCGTCCTCCACGCCCTGCACCGTGCGCGGCTCGGACATGCCGCCGCGCTTGGCGATGCCATGACTGATGTAGTTGACCGCGTCGAACCGCGTCATGTGCTGCTCTTGCAGGAAGAACGCCGCGTGGCTTTCGCGCTCCGCGAAGATGGCGACAAGCACGTTGGCGCCCGTCACTTCCTCGCGGCCCGACGACTGCACATGGGCCACGGCGCGGTGAATCACCCGCTGGAAGCCTGCGGTTGGCTGCGCGTCGCCATGGGTATCGAGCACGAGGCCCGAGAGCTCGTTGTCGAGATAGCCGGTCAGTTTGTCACGGAGCAGGTCGAGATCGACGTCGCAGGCACGCATGACCGCCGCCGCGTCGCGGTCGTCGATCAGCGAGAGCAGCAAGTGCTCCAGCGTTGCGTACTCATGGCTGCGCTCGTTCGCATATTGCAGCGCGCGCCGGAGAGCCTGCTCAAGATTTGTCGAAAACGAAGCCACTTAAGTCCTACTCCTTTTCCATTGTGCACTGAAGCGGGTGCTCGTGCTGACGGGCGAAACTGGTCACCTGCGCTACCTTAGTCTCCGCGACCTCGTAAGTGTAGACCCCGCAAATCCCAACGCCCTTTTGATGCACGTGCAGCATGATCCGGGTAGCCTCCTCCGGGGCCTTGTTGAAGAACCGCTCAAGAATGTACACGACGAAATCCATCGGCGTGTAGTCGTCGTTGAGCAGCAGCACCTTGTAGAGGCTCGGCCGTTTGGTTTTCGGCCGCGTCTTGGTGATGATGTGGGTGCCGGTGTCGTCGTCCCGGCGAGTGTCGCCGTCTCGCGCCATCGTCAGTCTCTATGTGGCGTCGCGCCTCTCCCCTGCCAAGGGAGAGCAGTCGCTCATTTGGAAAAGTTTATCGCGGCACATTCTAGCTGCTTCGCCCTGACCCGGGCAAATCGGCCAAGTGCCTCAGACCTATCATAGGAGGAGTTGCCGACAGGAAAACGGCAAAAAAAAAGACCCGGGGGCATCCCCGGGCCTTTTTCATCGGAAAGGCGGAGCTGCTTAAGCGCTACACGGCCTTCTTGGTCATGGCAGCCTCGACCGGCTTGTAGGCGTCCTTCGCGAGACCGGCATACATCTCGCCGATCTTGGACATCTCAGCCATATAGCTGTCATAGGCCTTCTTGGCGTACTGAGACTGGATCTCAACAGCCTGCTCGACGGACTTGGCGCCGGCGAGCTGCTCGAAAACGCGAGTGGAATCCTCGAACGCCTTCTTGGAGTAGTCGGTCATCTCAGCGGCAATCGCCTGGAAGCCTTTGTTCATTTCGCCGAACGAACGAACAGCCGCGTCGAAGTTGAATTTGCCGGTTTTCTGGAACTCTTCGAAATCTTTGAGCATCTTGCCCTCTTCTAGAATCGGGATTGGGTGGAAATTTGTTGCATACGCGAAGTGATATATATGCGTTGCACAAAAAAAATCAACGAAAATTTTTGCAGCGCACAAAAATAGCTGCTTGCGCCAGACTTAACGCTTTGGCAACGCGCAAAATTTAGCCTTTCCCTCTGAACCAGCCGAGAACGCGCCATTTGCGCGGCCGAGCAGGCCGAGAATGAGGCGTGCGCGAACGGGCAAGTCCGGCGCGCGGGGAAGGCTAACGGGGGAAGGCATATCGCCTTTTGGCAGTCGTGAAAGTCCTGACGCGTAGTTTCTGGGCGCCCTGGCGGCGCTTTTCTAGCCTGAGCCTTGCAGCCGTGATCGGCCTTGGCGCCGTCCTGGCCCCCCTCAGTGAGGCCGTGGCCGACCGGAGGATCCGGGCAGCCATCATCATCGATGCCAACACGAACAAGGTGCTCTACACCAAATCGGCCGACGCCCTGCGCTCGCCCGCCTCGCTCACCAAGATCATGACGCTCTACGTCCTGTTCGCCTATTTACGGGCGGGCCGGCTCGATCTTGATACCCCCCTCAAGGTCTCCAAGCACGCCGCCGGCCAATCGCCGACCAAGCTCGGCCTGAAGCCGGGCTCGACCATCAAGGTCAAGGACGCGATCAAGGCCCTGGTGACCAAGTCCGCCAACGACGCCGCCGCTGTGATCGCCGAGAACCTTGGCGGGACCGAGGAGAACTTCGGGAAGATCATGACGGAGACGGCCCACAATCTCGGGATGAAGAGCACGACGTTCCGCAATGCCTCCGGCCTGCCCAACAAGGAGCAGCTCACCACGGCGCGGGACATGGGCATCCTCGCCTTGCGCATCATGCGCGACTATCCGAAATACTACGAGGTCTTCGAGACGAAGTACTTCACGTACAAGGGCCGCAGATACCGCAATCACAACCGGCTGCTGTTTGGCTACAAAGGCACTGACGGCATCAAGACCGGCTACACGCGCGCCAGCGGGTTCAACTTGACGGCCTCGGTTCAGCGTAGCGACAAGCATCTCGTCGGCGTGGTCCTCGGCGGCCGTACGGGCGCGCAGCGTGACGCAGCTATGCGCACGTTGTTCGACAAACATTGGCGGAAGGCGTCGACCAAGAAGTCCAAGGGCGGCGCGCTGATTGCCTCGCTGTTCGGCACGTCCACGCCACCGCCACCGTCCAGAAAGCCGGCCTATGCATTGGCCGGCAACACGCCCTCACCCGCACCTGCCACGATCGAACAAGGTGACGTCAGTGGACCTGGAGACACGGTCCGGACGAGCCTTTCGCCGAACCGCCCCGCGCCCAGAAGGGCCACCCGCGACACCTACCATGTCCAGGTCGGGGCGTTCACGACGTCGGGCGATGCACAAAACCGGCTCGGCATGGTCCAGCAACGGGCCTCGAAGCTGCTCAACGGGCACCTTCCCTTCACCGCCACCTTCATGAAGGGGGACACTGAATGGTACCGCGCCCGCTTCGCCGGCTTTTCAAAGAACGATGCCCAGTCGACCTGCGCGGCCCTGAAGCGCATGAAGCTGGAGTGCATCGCGCTCTCCGCCGAGTAACGCGGGCTCCGACCACTAGCCTCCCAGCAGGACTTCCTTCGCCTCGTTGATACGCGCCGCAAGATAGGTGGACCCGCCCTGGTCGGGATGCATCTTCTTCATCAGCCGCCGGTGCGCGGTGCGTATATCGTCTTCGCTGGCGTTGGGCCCTACCTCCAGCACGGCGCGCGCCTCCTCGGCGCTCATGCGGTTTCCTTTCGTTCCCGCGCGCCGCGAACCCGATGTTGACGTGTCCGCATCCTGCGCCCGGTCACGCCAGTCGGCCACCCGCCAATCGAGATAGGCCTCCATCAGCGCCGCCTCCTTCTGCCCGTCCGCGGCAAAGTCCTGGTAGAGCTCGATCGCCTCACGGTCGCTCAACGACGATAAGGCGCGGCCCGCAAACCGGCCGACAAGGCATTTGCCGTCCATGTGCCCTGTGTCGTGATCCAGCGCCATCTCCAACCGGTCCGTTCCGACGCTGGAGGTCTGCCCGGGCGACTTCTGTGAGGACCCGAAGGCGCCGCCCAGCCCGCCGGCACCGCCTCGCCCAAGAAGCGCGAGCGCGAAGGCCGCTATTGGAATGGCGATGGGAAGCGCGCCGCGCAGAGCCAAGAACCCAGCGACGGCGAACAAGGCAACGCCGCCGACCTTGCGCAAGTTTTGGGCAAGCGAGCGTGGATTGGCGCGGACAAGAAACCGCGCGGCAAGCAGCAGAACAATGAGAAGCGCGCACCCAGCGAGAAGATAGACCATGCCGAAGAACCGTTATCCGAGCTGCTCGAGCAGCCGCACCGCCGCGCCGCTCTTCGACTTCGCAAGCGCCTTGCGGCCGCCTGTCGCGTACACGGCGACTGCGGTCAGCAGCTCGCGGAGCTGGCCCGCCGACCCGGCATCGAACCGGCAATAGGCGCCCCGCGACAGCCGCGCGATCTCCTTGAAGGCTCGCGCGGCACGCCCATCGTCGCCTTCTTGGAACAGGAACACGGGCACACCGATGAGGCCGAGCTCGCCGGCTTGCTGGCTCAGCTGATCGATATCTTCTTCCATGCAATCGCCCACATAGACGACCGCATGCACCTTTTGCTTTTCGTTCTCTTGGCGCGCGTGGGACAGGACCTTGCGGATTTGCGTGTGACCGCCTTCGCAATGGACTTGGCGCATCAACCGCGCCAGGGCGTCCGGGTCGCCCACCCAGCGGCTGGCCTGGCACTCGTTGAAGCCTCGGAAATAGAGTAGTTGGACGTCCAGCCCACCCACCTCCTTCACGGCGCGGAACATGTCGCCCTGCAACGAGAGCGCAAGATCCCATGTGGGCTGCCGGCTCATCGTCGCATCCATGGCGAAGAGCAAGCGCCCTCGGCCCGAGGCCGCAGGGGCCAGGGTCCGCACTTGATCGAGAAAGGCGTCGACCTCGGTGCTTGAGGAGCGCGGCCGCTCCACGTCACTCCTTGCGGTCTTCGCGGGGGCCTTCGTGGACCCCTTGGGCTCTGCCATGTTCACGCTCCGCCTGCGTTGGACCGGGCTATGACATTCAAAAGCCGCGGCAAATCGGAACTCACCCTATAGATGGCCCCTCGCTGCGCCAACGGCAATGCCGCCCACGCCGGCGCGCACTCAAAACGGTTGGGCTCGCGCTCAATTTAGCCCTTCCGGCCGCATCCTTCGAGACGGTATGGTCGCGGCCCTCCGGAGACCGCCATGACGCTCGACATCGCCAGAACCGTCCGCGATTTGCGCACCCGCACCGCCACCTGGCGCGCGGCCGGGGAAAGCATTGCCCTTGTCCCCACCATGGGCGCGATCCACGACGGCCACTTGTCTTTGGTCCGGCTGGCGGATGGACTTGCTGATCGCGTGGTGACCTCGCTCTTCGTCAACCCGCTGCAATTCGGGCCCCGCGAAGACTTTCATGCTTACCCGCGCGATGAAGCCCGCGATGCCGACATCCTCGCCAAAGCCGGAAGCGATCTCCTCTATGCGCCGGAAGCTTCGGAGATGTACCCAGACGGATTCACCACCACGGTACACATCGGCGACATCACCGAGGATTTGTGTGGCGCGAGCCGCCCGAACCATTTCGACGGCGTCGCCACGGTCGTCAGCAAGCTTCTGCTGCAATGCGCGCCGGACAAAGCCATCTTTGGCGAGAAGGACTACCAGCAGCTCCTGGTCATCCGGCGGTTCGTCCAGGACCTCGACATTCCCGTCGACATCATCGGTGGCGCTATCGTGCGCGAGGCCGACGGTCTCGCGCTGTCCTCGCGCAACGCCTATTTGTCGGCCGGCGAGCGCAAGACCGCGCCGATTCTGCACGAGACAATCCAACAGACCGCAGCGGACCTGGCTGAAGGCCGGGGCGGGGACGATGCGGCCGAAGCGGCACGGTTCAAACTCGAAGCGGCCGGCTTTCGGGTCGACTACGTGGCCATACGCGATCCCGAAACGCTGAAGCCATTGCACGGACCGGTGAAAAGTGCCCGCGTGCTGGCCGCGGTCCATCTGGGCAAGACGCGGCTCATCGATAACGTCCCGGTACCGCCGGCCGGCTAGCGCTCACCACTCGATCAGACGAAGCTCGCGCAGCTCCTCGCGCATGCCAGGCGGCATGTCGTCGCCGGCGGCCTCCAGCGCGAGCGTGTCCGCCGGCGCATCGGCAGCTTCCAGATAGCGCCAGCCCTGAAAGGCGCGGCGCGGATGCGGCCGCGTGGTGACAAGTTCCGGGTCGAGCACGATCCCGCAACAGCGCCGTCCGTCGTCTTTCGTGGCCTCCTTAAGATCGACAATGCGCTGCCGCGCGATAATGGCTCCCTTGATGACCCAATAGAGCGAACCGCCGTCCAGAACGTCGTCGCGGCGGCGCGGCGTCTGCATGGTGCGGTGGCACAGCTCCGGCGTCTCGCCTGCTTGCGCAAGCGCAGCCCGCCGTTTGATCTGCCAGTCGCGCAGATCCTGAATGCTATCGATCCCGACACACAGCTTGACCAGATGGACCGTCATGACGGCCTCAATGGGCCATGAGAAGCGGAATGGTCGCTTCTTCGAGCATGGTGAGCGTGACGCCACCCAAGATGAACTCCCGCCAGCGCGAGTGATGGAACGCGCCCATCACGATCATTTCGGCGCCGCGGTCCTTCGCTTCTGCAAGCAGGAGCCGGCCGATCTCGCCCTCGCGCGCGCGGACTCGCGCCACCTCGACACTCACGCCATGCCGCTTGAGATGGGCCATCATGTCGTCGGTCGGCGGGTCATGCTCCT
>Ga0209013_10000546_pt1 | contig 33944 bp, 34 predicted proteins | sample Cruoilmetagenom2_FD_187291 | JGI IMG/M metagenome (GOLD analysis project Ga0209013, IMG submission 187291) | Oil polluted marine microbial communities from Coal Oil Point, Santa Barbara, California, USA - Sample 2 (SPAdes) (version 2) | ecosystem: Environmental > Aquatic > Marine > Oil seeps ...
CACAAGTGAATGGTTCAGGAAAAAATGGTCGTGTGATGAAAGAAGATATTGAAGCGTTCATGAATGGTGGACAAGAAGATTCTTCTGCTAAAGAGCAAGACGTAACTGAATCAACTGAAGTTGTGAATGAAGAAAATAAAGGCAAAGAAGCAAAAGTAACAGCACCTTCTCTAGAAGGGGAATTCCCTGAAACACGCGAGAAAATGTCAGGAATCCGCAAAGCGATTGCAAAAGCAATGGTTCACTCTAAACACACTGCACCGCACGTTACATTAATGGATGAAGTGGATGTTACAGAACTTGTTGCCCATCGTAAAAAGTTTAAAGACTTGGCAGCAGAGAAAAATGTGAAATTAACATACTTACCATACGTTGTAAAAGCGTTAGTGAGTACATTGCGTGAATTCCCTGACTTCAACCGTTCTTTAGATGATGAAGCGGGTGAAATTATTCAGAAGCATTACTTTAATATTGGGATTGCAGCTGATACTGAAAAAGGATTACTTGTACCAGTAATTAAACATGCGGATCGTAAATCTGTATTTGCTATTTCAGATGAAATTAATACGCTTGCAGGAAAAGCACGTGATGGCAAATTGTCACCTTCTGAGATGAAGGGTGCTTCATGTTCAATCACAAACATCGGTTCTGCAGGTGGACAATGGTTTACACCAGTCATCAACCATCCTGAAGTTGCTATACTAGGTATTGGACGTATTGCAGAAAAACCTGTAATTAAAAATGGTGAAATTGTAGCCGCTCCTGTGTTAGCATTATCATTGAGCTTTGATCATCGAATGATTGACGGCGCGACTGCTCAGCATGCTTTAAATAACATTAAGCGATTGCTTAGCAATCCAGAACTTTTATTAATGGAGGCGTAAAACTATGGTAGTTGGAGATTTCCCGATTGAAACAGATACGCTCGTTATAGGGTCAGGCCCTGGCGGATATGTTGCGGCAATCCGCGCAGCACAAACAGGACAAAAAGTAACAATTGTTGAAAAAGAATATATAGGTGGCGTTTGTTTAAACGTAGGATGTATTCCTTCTAAAGCGTTGATCTCAGTAGGGCACCGTTTTGAACATGCTAAACACTCTGATGATATGGGTATTACAGCAACAGACGTTAAAATCGACTTCTCTAAAGCACAAGCTTTCAAAGACAGTGTTGTTAAGAAATTAACAGGCGGTGTTGAGGGATTACTTAAAGGGAATAAAGTTGAAATCGTACGTGGAGAAGCTTATTTCGTAGACGCAAACACAGTTCGTGTTATGGACGAAAACTCTGCACAAACGTATAAATTTAAACATGCGATTATCGCAACTGGTTCTCGTCCAGTTGAGATTCCATCATTCAAGTTCACCAAGCGTGTATTAAGTTCAACAGGCGCTTTGGCTCTTGAAGAGATTCCAGGGAAATTAGTTGTAATCGGTGGCGGATATATCGGAACAGAATTAGGTTCTGCTTTTGCAAACTTAGGGTCTGAAGTTACGATTATTGAAGGTGGCGCTGATATTTTAGCAGGTTTCGAAAAACAAATGACTCAAATTGTTAAAAAAGGATTAAAGAAAAAAGGTGTCGAAGTCGTTGTTAAAGCATCAGCTAAAGGTGTTGAAGAATCAGATTCAGGTGTAACTGTTACTTATGAGGCAGGCGGCGAAGAGAAAAAAGTCGAAGCGGATTATGTATTAGTAACAGTTGGTCGTCGTCCTAATACAGACGAAATGGGTCTTGAGGAAATTGGTATTAAAATGGGCGAACGTGGTTTAATTGAAGTAGATAAACAAGTTCGTACTAGTATCGAAAACATTTTTGCAATTGGTGATGTTGTTTCAGGACCTCAACTTGCACACAAGGCATCATATGAAGGTAAAGTGGCTGCTGAAGTCATCGCTGGGCAAACATCAGTTGTTGATTACTTAGCAATTCCTGCTGTATGTTTCACAGATCCAGAACTGGCAACTGTAGGTTTAAACGAGGAACAAGCGAAGAATGAAGGATTTGAAGTTTCAGCTGGAAAATTCCCATTCGGAGCAAATGGTCGCGCTTTAGCTTTAAACGCACCAGACGGCTTTGTGAAGCTTGTTTCACGTAAATCTGATGGATTACTACTTGGTGCACAAATTGTTGGTCAAGGCGCTTCAGACATGATTGCGGAACTTGGTCTTGCAATTGAAGCAGGTATGACGGTTGAAGATATTGCAATGACAATTCATGCACATCCAACATTGGGAGAAATCGCGATGGAAGCTGCAGAAGTTGTTATGGGTCATCCTATCCATATCTTATCTAAATAATGCTTAATTTGCCGTACAGCATTCACTGCTGTGCGGCTTTTTTCGCATTTTCACTAGATAGGTAGCAAAGACTTTAATTGACGTGATAAAATGCTATTTGAAAGGGTAAATGGTGATGACAACATGAAAAACACAAAATGGATATTGATGATGATACTGGCGCTATCGCTTGTTTTATCAGCTTGTGGAAAAAAAGAAGAGGTGCAACCTGTCTCTCAAAAACAAGAAAATCTTATTGAAAAAGAACCAGTTGAAGAAGTTATTGATGAGGAAGTTGTTGAAGAACAACCTGTAGAAGAAGTAGTGGCACAACCACAGTACGAGTTGACGGAAGGGAACTGGACATTCAAACCAATTTCTTCTGAACCATCCAAAGTGGTCTTACTAACAATTGACGATGCACCAGACAAACGTTCATTAGAGATGGCTAAAACTTTGAAAGCATTAAATGCTCCAGCGATATTTTTCGTCAACGGACATTTTATTGATACAGAGGAAGAAAAAGCAATTTTAAAAGAAATCTATGACATGGGATTCTTTATTGGGAATCACACACAAACCCATGCGAATTTAAAACAACTTTCAGAAGAAGAACAACGTGCTGAGATTATGACTGTTAATGAAACGATTGAAAAAGTAATTGGGGAAAAACCGAAATTTTTCCGTGCGCCATTTGGCGTAAATACTGACTTTAGTCGTAATCTTGTCAAGAGTGAAGGCATGCTTCTTATGAATTGGACATACGGTTACGACTGGGAAAAGAACTATCAAGATGCTAATGCACTTGCGGATATAATGGTCAATACAGAGTACTTAACTGATGGTGCAAATCTTTTGATGCATGACAGAGTTTGGACTGCTGCTGCATTAAAACAAATTGTTGAAGGACTTAGAGCGAAAGGGTACGAGATGATAGATCCTGCAACAATTAAAGGGGTCAGTGCAGAGTAAGCATCAAAAAAATAAAAACAGGCTGAACTTCCCATTTACCGGAAGTTCAGCCTGTTTTTCATATTATAAATGTTTAATAAAACGCTTGATGTTCTTTAATTACACGAATAAGTTTTAATTCATCGTCTTCAGGACCTTGTACAGGTAGTCCTGCCTCTACATTCATACGTATATAGGCGATATTTTCTTCGGTAATTATTTCCCCGGGAATAAAGATAGGGATACCTGGGGGATATACCATGATAAATTCCGCTGAGATTCGTCCTGCTGCTTCCGAAAATGGAACAACTTCTGTTGTAGCATAAAATGCATCACGAGGAGTCATAGCAAGCTTAGGAATGTCTGGAATTGTAACAAATGGAACGACAATTGTTGCTTCAGTTTCAAAGAACTTAGCCATTCGTTGTAAAGCATTTACCAGTAAGCTTATCTCTTTTTCTGTATCTCCGATTGTCACAATACATAAAATATTGTACAAATCCGAAAGTTCGATTTCAATATTGGCTTTTTCACGAAGCCATTCCTCTGCTTGATGCCCAGTAATACCTAGGTTTTTGACACTAATCAGTAATTTAGTCGGATCAAAGTCAAAAGTTGCAGATGTCTGCAATGTTTCCTCACCGACACAACGTAAGTGGGGAATAAGGTTGATTCGTTTACGAGCATCTACCGCTAAAAGAAGGGTAGTATTTATTAAATCATGTCCATGAACGGCTAATTGTCGTCTAGCCGTATCAAGTGAAGCTAAAATAGGATAAGACGTTGATGTTGTTGTCAGCATGGATAATATGGATTGTACTCGCTTAGCAGAGACGCGACCTTCTCGAACATTTAATACTGAACTTTGAGTCATTGAACCGCCAAGCTTATGCACAGATGTAGCAGCCATATCAGCACCAGCTGACATAGCAGATACAGGTAAATCTTCATGGAAATGAATATGAACACCATGAGCTTCATCAACCAATACTGGAATGTTTCGACTGTGCGAAATTTCAACAATACGTGTTAAGTCTGCAGCAAAACCGAAATAAGTTGGATTAATCACGAGAACTGCAGTAGCATCTGGATGAGCATCTAAAGCTTTTTCAACGGATTCGGCAGAAATACCATGTGATATTCCAAGTTCCGGGTCAACTTCCGGGTGAATAAATACTGGTATAGCACCTGCAAAGACAATGGCAGACATGATGGATTTATGAACATTTCGCGGTACTAGAATCTTATCTCCAGGGCCGCAAACACTTAAAATCATGGTCATTATGGCACCGCTTGTCCCTTGTACAGAGAAAAATGTATAGTCAGCACCAAAGGCTTTTGCTGCTAATTCTTGAGCTTGTTTAATTGCGCCTTTTGGTGAATGTAAATCGTCTAGGGGTGCAATATTAATTAAATCGATTGACAGCAAATTATCCCCAACAAATTCTCGGAAAGCAGGGTCTACCCCTTTTCCTTTCTTATGGCCAGGTATGTGAAATTGAATAGGGTGTCTATTTCGATGTTTTAGTAATGCATCGAATAATGGTGTTTCCAACTGAGACAATGATCGTACCACCTCAACTTTCTGAAAATATAACATACTTAATTAAAATAAAAACAAGTGAATTATAGCATTTTGACTGTATTTTGACTATCTTTAATACAAGGAAAGATAGGATTACTAGAGAAAATAAAGGTGTAGGGAGGAAATTTTAATGAAATGGCAAACGCGCATAACTGAATTACTCAAAATTAAATACCCTATCGTACAGGGAGGACTAGCCTACCTTGCCTATGCAGAATTAGCTTCTGCTGTCTCAAATGCCGGTGGTCTCGGACAGATTACTGCAATGAGTTTAGACTCTCCGGAAGCTTTACGTGAAGAAATCCACAAGGTTCGTTCAATGACAGAAAATCCTTTTGGTGTTAACTTCGCTATTGGAGACCATGGCCGACCTTTTTTACATATGCTCGATGTGGCGATCGAAGAAAATGTACCGGTAATTTCAATGACGGGTGGAAATCCAACGCCAATCTTTAAGCAACTAGAAGGAACTTCTATCAAAAAACTAGTGTTAGTCGCAGCAACTAGACAAGCTCAAAAAGCTGAAGAGTTAGGAGCAGACGCAGTAATGGTTGTTGGTCAAGAGGGCGGTGGGCACCTTGGGCGTGATGATGTCGGGACGATGGTTCTTGTACCTAAGGTAGTTGATGCAGTTTCTATACCAGTTATTGCTTCTGGAGGTATCGGTGATGGCCGAGGATTAATGGCTGCACTAGCTTTAGGTGCAGAAGGTATCGAAATGGGCACACGATTTATTGCGACTAAGGAATGTGTTCATGCTTCAGATGTGTATAAGCAAGCACTTCTTAATAGTACGGAAACAAGCACTACTGTAATTAAGCGTTCTATTGGAGCACCTGCACGTGCGTTAATTAATCCTTGGACAGATAAAATTCATGAAATTGAAGCAAAAACACCAACATTTGCCGCATTAAAATCGTTCATTAGTGGAGAAGCTAACAAGCAATATATATATGAAGGTCGAAATAATGATGGATTTGGATGGGCAGGACAGGTAACCGGATTAATTGATGATGTGCCGTCTGTTGAGGAATTATTCACTCGAATGATTTCACAAGCACAATCTATACGGGTAAAATGGAATTAAGGAAAGGATGAAGTGAAATGAACTATTCGTATCCATTATCAAAAGATTGGTCAACGGAAGAAATCGTTGGAGTCGTCCAATTTTTCCAAGTAATTGAACAGGCTTATGAAACCGGCGTTAAACGAGAAGAGGTCATGAGTAAGTATCGACGATTTAAAGAAATTGTACCCTCAATGGCTGAAGAAAAGACATACTTTAGGGAGTTTGAAAAAGAAAGTGGATATATTAGTTACCCAATTATTAAAAAAATGAAAGAAACAACAGCTGGAGCAATTATAAAAGGAGGAGCAGGGAGATAATCTCTCTGCTCCTTCGTTACTTTTTATTGACCATTAAATTATAAATCGGTAATAAAGCTTCAAATGTTTCTTCTGCGTAAGTTTCAAATTGATCCCCCGACATCTTAATGGCATCCTCTTTTGCCAAATGGCGACCGACTAAGAACTCACCTTTTTTAACGTCTCTTAAACGAATTAAGAGGTTTTTGAGTTCCTCTTTGTTTGTTTTATGTAAAGGAGTTGCTTCTGGCGACATGTGATCACCGGAAATAATGAAGTCTTGAGGTAAATTTTTAAAGACAGTTACCTTTTTTAATAATCTTTCTGCAATTGCTACTTTGTCAGGAGCTTCATAAATCACTGCTACGATTATAAAGACATGTGTCCCCCATAAACCGATTTGAAAGTGTGGCCGAGCTTTATAGCCCCGTTTATAAGGAGCAAACGCTACCCATGAATCCTTTGGGGGATTTACAGAGCGACGGGCATGTTTCGCTACATGTGGAAAGAACTCATCTCCGGTCTTAGCCGAGAAAAAAGAGGCATAACTTGTGCCGAATGATTCAAATTTTGGTCGGACTTTTTCTATTAAAGCTTGCATACGATATTCTAATCCATCTATTTGAAAGACCTCGAAATCGGTATTTTCCCATTTTGTTGACATAATTTTTTCCTCCTTTGCAATTCCTACGTTTAGTTTAATCATATTATGGGAAAAAATCTTGTAAGTAGGCTTTATGGAGTTAACAAAAAAAATTTATTGCCATAAAGTATAAAAACATTCTGAATATTCCGATATAATAGAAAAGGGGTGTATGACCATGAAACAAGTTGTCCATATCAAGCGCAAGGAAGACATTGAAAAGAAGCTAATTAATGGGTTACGTTTAGAACTCGATTATGAACTTGCCTCTTTGTTCGATGCAATTCAATTGCAAAATGATGCGGAAATTGGCAAAAGCAAATCTCGGCTTGCTGAAATCCATCACGAGTTGGAGGCGCTCCATGCTTTTCAATAATAAGAAATCGATTATCTATACCTGATTGCGCCTGTTCGTCTAATCTGACAACGGGTGCTTTTTTTGTTTATAATAAAGTTGGATACAAAAACATTTATAAAGACATAGTAAATGTAATTGGTTAGAAAGGTGGAATACATCTTGGATTTTCACAAACTTGATCGTGATGCGAAGAATCTTCTCAAAGAAGCGGGTAGTAAAATAAGATCTTCTTTTTCGAGTGAACTCTCGATTGAAACAAAAGCAGACGCAAATGACTTGGTAACTAATATCGATCGGGAAGTTGAACAGTTTTTCATTAAATTTATAAAGAGTAATTACCCGAATCATCTAATACTAGGTGAAGAGGGTTTTGGTGATGAGATTACCAGCTTAAGCGGTACGATCTGGATGTTAGATCCGATTGATGGAACGATGAATTTTATTCACCAAAAACGAAACTTTGCCATCTCCTTAGGGATTTACCATGATGGAGTAGGTATGCTTGGTTATGTGTACGATGTAGTTTTAGATGAGTTGTATAGTGCCCAAAAAGGACAAGGCGCCTATTTAAATGATGAGCGTATCCCTTTCCTTGAAGCTACTTCTATCAATGAAGCAGTGATTGGTATGAATGCCAGTTGGGTTGTACCTAACGAACATATAGAGCATGAAGGAATGATTCAACTTGTTAAAGATGTAAGAGGAATTCGATCATATGGATCTGCAGCACTTGAGCTGGCCTATGTTTCAACGGGTCGGATAGATGCCTATATGTCGATGCGTTTATCGCCTTGGGATGTAGCTGGGGGCATGATTATTGCGGAAGAAGTCGGCGCGGTGTCTACGAATTTAAGTGGGGCACCACTAAAACTGTTAGGACAAGATACTTTTTTTGTTGCTCGTAATGGGTTACACAATGAAATAATCAGTAAATACATTCGATTAAAATAAAAAGGCGAGGATAAAGTAAACTTTCCCTTGCCCATTTTTATTAAAATTTTACTTATAATAATCCTTGATCTCGATATTTTTTCTTTGTTTTAAAACCAAATCCCATGACGAAAATCAGTAGTAAAATACTTAACAAAATACCGATTACACTGCGTAATCCAACGGATATTCCGATAGCAAACATAGCAAACAAAGCGGCGAAAGAATAGAGTGCAAAAATCCATTTTATGTTCTTCACGATAAAGCCCTCCAAAATACATTAATAAATTTACATTTAATAAATCAGACAAATAACTACAACATGTGCTATAATAACACAGTTATGGACTCGAAAAAAGAATATGGAGTGAAACAATGACTAATTTACGTCAAGACCTAAGAAATATTGCAATTATTGCCCACGTTGACCATGGTAAAACTACTTTAGTTGACCAAATGTTAAAACAATCTGGTACTTTCCGTTCAAATGAACATGTGGACGAGCGTGCAATGGATTCAGGTGATATCGAGCGTGAGCGCGGTATAACAATTCTAGCTAAAAATACGGCGATCCAATATAAAGATGTTAAAATCAACATTCTTGACACACCTGGCCACGCTGACTTTGGTGGAGAAGTTGAACGTATTATGAAAATGGTAGACGGTGTTCTACTTGTAGTTGATGCATATGAAGGATGTATGCCACAAACTCGTTTCGTATTGAAGAAAGCTTTAGAACAAAATTTACAACCAATCGTTGTTGTAAACAAAATTGACCGTGATTTTGCACGTCCAGAAGAAGTTGTAGACGAAGTACTTGAACTTTTCATTGAACTTGAAGCTAATGATGACCAATTAGAGTTCCCAGTGATTTTCGCATCAGGAATTAACGGGACTGCAAGTTTATCATCAGACGTTGCAGATCAAGAAGAAAACATGAAAGTAATCTATGATGCAATTATTGATAAGATTCCAGCACCTGTAGACAACAAAGAAGAGCCACTACAGTTCCAAGTATCACTTTTAGATTATAATGATTACGTTGGACGTATTGGAATTGGCCGTGTTTTCCGAGGAACAATGGAATTAGGACAACAAGTTTCACTTATGAAGTTAGACGGTAAAGTGAAAAACTTCCGTGTGACTAAAATGTTTGGATTCATGGGACTGAAACGTATAGAAATCCAAACAGCTTACGCTGGTGATTTAATCGCCGTTTCAGGAATGGAAGACATCAACGTCGGAGAAACAGTTTGTCCTACTGAACATCCTGAAGCTTTACCAATTTTACGCATTGATGAGCCTACACTACAAATGACTTTCCTAGTAAACAACAGTCCATTCGCAGGACGCGAAGGGAAATGGGTTACATCACGTAAAATAGATGAGCGTCTTCAATCTCAACTTGAAACAGACGTTTCACTTCGTGTAGATCCTACTGACTCACCGGATGCATGGATTGTATCGGGTCGTGGTGAGTTACATTTATCAATCTTGATTGAAAACATGCGTCGTGAAGGATTTGAATTACAAGTTTCTAAACCAGAAGTTATTGTTCGCGTAATCGATGGCGTTCGTTGTGAGCCTGTTGAACGTGTTCAGATTGATATCCCTGAAGAGCATGTAGGTTCTATCATTGAATCTATGGGTGAACGTAAAGGTGAAATGTTGGACATGGTGAATAACGGTTCTGGTCAAGTTCGTTTAGTGTTCATGGTTCCTGCACGTGGATTAATTGGTTATACAACTGAATTCATGACATTAACGCGTGGTTACGGAATTATAAACCACACTTTCGATAGTTATCAACCAATGCAAAAAGGTCGCGTAGGCGGACGTAGTAAAGGTGTTCTAGTTGCGATGTCAACTGGTCAAGCATCTGAATATGGAATCTTAGGTATTGAAGATCGTGGTACTATTTTTGCTGAACCAGGTATGGAAATTTATGAAGGAATGATCGTTGGTGAGCATACTCGTGATAATGACTTAACAGTTAATATTACGAAAATGAAAGCTGCTAATAACATTCGTTCAGCTAATAAAGAAGCAACAACAACTCGTAAAAAACCACGTATTATGACGCTTGAGGAATCACTTGAATACCTAAATGATGATGAGTACTGTGAAATTACACCTCAATCAATTCGTTTACGTAAAAAAGTGCTTGATAAAGCTGAACGTGAACGTGTAACGAAGAAAAGTAAAACTGCTGAAAATAGCTAATCGTGATTGAGAGGGTGAGGAAACTTGGAAGAACAGCAATTTGTCTATGAGAATATGTATCCAATTGCGCGTTTTCTTTATGAAGTCCTTCCGAGCTACAATATGGCAGGATACGCTCTGTATCTTGTCATCTTCTTACTATCTGCGTTAGTGTATAAACTTGGATTTGCAAAAAAATTAAAGATGTCACAGAACATTGTGATCTATTTGTTTTTGTTAATCGGTTGTTTAATGCTTACTTTCTTAGCATTCTTCCTGCCAGTAGTAGAAGGTTTAATCATTGCGGCGATGATATTAATTTTATATAAAATTCGTTTGCATAATGAAAAAAAGAGTAGTGCTAGCGCTTAGCTAGTTCTACTCTTTTTTTGTTTTTATTTTTTTATAAAGGAAAGCCATTATCCAAACATAAATCAGATGACCAAATGACCAATACGTGAATGCAATCCAATCATTCCAAGCAGGTACTTCCTTAATAGCAAGTGAGCTCAATATGAAATATAAAAGAAACGTTGGTAAACATATTAGAAAGCTTAGTAACAATAATTGATAAAAATGCTCCTCAATCTTAAATCTTTGGGCAAGATTTACAAAGACAATCGCGATAATAATTGAGATAAGAATATGAAAAAAGAACTCGGCAGATTCAGACCACTTAATGGATCCCATAATTGGCAAGAAATCCACATTTAATAATAAGGTGTAAACGCCAACGTTTGTGAAGTGTTCTATAGACTTAAGAATAAGTCCTAATAGAATGCCGCTCAATAAGCCAATAAACAATGGCACTCTAATAGAACGGCTTCTCCACATTAAAAATCTTCCTCAATTCTTCGGGAACTCTTATAAAATTGAAAATGACCCGTAGCCAATCGGTCTTTCGTTTTAACTTCAATTCTGTCATGACATGGTTCACACATATATGTATGAATCGGTCGATTTCGAAGTTTTTTTGCTAATGGAGCATCATCGGGTAACTGGTTAATGGTGTCACAAATTACACATTTCACACGCATGAGATTACCCTCCTATTCTACTCGAACTGCATTTACATGCTTGATGGGGTTATTGAGATTTGAGCCATCCTCAAGCAGTACATACACAGGTCCATCGTCTATTAGTTGCTTGCCTTCTTGGCTGAATTTAAAAATAATCATTTCAGCTTCTGCTAAAGAAAAGCGATGTTCTTCTCCTGTTGTAGTTTCTAAAACAATTGAAGTTGCATGTTCATTTACTTCTGCATTTTTTAAAAAATGCTTTAAGTAAATACCAAAAGTTCCTGTTAACATCTTGGTTTTTTCATATTTCTTTTCAGTTTTAATTGTAGGTGGATACGTAGCACCTTCCATTATTTCACGTGACCAGTGTGCAGACATACTTTTTGTATATTCCGCTAACTCATCTTTTTCAATGTGCAAATCAGTAAAAAATGTGTCTAAGTCAATACGACGATCATCGAAAATCCAAACGCTTGGGTCAAGCGTAATCTTGTATGCTACTTCGCCTTTAATCGGAATGATTCTTTCCATATATGGGTGCCTCCTAATAAGTTGCAATATCTAACTTAGTATAACGCTTTCAGGGAATGTTAAAAAGAATTAAGTTTCATTGGACAAGGAATTAGTAGCAACACTTGCAATTTTCGGCTTAGAAAGATACACTTTATTAAGAATATATCAGGTAATGGGGGCGTCCTCATGGATACAGAACTACAACAATCGTATCAGGAAAAAGCATATCATTTGCTGAAAGCTGATGCTTTGAAAATAGCACAATTAATCAAGGTTCAAATGGACCATTTAACGATGCCTCAATGTCCTCTTTATGAAGAAGTCTTAGATACGCAAATGTTTGGGCTATCCAAAGAAATTGATTTTGCGGTTAAACTTGGGCTAATTGAACGTGAAGAAGGCAAGCTTTTGATGTCGTCATTAGAAAAAGAATTGTCTGTTTTGCATGATGCATTTACAGAGAAATAAGTAAAAAACTCAAACTCTTTACGCGTTTGAGTTTTTTTGCTAGAAAAAAGAAAACGAGGTTCATCTATGATTCCATACATAAAACGTTATGCTAAAAACTTCGATTATTCACTTTTTATTACTTATCTCTTCTTATGTCTCTTTGGATTAGTGATGATTTATAGTGCAAGTATGGAATGGGCTGTCAATGTCTATGACTACGAGCCGGATTTCTTCTATAAACGACAAGTCATTAATTTACTTGTAGCCGTGCCGGTCTTTTTAATGGCTGCTTTTATTCCTTACAAACATTACCGCCGTAAACCAATAATGGCGAGTATGCTTTTGGTCATGTTTGTCCTTCTATTTGCTGTCCATTTTATCGGGGATGACATTAATGGAGCAAAGAGTTGGATTACAATAGGACCTTTGCGATTGCAACCATCAGAGTTAGCAAAAATTATATTAATCTTATATTTTGCTAGTGTTTTTGCAAATAAAAAAACAAAAGGAAATTTGGACTCTGTTAATGAATCCATTGCTCCTCCTGTTACAATATTGACCATCGCTTTTTTCTCTGTTTTAAGTGAAGTGGATATGGGTACTGCAGGTATTATTTTATTTGTTTCTGTTTCAGTTCTAGCTGCTAGTGGTATTCGTTTCAAAACCTTTGCAAAATTATTTAGCCTCATTTTTGGTGTCATTATTTTAATTGCTCCGATACTGTATTTCTTTCGGGATATCTTTATTACTCCGAAAAGGTTACTGCGATTAGAAGCTTTTTTGAATCCTTTTGAGTTTGAACAGGATTCAGGATTTCAAATAGTAAATGGATATTTAGCGATTGGTGCAGGGGGAGTTAAAGGACTAGGTTTAGGTCAATCCGTTCAGAAATTAGGTTATTTACCCGAGCCGCAGACCGATTTTATCATGGCGATTATTGCTGAAGAGTTGGGTATATTAGGTACTGTACTTGTGATAGGGAGTCTTGGATTTATTGTATTACGTGCATTATTCATTGCATTGAGTACACAAGACGTTCAAGCTCGAATGATTGCCACTGGCGTTGGTAGTCTCATAGGCTTTCAAACTTTTATTAACTTAGGTGGATTGCTTGGGATTATTCCTTTAACGGGAGTGCCTCTTCCGTTCATTAGTTATGGAGGAACATCCGTCGTTTTGTTATCTTTAGCAATGGGAATACTATTAAATGTATCAATGTTTGTTAAACATGAAAAAATGCAGAGCTAAGGGGTGCTTCAAATGAAAACAATTCAAAAGATTTTAGTAGCCAACCGCGGTGAAATTGCCATTCGAATTTTCCGTGCTTGTACGGAACTCAAATTAAGAACGGTGTCAATTTATTCACGAGAAGATAGTGGATCCTTTCACCGCTACAAAGCGGATGAATCATACCTTGTTGGGGATGGCAAGAAACCAATTGATGCTTATTTGGATATAGAAGGTATCCTTGCGATAGCTAAAGATAGTGGAGCAGATGCGATTCATCCAGGATATGGCTTTTTATCGGAAAATGTTGATTTTGCACGTCGTTGTGAAGAAGAGGGAATAATCTTTATAGGCCCAACTTCTAATCATTTAAATATGTTTGGGGATAAAGTGAAGGCACGGGAGCAAGCTGTTCTTGCAGGAATTCCAGTGATACCAGGAAGTGATGGCCCAATAACATCTGTTGAAGAGGCACGTGAATTTGGGGTTCAGAATGGCTATCCACTTATGATTAAAGCTTCTTTAGGTGGTGGGGGAAGGGGGATGCGAATTGTCCCTTCGGAAAGCGATTTGGAATCTGCTTATGAACGAGCGAAGTCAGAGGCGAAGGCAGCTTTTGGTTCGGACGAGGTGTATGTTGAAAAATTCGTAGAGAAACCAAAGCATATTGAGGTTCAAATTTTAGGGGATAAACAAGGGAACCTTGTTCATCTATATGAACGGGATTGTTCAATACAAAGACGTCACCAAAAAGTCGTTGAAATTGCACCGTCAAATTCAATATCTGTAGAATTACGAAATCGAATTTGCGATGCAGCAGTTCAACTGATGAATAATGTTAGCTATTTAAATGCTGGAACTGTTGAATTCTTAGTAGCCGGTGAGGAGTTTTATTTCATCGAGGTTAACCCGCGTATTCAAGTTGAGCATACAATTACAGAAATGGTAACGGGAATTGATATTGTCCACGCTCAAATACATATTGCTGATGGTAGTTCAATTCATGATGAAGAAATTGCCATACCCGAGCAAAAAAACATTCCGTTATTCGGATTTGCTATTCAATCACGTGTAACGACCGAGGACCCTTTAAATCAGTTCATGCCTGACACTGGTAAGCTTATGGTTTACCGATCAGGTGGTGGATTTGGTGTTCGTTTAGACGCAGGGAATGGGTTCCAAGGTGCGATTATTACGCCTTATTATGACTCATTACTTGTTAAAGTTTCTACTTGGGGAATGACGTTTAAAGAAGCAGCAGCAAAAATGGATCGAAACTTACAGGAATTTAGAATTAGGGGTATCAAAACCAATATACCTTTCTTAGAAAATGTGGTGAAACATCCTCATTTCTTATCAGGGAAGTTTGATACTAGCTTTATAGATACAACACCAGAATTGTTTTTATTCCCAACAAGAAAAGACCGTGGTTCTAAGTTATTGAATTATATCGGGAATGTTACTGTAAACGGTTTCCCGGGAATTGAAAAAGCTTCAAAACCAACTTTTACAGTTCCAAGGAAACCTCAAATTGAATTACTAAGCCCCCCTATAGCTGGGACAAAACAAATTTTAAATGAACGCGGAGCGGATGGTCTGGTTCAATGGATTCATGAGCAAAAAGAAGTTCTAATTACAGATACTACATTCCGTGATGCACATCAATCGCTTCTTGCAACTCGTGTGCGTTCACATGACATGTATGAGATTGCGGAACACACAGCGAAAGGCATGCATGATGCTTTTTCTTTTGAAATGTGGGGAGGCGCAACATTTGACGTTGCTTACCGATTCTTAAAAGAAAATCCGTGGGACCGGTTAATTAAAATGCGCGAAATGATTCCAAATGTACTCTTGCAAATGTTGGTGCGTGGAGCCAATGCAGTGGGGTATAAAAATTATCCTGATAACGTGATTCGGGAATTTATTCAAGCATCAGCTGATGCTGGAATTGACGTATTCCGTATATTTGATAGTTTAAATTGGATCAAAGGTATGGAAGTTGCTATAGATTCTGCAAGAGCTTCGGGTAAAATTGCAGAAGCGGCTATTTGTTATACAGGGGATATATTAGATGATACGCGTGCGAAATATACCGTTTCTTATTACAAGGAAATGGCAAAGGAATTAGAAGCTGCGGGTGCACATATTTTAGCAATTAAAGATATGGCAGGATTATTAAAACCTGAGGCCGCTTATCGCCTTATTTCCGAATTGAAAGATACTATTGCATTGCCGATTCATCTACACACACATGATACAAGTGGAAACGGAATCTACTTATATGGCCGTGCAATTGATGCGGGCGTAGATATCGTCGATACAGCACTTGGAACAATGGCAGGTCTAACATCTCAACCGAGTGCAAACAGCTTAGCCTATGCCTTGTCGGGTGGGAAACGCGAAGTACGTACTAATATACAAGAATTAGAAAAGTTATCTCACTATTGGGAAGATGTAAGAAAATACTATCAAGATTTCGAATCAGGAATGATGAGTCCTCATACTGAAATCTATGTTCATGAAATGCCTGGTGGTCAATATAGTAACTTACAGCAACAAGCCAAAGCTGTTGGGCTGGGCAGTCGTTTTGAAGAAGTCAAAAAAATGTATTCACGAGTTAATTTAATGTTTGGTGACGTTGTAAAAGTGACACCTTCTTCTAAAGTTGTAGGGGATATGGCGCTCTTTATGGTACAAAACGATTTAGATGAAGAGTCGGTACTAAAAAGAGGAGAGACAATCGACTTTCCGGATTCCGTAATCGAGTTTTTCCAAGGATATATTGGTCAACCTTATGGTGGTTTTCCAAAAGAATTGCAACAGGTAATCTTAAAAGACCGAGAAGCCATTACAGTTCGTCCAGGTGAGTTGTTGGAACCCATTGACTTTGAAAAATTAAAGGAAGAGTTATTCCATAAACTTAGCCGTCCAGTCAGTAGCCATGAAGTCCTTGCCTATGCTTTATACCCTAAAGTTTTTGAAGAGTATTCTGACATGGTGAATAAGTTTGGAGATGTTTCTGTCCTAGATACTCCAACTTTTTTATATGGCATGCGCCTGGGAGAAGAAATTGAGATAGAGATCGAAAAAGGTAAGACCTTAATTGTCAAAATGGTATCAATCAGCCAACCTCAATCGGATGGGAATCGGGTCATTTACTTTGAATTAAATGGTCAACCTCGCGAGGTGATTATTCTTGATATGACGGTTGAGACTAGCAATGATCAAGTCATAAAAGCTGATTTATCAAATCCAAATCACATTGGTGCGACAATGCCAGGTACCGTCTTAAAAGTGGTGGTAACAAGTGGTAGTCATGTAAAGCGTGGCGAACATTTACTTATAACAGAAGCAATGAAAATGGAAACGACCGTCCAGGCTCCTTACAACGGTATTGTTAAAGATATTCATGTAATCGCTGGATCTGCAATTGCTACCGGTGATTTATTGATTGAAATGGAAAAAGAATAAGGAAAAAGGCAGCTCCGATTTATACGGAGCTGCCTTTTCTAATAATCTTATGTTGAACTACCACGAGATCGTGATACAAGTAGAATCATGTAACATAATAACCCGAATAAGAGGGAAATTAAGAGTGAATGTAATAAAGCAATGAAAAGATTAAGTTTTGTTAAGACAACTAACATGCCTGTTGTTGCTTGTAATAATACGATAATAAAAGCAATCATCCATCCAAAGTAGAGAACGCGTTGATCTTTATATTGTTTATAAGCGTGCCAGGCGATTCCCGCGATCCAAATAATAATGATAGCGGCTGCAGAACGATGACCCATTTGAACCCATTCAAACATATTGGAAGGCAAAGAAAATCCATCATTTTCACATAATGGCCAATCCGAACAAACTAAACTAGAGTTTGTATGTCTAACTAGTGCTCCTGTGTAGACAACAACATAGGAATAGAGTGTGACACCAATTGTGTTCCATTTCAGTGTTTTGCCAATACGCAATTTATCCGCATCAAATTTTCGATCCACTTCAAAAATAAGGAGGGTCAGTAAAAGAACGGAGGCAAACGATATGAGCGATATGCCGAAATGTAGAGCTAAAATAAAATCGCCTTGTCCCCACTTCACTTGTGCTGCTCCGATTAGTGCTTGAAGTATAAGGAAGAACATTGCTAGGAATGATAGAAATTTAGTTTCTCTAACATGTCCAAGTGCTCTCCAAGACCATACAGATAAAATTAATATTAAAATACCAACTACTCCCGTTACTAGACGGTGAGAAAACTCAATTAAAACTTCAGTCGTGATTTCATCTGGAATCAATTGTCCGTTGCATCCTGGCCAGTGCCTGCCACAACCTAAACCACTATCTGTTTTAGTGACAAGTGCTCCTCCGAGTAAGATGAGCAACATTCCAATTGTTGCCGCAACAGCAAACCACTTTAGGTATTTACTTCGTTGCATTTATGTCACCTACTTTGCCTATACTAAATAACTGTTAAGATGTTCAAAAAAAATTGCTATAAATAGTGGAACCGTGCTCTGTGTATCTTAGAGGAAGTTCAACTTAAACTCGATAACGATACCTTGCTTGTATGATAATAGCTAAGAATAGCTTAAAAAACAATGTCTAAGAAGGAAAAAAGACAATTGCTCACTCCATTTCACAAATTGTTCATAAAATATCCCCTTTCCATTCACAAATAATCGTCGAAAATGCTTTATTATTAAAGATGTTGTACGAATTGGGGTAAATTCATTACGGTCAATTCTAGTGAATTTCAACTTACTTATAGAAAAAACTTCAGTTTTTCGATATAGTAAGTTAAGCGGAATATGCTTACAACTTTGAAAGGAGGAGTTCCATGTCAAACGGTCGTGCACTTGCTGCAAGCACTGATACAGATTCTGAAACAACTACGTTTGTGAAGGATTTTCTTGCACTAATCAAAATCGGGATTGTCAATTCAAATCTTGTGACAACATTTACAGGATTATGGTTGGCATTTCAATTCTCTAATCGCCATTTTTTAAACGAACTGGACTTAATGTTCTATACACTTTTTGGAGCTGCGTTGATCATTGCAGGTTCTGGGGCAATGAACAACTTTATAGATCGTGATATAGACCCAATTATGTCGAGAACCAAATCAAGACCAACTGTTACAGGACGTTTTGCACCAACCCCCGTATTGTCAATTGCTCTGTCCTTTTTAGTTGTTGGCGAAATTTTGTTGTTTATGGCATCGGTTTCTGCCGGTGTATGGGGACTGGCTGGAATTATCAGCTACGTTGTTTTGTACACCATGTGGTCAAAAAGGAAACATGTGAGCAATACAATAGTTGGTAGTATTTCAGGTGCAATACCACCCGTTATCGGTTGGGCTGCAGTTGAACCAACACTTGGATGGGGAGCACTTGCCTTATTCCTCGTTATGTTTGCATGGCAACCCCCACATTTCTATGCGTTAGCGATGAAACGAACGGAAGAATATCGTGCAGCTGGAATACCAATGCTGCCTGTGGTAAAAGGTTTTGCCCATACTAAGCGTTCAATGCTGTTATGGGTGCTTGTTCTTTTTCCACTTCCGTTCCTACTTATGGAGTTAGGAACTTGGTTCTTAGTCCTTGCTACAGCGTTAAATGTGGGATGGCTCGTACTTGCAATTAAGGGCTTTAAAGCGGAAGATGATTTAAAATGGGCAAATGGTATGTTTATTTATTCTTTAAATTACATGACAATTTTGTTTGTATCGATGATTATTTTCTCGATTTTTAGCTAATTGGTGGGTTTCTTTCTTTGAATGAAGAATTCATATAGACAGATCCACAGTCCTATTAAAACATGAATACAACTACGAAAGAGGGGTTTGATTAAGCTATGATGAAAGGGCTCAAAAAGTGGCGTCTCTTTTCAATGCTGACAGCTCTAATGGTCTTCTTAGCTGGATGTGGTGAAGAGCATTTATCAACACTTACACCTGCAGGGCAAGTTGGTAGGGATCAATACAATTTAATGCTTCTCTCAACGGGAATAATGGTACTTGTAATTGTTGTAGTATTGGTCGTTTACGTACTTGCGATTATTAAGTTCCGTCGCTCGAAGGTTGGAGAAAATACGATTCCAAAGCAAGTTGAAGGAAACCACACACTTGAAATCATTTGGACTGTCGTTCCGATTATTTTATTATTGATTCTAGCTGTCCCAACTGTAACGGCTACATATAATTTGGCTGATGTTAGAGGGATGGATGTAAAAGACGAAGACGGTCAAGCTACGGCTGTAACTGTTAACGTAAAAGCCAATTTGTATTGGTGGGAGTTTGAATATCCTAATTTAGGTATTGTTACTTCACAAGAACTAGTTGTTCCAACGGGAGAGAAAGTGTACTTTAACCTAAAAGCTGCAGACGTTAAACACTCGTTTTGGATCCCAGCAGCTGGAGGTAAGTTAGATACAAATGTTGATGGAATTAACACATTCTATTTAGATTTTGATGAACCATCAGAATCACTAGAAGATGGTGTATTCTACGGTAAATGTGCTGAGCTCTGTGGACCGTCACATGCTCTAATGGACTTTAAAGTTAAAACACTTGATCGTGAAGATTTTGATGCTTGGGTTCTAAGTGTTAAAGAATCTGCAGAAGAAACAACACCAGCAACAGATGTTGCTCAACAAGGACAAGAATTATTTCAACAAAGCTGTATTGCTTGTCACGCTGTTTCAGGTGAAGGTACTACCGGTGGTATTGGTCCAAACTTAGCAACTTTTGGAGATCGTAACCGTGTAGCAGGCTTTTTAGAACATGATAAAGAAAATATCAAAAATTGGATTAGTAATCCAGAGAAATATAAACCTGGTAACTTAATGCCACAACCTGAAGACTTACCAAAAAGAAATGGTAAGGAATTTTCAAATCAAGAGCTTGACGCTCTTGCAGAATACTTAATGGGATTATCTGTGGAGGATTAATCTTCACAGAATGACTTAAAGGAGGTTAAAGTTGTGAGTTCAATCGCTCAGAAAAAAGGCTTTGGCGCAACATTATGGGACTACATTACAACAGTTGACCATAAAAAAATCGCCATCCTTTACCTCATTACCGGCGGATTATTCTTTATCGTTGGTGGTATAGAGGCTATGCTTATTCGTATTCAACTTGCTCAACCAGATAATGACTTTCTGAGTGCAGGTTTGTATAACGAAATTATTACAATGCACGGTACGACCATGATATTCCTAGCGGCGATGCCACTATTATTTGCCTATATGAACGCCGTTGTACCACTTCAAATTGGTGCGCGTGACGTGGCATTCCCTTTCCTAAACTCATTAGGTTTCTGGATGTTCTTCTTCGGTGGAATTTTCTTAAACTTATCATGGTTTTTAGGTGGAGCACCTGATGCCGGATGGACTTCTTATGCTTCATTAGCCATATCGTCTCCAGGTCATGGAGTTGACTTTTATGCACTTGGATTACAGATATCCGGTGGTGGTACGTTAATTGCAGGGATTAACTTCCTTGTAACGATTATTAACATGCGTGCACCTGGTATGACTTATATGCGTATGCCACTTTTCACATGGTCAACATTTGTGGCATCTGCTCTAATTCTCTTTGCTTTCCCACCACTTACTGTGGGCTTATTCCTAATGATTTTTGACCGTATGTTTGGCGCAAATTTCTTTGATCATACAATGGGCGGTAACACAATAATTTGGGAGCATTTATTCTGGATTTTTGGTCACCCTGAAGTATATATCTTGATTTTGCCTGCATTCGGTATATTCTCTGAAATTTTCTCTACATTCTCTCGTAAACGTTTGTTTGGTTACTCAGCAATGGTCTTTGCAACTGTGTTAATTGGTTTCTTAGGATTCATGGTTTGGGCTCACCACATGTTTACAACAGGTATGGGACCAACTGCTAATGCTATTTTCGCAGTAGCAACGATGGCTATTGCTGTACCGACGGGTGTTAAAATTTTCAACTGGCTTCTCACGATGTGGGGAGGAAGTATTAAATTCACTACACCAATGCTTTATGCGGTTGGATTTATTCCTTCTTTCGTAGCTGGTGGGGTAACAGGTGTTATGCAAGCTTCAGCACCTCTTGACTACCAATTACATGATTCTTACTTCATCGTAGCTCATTTCCATTACGTAATTGTTGGTGGAACCGTGCTTGCATTATTAGCCGGCCTACATTTCTACTGGCCATTAATGTTTAACACGATGTTAAATGAAACTTGGGGTAAAATCACATTCTGGTTATTCTTCACTGGATTCCATTTAACATTCTTTATTCAACATTTCCTAGGTTTAATGGGAATGCCACGTCGTGTGTTCACATATGGTGCGGATCAAGGATGGGATTTATTCAATTTAATCAGTTCCCTTGGAGCTATTTTCATGGCGCTAGGTGTAATTTTCCTTCTAGCGAATATCATTATTACGATTGTGAAAGACAAAAAAGTCGGTCGCGATCCTTGGGAAGATGGTCGTACTTTAGAGTGGGCTATACCACAACCAGTCCCATTCTATAACTTTAAACAAACTCCACTTGTACGTGGCCTGGACACTTATTGGATTGAGAAACAAGAAGGTAATAAAGAAGGTATGATTTATGCTGAACCAATCGGTGATATTCACATGCCAAACAATTCAGTTATACCTTTCGTAATGTCATTCGGTTTATTCGTAGGTGCATTTGGTGCACTTTACAATGGAGAACAACCATGGGCAATTCCAGTTCTAGGACTAGGGTTACTAATTACGTTCTTATCAATGGGTGCTCGTTCATTGAAAGATGATTTAGGATATCATGTTCATAAAGAAGATTTACTGGATGAAAAAGAAGGGGGTAAACACTAATGGACTTAAATACTAAGTACACACCCCAATCATGGCCAGACCATCCGGAGAGCTCTACATTAGAAGGCAAGAACAAGTTTCTTGGTTTTTGGTTGTTCCTTGGTGGTGAAACAGTATTATTTGCTAGTTTGTTTGCTACTTATTTGGCTCTGAAAAATAGAGGACCTGAAGGAATGCAATTCAGCACGCAAGAGTTGTTTGAATTACCACTAGTTTTCATTATGACGATGTTACTTTTAACATCATCATTGACGAGTGTGTATGCTATGTACCACATGAAAAACTATAATTTTAAAGCAATGCAAGCTTGGTTACTTGTTACAGTACTTCTTGGTGCCGCTTTCCTTGGATTTGAAATATATGAGTTTAATCATTATGTACATTTAGGTTTTACTTATGGTCAAAGTTCATTTAGCTCAGCGTTCTTTACATTAGTTGGAACACATGGACTGCATGTATTAATTGGTCTTGGATGGATTACACTACTTATGATTCGTAATTCAAAACGCGGATTAAATCTTTACAATGCACCAAAGTTTTACGTAGCATCATTATACTGGCACTTTATTGACGTCGTATGGGTATTTATCTTTACGGTAGTATATTTGATGGGAGTGATAGGTTAAGATGGCACATGATGTACAAACACCCGCTAAATCTCATATTGAGTATGAATACGCGCGTCGTCGTTCAGCGAATGAAATGCGTGGCCAAGTAACAACATTTGCGATTATGATTTTCTTAACACTAATCGCTTTTACTGCGGTCTATGCAGGATTCTCAATAAACTTCGTTGTACCGATCATTTTACTTTTGGCTGCGATTCAAGTAGTTTTGCAACTGTATTACTTTATGCATATGAGTCACAAGGGGCATGAAGCAGCATCATTGTTTTTATACAGTGGAGCTCTAATTGCTGGTATCACGATATTAACGTTTATAACAATTGTTTGGATTTAAGTAAAAGTAAACGAGTGAAGAAAAGAGAAATCTTTCTTCACTCGTTTTTTTGTTCTAATATATATTTGGATTTTTTAGTAATATAAATTTTTGTTTATTAAAGATCAAATTTTTCTAGCTCCATATTCGAATTCATAGATAAGAAAATATGGCTTTAAGAAGGCGTTTTATGCCTTTGTACTAGGATTGTCATAGTTCGTTCATTGAAGTTAAGCACATTGAGATTTATAATAGAGGTATCAACTAAAAGGAGCGATTATCGAGATGCCTTTAAATATATTCGGTTTCCAAGCATTATGGAGTCCATACTTATTCGTTTTTACGCTACTCGTTTTCGCCATCTATTTACTCGTTACAATTAAATGGCGAGATCGATTTGAAGATAGTCAACCTTTAAGTAAAAAAGAGTTAAGTGCCTTTTTAATTGGTCTTGTCCTTTTTTATGCAGTGAAAGGGTCACCAATTGACCTGATTGGTCATATTTTATTTTCCGTCCATATGGTTCAAATGGCATTATTATTAATGTTAATTCCCCCGCTACTCATTGTGGGAATACCAACATGGGTATGGAATAAATTATTAACATTTTCATTCATCAGCAAGGTATTTCGATTTTTCACGAAGCCACTACTTGCGTTAATTGTATTCAGTGGCCTGTTTTCGATTTATCATATTCCGATTATGTTAGATACAATTAAATTAAATGAGTGGTACCATAGCTTGTTTACGCTAATTTTATTTATGTCAGCAATATTCCTATGGTGGCCCATCATGAACAAATTGAATGATGAACATCAAGTCCACGGCTTAAAAAAAATAGGATATATTGTTGGAAGTGCGATTCTAATTACTCCAGCATGTGCATTAATTATTTTCGCAAGTGAACCTATGTATGCTACTTATTCAAATGGAGATGCATGGTTAAAAGCTATGGAATTATGTGTACCCACGGATACTATGTCTACTTTAGCTTCATCAGGATTATCTGGGCCAGAATTATTTACGAACATGCCTGCAGTTGAAGATCAACAACTGGGTGGAGTTATTATGAAAATTATCCAAGAAATTATTTACGGTGTTCTTTTAGCAATAATATTCTTCCAGTGGTATAAAAATGAACAAGATAACGCAGAAGAGATTACCCAACAAGCTTTAGCAGATCGTCAGACATCTTTAAATAGCAATCAGTATTAATACTTGTGAAATGTTAGGAGAATGTTATATGAACTTACCCTTATTACCAACAATCAGTACATTTTTTATTGTTCTGAGTGCAGTTTTAGTCGCAATTGGTTGGGCACTTATCAAGCAAAAGAAAATTGATGCCCATAAGAAGACGATGATTGCAGCAGCAATTTCAGCATTACTGTTTTTTATTATTTACGTATCACGAACCATTTTTGTTGGTAATACTGCGTTTGGTGGTCCAGCTGAATACAAAATTTACTATACAATTTTCCTAGTATTCCATATTTGTTTAGCCACAACAGGTGCAGTTTTTGGTATTAGTACTTTGTTAACTGGTTATAAAAATAAGTTAAAGATTCATCGTAAATTAGGACCTATTACAAGTATTATATGGTTTTTTACAGCCATTACAGGTGTCGCGGTCTATTCTTTACTTTATGTAATTTATAAAGGTGGAGAAACTACCTCAGTATTTAAAGCTATACTAGGATTCTAATTCTACTAAAAAACGCCAACGATTTAATAAATCGTTGGCGTTTTCTATAGTTTGAAATTTGTTTTAATAATCCCTGCTTCTTTTGCTGTTGTAAAGATAATGACAACAAATGGACCTATTATTAGCCCTAAGAAACCAAAGATTTTTAATCCAATGAACATCGCGATTAATGTTGCTAAAGGAGAAAGTCCTATTTGAGATCCCATCAATTTCGGTTCAACTGCACGTCTAATGACTAGTAAAATTAATGCAAGTATTGCTAATTTCGTACCTAAGGCAACATCCCCTGTAGCAAATTGATACAAAGACCAGGGTGCTAGTATAGCAATGGATCCGAGTATTGGGATAATGTCAATAATCCAGATGACAATCGACATGATGATAGCATATTTAGGAGCAATGAATAACAGTCCAATGAAACTACCAATTAAAATAAACAAACTCGCTAATAATTGAGCTTTCATAAAACCAAAAATTACTGAATTTAATCGTAAAGTCATAAATCTAGTTTTTTCAGCAGTAGCAGGTGATAAATGTCGGAATACCATTTTTTTTAAATCTGTTAAATCTAACATAAATAAAAACAATGTGATTATGTATACGATAAAACTGACTAAAAAATTCGGAATTTCTGTTAGCAGACTGGTGATACTTTCATAGCTGACAAAATTTAAAATGACTTCTTGCATGGTCTTCATAAAATCATTTAAATTATTTTTAATTGAATCAGCAACTTCAATCGGCATTCCTTGTGTGAAGCTAAATAATTTACTTTGAACATTCATCCAGGAAAGAGATATTGTATTAAAATAGTCAGGAGCCATTTTAGTTAATTGAATAATCTGTCCGATTAACTGTGTGATTGTGAAATATAAAATAGATGAGATTAATAACAAAAAGAAGATGAATACGACAATTACAGATGTCTTTCTTTTCCATGAAAACCTTGTTTTACCCCATTTTACTAAAGGTTCTAAGAGAAATGCAGTAAGTAATGCTAGAATAATTGGTATAGATATAGGCAAAATAAACGTTATAAACAATATAGCTAAAAGGATCAACAAAATGATGATCACTAATTTCTTGGTTATCCATTTGGGCATCCGCAACACCTCTTTTATACTAGTATCTTAAGTATAGACAACTATGTTGTATTTGAACAGAAACATAGAAAAAACGCCTTGGAAAGATTATTTCCAGGCGTTATCTTTATGCTAGGATTTCAAATGCTTTTAAATCCGTTTTTACCGCAACAAGTGTTTGCTGACATGATTTTACTAAATGAGCAGGAAAGACTTCTGCATCTCCATACTCAACGCCATGTGGATAATAATGTTTTCCAACAACAGGTTTCATCAAAGTAATAACCGCATCATGTGCGCCTACATCTCCTTGATTGGTAAACCCGAATACGCGCAAATAAAAAGTGCCTTCTTTAATTTCATATTTCTTATCATATGTTACACGTTCGTAATCCCATTGTCCTTCACGAACTAATCCGTGTTTCAACATGATTTCATCTAACAATTCTAAGTCAGCTGCTGTATTTTCAAGCCCTGTATTTTCAAAATACATAGATTCGTCCTCCTTATATCTGCAATTACCTATGGTGCTTTCCATTTTATAATAGTTGAATTTCGCGTTTGTTGCAATGACAACATTGTGTCTAAACACGATTCATTGATATAATATACTCATCTTTCTATGGAAAAGGAGTTGTTTTTTTGAAGGTATTGGTTCGCATTCTAATTTTTTTAGCCATTATTCTAACTGTTTTTTTATACTCAGACCAATCCGTTAAAGAAAACGACTTACTTGAAGCACCTGTTCCTACAGGACATGCTATCCCACAGGTGAACTTACAGCCTCCTTCAGGAAAAAATACAGTACCGAGACCAACAAGTGGATTGTCTACGATGGTTGGAAAGAATACAAAAGATTTTGTTGACTCTTATGGTGATCCTAATCGAATTGAAACTTCAGCATTCGGTTATAAATGGTGGGTTTATAATGAATCTCCATCGACCTATATGATGATTGGTGTTCTAGAAGACGGTACGATCAATCAAGTTTATGTTGCTGGGAAACAGTTAGATGTTAATCCATTTAAAATCCAGCAATCGATTGACGAATTATATCGATTCACGATTATCCAATCTGAAATTTCTGTTCAAGTTGGTCAGAGTACGTATACATTTACAATAAAAGATGATGATGTAATGAGTCGAATTCTTGTTGAGTTTAATGACTTGTATGCACAGGTTTATGTTGACCAAAAAGACAGGGAAATAGAAGCAATCAGGTTTACTGATCCCAAGACTCTTGTTTTGCATCAACCATATGAGATGGTGTATAAGGGCGATTATTTAACTCCACCTGTACCATCAACCACACGACAAAGAGAAATCGACGAAACCAATGAACGCCAAACATTCGACTTAACCAATGTATATCGGGTAAGGCATGGAGTTGGCGCAGTTGAAAACGAAAAGGCGCTAGGTTTAGTGGCACGAAAGCATAGTGAAGATATGGCCATTCAAAATTATTTCTCACATGAGTCACCTAATTATGGTGATTTAGAAAATCGTTTAGAAGAGGCAGAGATTTATTACATTACAGCCGGTGAAAACATAGCTGCGAATTACTATGATCCTGCAGAGGTTATACATGGATGGCTCAATTCATCTGACCATAGGGAAATGCTATTAAATGAAAATTTTACACATCTAGGATCAGGTGCATTCGGTAAATATTATACACAAGATTTCATTCAAAAAGACGTAGAAGATACTTACAAAACAGGGAATCAGTAGTTAGGCGATGGATAGACATGCGTTCCGTCTACTGAACTACCAAATTGACGAATATGCAGATGGATTTGGTTTTTAGCAGCCATATCCACTGCTTTTTTTTGTATGATGGGATGACCTTTTAGGCAATAAGATAGTAATTCATCATAAGAAATTTTTTCAAGAATGGTTGCATTGTCATTTTCTTTAGGGTCCGCAGTCATTACACCTGGTACATCCTTATAGAATTCAACAGTTTTCGAATGAAATAAAGTCGCCAGAAGAATTGCAGTTAAATCGCTGCCCCCTCGACCGAGCGTTGTAAAACGGTTGTCAGTAGTGACTCCTTGAAAACCCGGAACAATCACACAAGGGACCAGTTGTAAAAAATTACGAATTATTTCTGTTGAAGTTTTAATAATAGAGGCTTCTCCAAAATGATCATCTGTAAAAATGCCTGCTTGAACGCCATAGACTAAATGGCAAGGAATTTGTTCTTTTAATAACTCCGCTGATAAAACAGATGTGGCTAATAGTTCGCCACAAATTGCAGCTAAGTCCTGAGATTCTGGAGATTGTTTAAATGCATCGCTTAAATGGATTAGGGTATCTGTAGAGTATGGGTCTCCAGATCTCCCCATAGCTGAAACTACAACAATAACGGATTGGTGAATCCGAATGGCATCTTTTATATGTTGTATGCATGTCGCTCGAGACTTTTCATCTCTCATGGCTACACCGCCAAATTTTTGTACAATCACACTACCCGCTCCTCATTGATATCGTGACATTTTTTCTCACTTTTACATAACATAAACGTATCTTGAATTAATGTATTCAGATTAATTTATATTGTGTAGGAGGGAGACAATGACCTGTGTCATTTCAGACTTATTGAAAGACTGGCCATGCACATGGATTCACGGTTCATTTGCACATCCTATCGTTGGAATAACCGATGATTCAAGGAAAGTAAAACCTGGTGATGTTTTTGTAGCGATTAATGGAAGACATGAAAAGGGAACTGATTATATAGATGAAGCCATAAAAAGAGGCGCCGTGTGTATAATTTCAGAGGATAAAATGCCCGACCTTGCACATAAAGAGATTGCGTTTGCAACCGTTCCAAACACCAAGACATTTTTATCTCATGCATGTTCGCGCATTTATGGTAATCCGTCACATCATTTGCATGTGATAGCGGTAACCGGAACAAATGGAAAGACGACAGTAAGCCATTTAATTGGTCAATTACTTATAGCACAAGGTTTGAAGGTAGCAGTTATTGGGACGATTGGTCTCTTCATAAATGGGAGTAAGGTAAATAAATTACATTCCAGTTTAACAACATGGTCTGCACCAATACTCCATGAAACGTTAGCTTATTGTTTGAAGGAAAATGTTACCCATGTGGTACTGGAAGCATCATCAATGGGCTTGGCTCAACATCGGTTGGATCACTGTCAAATTAATCAGGGAATACTTTTAAATATTGGACATGATCACTTAGAGGATCACGCGGGTTTAATAGACTATCAAAAATCAAAACGAAGATTAATAGCTCTATCAGATTCTATTGTGGCAAATGAAGATGATCCATTTTGGTTCCACCATGCAAAAAACTGTATTCAGCCGGTAGAGTGGTTTAATAAAAAACAAGTTTCAATAATTGAGATGGAAAGCGCTAAAATGACATTGTGTATTGAAGGAGAAACTCAACCTACTCAAGTTCCATTTACGGGGGAGTACAATGCTTCAAATTTAGCCGCTGCTTTAGCAACTTTAAAACAAATGGGTTTTTCTAAAGAAAAAATTATACCAACATTATCTTCTTTATCACTTCCTGAGGGTCGATTTCAGTTGATTGAAAAAGACCATTGTCAAGTATTAATTGACTATGCCCATACTCCTGAAGCCATGGAGCAGCTGTTACATTCAGCTGCACGTATAGCAGAAGGAAAGTTAATCCTTGTTTTTGGATGTGGGGGAGACAGAGATCGGGAAAAACGAACTGAGATGGGGAAAATTGCAGCCTACTATGCAAATGAAGTATGGGTCACATCTGATAATCCGAGGTCAGAAAATCCACTTGATATATGCAATGAAATCATAAGTGAACTCGAATACAGTCCTACTATTCATGTGGAGATTGATCGGAAGTTTGCTATTGAACAAGCATTAAGTCGTGCTAATTCAAAAGATATTGTATTAATCGCTGGTAAAGGTCATGAGAATACCCAACAAATTGGTTCAGTATTTATCCCTTTCTCTGATAGAAAGACAGTAGAGGACTATTTGAGTGAACTTACTAGATTAAACAGGAATAACAAAAAATGATCCTGTTGCCACTGCTAATTTTTTCCCACTATCGTCTCTAACAACTCCCTCAACGACCATCGTTTGACGACCTTTATGTATAAATGTAGCTGTTGCATGAAGATGTTTATCGGTTGCAACAGCTATATAGTTAATTGATAAATTTGTTGTAATCGCTGAAAATTCTGCGGAAAGAGATTTATTAGCCAACAAGCCCATTGCCGTATCTAAGATAACAGCTAATATTCCTCCATGAGGAATCCCAAGTCTGTTATGAATGAAGGGTGTAATTGGAATTGAGACTTTGCAGAATTCTTCTGTAACCGTTCGATCCATGAGTAAACTACTTGCTAAATATGTTTTTGTTTCACCAGTTTGTTTTCTCTGCATGCCATCTAGCCATTGAGAAAGAATTTGAAGATCTTGTGGAGTAGATTCCTTTAAAATTTGTTCGAATTTTGTAGTAAGCGAATGATTCATGATGTCATCTCCTATTTTTTAGTAAAACTTACTTTCACACGAGGTGGACTTTCTGTTATGATAAGTAAAGACTGGAGGAATGTCCGATGATGATTACATCTGAATGGGCAAGCATCATGGATGATGCGGATAATTTAACGCAAATGATCTTATCCTCCGAACAAGCATTACGCTATCGAGAAGCTCATTACGCAGTCTATTCCGATGAGTTATTAACTAGACAAATTGCTTCTTTTTCGCGTTTAAAAGAACATTATGAAGATGTTCAGCGTTTCGGAAAGTATCATCCTGATTATTCAACGGTTATGAAATCAATTCGAGTTCAGAAACGAGAACTCGATTTAAATGACCGTATCGCCACATTAAAAATAGCTGAAAACGAATTGCAAGATTTGTTGGACGAAGTCAGCTTACTTATAGGTAAAACTGTGTCAGAATCTGTTAAAGTACCAGTTAGCAATCCGTTTTTCGCATCTGCAAGCTCTTGTAGTACAGGAAGTTGTGGGACTGGTGGATCTTGCGGGTGTTCAGCATAAATAGGAAAAGGATGTGCGCGAATGCACATCCTTTTTTTACTTATATTCTATTATTCATATTATTTAATTGCTAATAATTGAACGGCAATATCAGGTCGATCCGTTACAATTCCTTTTGCACCAGAGGCCAACAAACGCTCCATTGTTTCCTTATCATTTATTGTCCAATAATGAACTGGAATATTTAAATTAGTAAGAAACTTAATGAAACCTTCTCCATCTAGTGGAAATATGCTCGATTTTAAAGGTATTTGAATAACGTCAGCTCTCGGGTGGTAAAGATGGCCAAATTGGCTTCGATAGGCCGTGTAAGCCTTACGTACTTCGTTTTCACCAGCACCTACAGCAACGGTGTTTTGGGCATATAAATTGAATCGGTCAATCTGCTCATCAAAGAAACTTGTAACAACTATACGATTTTGTGCGCCAACCTCTTCAATTAATCGCCACAGTTTCGAAGGAATTAAGCTACCTTCATAGGTTTCAGGGGAATCTTTCATATCAATGTTAATCAACATTTGTGGAAACTCCTCGAACAGTTCACGTAATGTGATAATTGATTCACCTTGTCCTCTATATGAAAATGTTTGTTCTTCATTCATAAATTGATAACCAAGATCTAAATTTTTTAATTCGGCAAATGTCATATCAGCTACTCGTCCTGTACCGTCGGTTGTCCGATCGACAAATTCATCATGGAAAACAATGATTTCTTCATCTTTTGTTAAACGAATATCTATTTCAAAGCCATGTACACCAAGTTCAGCTGCATTTTTAAAAGCTGCCATTGAATTTTCAGGCGCAATTAATGAGCCACCTCGATGTGCAAGGATAATAGGTGTTTCATATTGTAAGGCTTCTTTGTTTTCTCTTTTTTGAGGTTTTGAAATAGCTTTAGAGCCTGCCCATGCAGCTGCTCCAGCAGCCGCGATTGCGAATGCCACTTTCGATTTCTTACCCATGTCTTTTCCTCCTCAACACTTGCTTCCAACATTATAACGGAAATGATATAAGACTGTCAGCTTTTATCGGGTTGCGATACATTTCAGCCATATGGTATTCTTTATGATAAGAAAAGAGGGAAATCGCATGAATGAACGACAAGGACTAATTGTATATGTGCATCACTTAAAACAAGCCAAATCTCTTAGGAAATATGGGCATGTCCAATATATATCACGAAAACTGAAATATGTGGTGATGTATTGTGATCTCGAACAAATTGAAGCGATTTCAAGTAAAATGTCTAGATTACCTTTTGTTAAGGCTGTAACGCCTTCCTACAGGCCTTTTGTTAAAACTGAATATGAAAACTCTAAACCTGATAAAGCAAAAGAATATGATTACAAAACAGGACTTTAGAATAGATAACCATTTAATTCACCATAATTAGGTAAGAGCTTTGAATCTTATTCTAGTTAAGATAGTGGTGCTAAAATATGATGTAATCTTAAAATACCGACTAAATATTGATGGTACAGTGCTTGTTCAGCAAAAAATGATGAGTGTTTAACTTCTAGACGATGTGGGACTTGATTAATATCCTGCAACGTCTTTTCAACTAATTGGAGCCGTTTATTTTCTTTATTAGATTGAATGGTTATACCTTCTCGACAAAAATAAATCGGCATAAATTTGCTGTCTTCAGATGGTTTAAGCATTAAAGCAATACTGACACAGCTTTTCCCGTCTTTACCAGTAGAATCTAATATACATACATTATGATAGCGATGAACGTTTGTTTGAATTAATTCGCAAAGTTCGTATATGTCACTATACCCTTCACCGAGTTCAATAAAGCGTTGAATCATTGGGAACTTGCACATCCTTTCCATACATATCTTATCATGGTGCAGGAGGTCTGGCACATGAAAATAGCGTTTAGCTTATTTTCTTTATTATTATTTATGAACACCATTATCCTGTTTTTTCAGTATCAAGTATATTCCTCAAGTGAGTCTGAAAAACAACCTTCTTATAATTACGCACAAGAAGTGAACGTTACGTATCGTGAAAATCGCTTTTTTGTTCGTCACCATTTTCTTTCACTACCTAATAATGAGCTAATGATCAGTTGGCCACTATACAGTGAAAATCGAGCATGTTATGTCGAAAATGCTGAAAGTTGTTCACGCTTAACAGATGATTTGAAGGCATTTACAGATGGAAAAGCAACTACTCAAACCATTTCATATGAGATTCCAGTTAAAGAACCTTTGACAGATCAACAATTATGGAATGGTGTATTTGCGTTACTCTCAGGGGGGACCGCTAATGCTTCGATCATACATCTAACCGATGAAACAAAGGCTGGGGGAATGTGGTTAACTGGACTACCTGCAATTGGTAAAAAATCATTGTCACTGGTCGATTACACACTTTTCAACGGAAAAGGAGTCATTGGCGATTTATACTGGCAAAAAGAATCCTTACCTGCTGTATACAAAAATCATCAACTATCACTATATGCTAACAAACCTCTAGATGAACAAAAGATGCTGGCATTATCTAATACTCAATTTCCAGATATAAACCATATTTCCGTAATCGAGAATTCAAGCGGAAAGAATCTTCATGGAAATCGCTTAGTTTTTATTCCATCCACAGATCTTCCGAATTTTGAAGAGGAAATATTATTACGTGGTGTACAAAGTCAATATTCATTATCAGCAGATACCACATACAGTCTTGAAACGATGGCTTCTTTTATAACCAATCGAGCTGTAGGCTCTGAAAAAAGCAAAGCTATGTACGAATCACTTATTACATATATGACGAAATCACAAAGAGAAGCATGGGTAGAAAA
>Ga0209013_10000547_pt1 | contig 33923 bp, 34 predicted proteins | sample Cruoilmetagenom2_FD_187291 | JGI IMG/M metagenome (GOLD analysis project Ga0209013, IMG submission 187291) | Oil polluted marine microbial communities from Coal Oil Point, Santa Barbara, California, USA - Sample 2 (SPAdes) (version 2) | ecosystem: Environmental > Aquatic > Marine > Oil seeps ...
GTTTCGGTTTGTAAGGCTAATCCTTTAAAATTATTTTCTCTGCATAATTGTTTGGCTTTATTTAAAAGAGCTACACCAACACCTTGTTTTCTATATTCTTGGTTAACGTATAAATCGTTTAGTATATAAATAGATTGCATGGATACTGAAGAAAAAGAAGAATACAATTGTGTAAAGCCTACAGTCTCACCATCTACAATTGCTAAAAAGATTATGGAATCTCTATTTTTTAAACGATCAAATAAAAATTGTTTTGCAGCAGTTTTATTAGATGATTTTCTATAGAATACTCTGTATGCATCAAAAAGTGGAACAATTAAATCTAGATGTTCGATATGTGCTCTAACTATATTCATGTATAAAAAAAATCCGTAATGGAAAATTACGGATTTTTTATTTATGATTTAAGAAACTAAGAGGTTCCTTTTTGTTTATTTAATTCATCTTGAAGTTGTCGTCTTACTTTTTGTTCACGCTCTAGTGCATTTCTTCTGTGTTCTTCAAATTCTTCTTCAATATCGGCTAAATTGTTTTTTGCTGTTTTAGTTATAGTGTTACTGTTTTTAAATTTATAAATAAACATTAATAGTAATGCAAATAAAGCACCAATAATTCCCCACATTAATAAATTATAATTGGTTTTACTCATTTGCAAACCTAAAAGAGCCATGCTATCTTTTTCGGTATTTGTTGTTTCTAATGTACCTTGTGTTGTTGCAAGATTAGTTTTTAATTGATTTATTTCTGTTTGCTGTGTGTCAACAACTTTTCTTGTTGTATCTAATTTTTCCTGAATTGCTTTTAAAGAATCTAATGTATGTGCCTTTAAAGCATAGAGCCAATGTCTTTCTACGTTTTTGTAAATCTTTCCATTGCCTTTGTATGTATAGGATTTTTGAATAACATATTCAAATTGATTATCTATAGAGCCATCATTTAAAGAGAGTTTAGACTTATCTATATCTGTTTGACCTTTAGCTGTTAAAGTGAAAATAAATAATAACACTAATAATGTCGAAAATTTTAGATTACTCATTTTGAGATTGATATTTGTTAGGAAATGTTTTACGAAGTTATAAAATATTGTTTAGTAATAGCTTTTTATTCAATAAAAAACCTCACAATTAGTGAGGCTTTATTATATACTTAATAAATGAATATTTAGATTACTAATTATTAATAATAAGTGTATCTTCTCACTTTAGCAATATATTTAGCAAGTCGTATTACTTGATGGCTATAACCATATTCGTTGTCATACCAAACATAAAGAATAATATTTTTACCATCATGACGTACTAAAGTAGCTTTGCTATCGTAAATAGCAGGAGCAGAGCTACCAACAATATCACTAGATACCAATTCGTCACTGAGTTCATATTTAATTTGTTCTACTAAATCGCCTTCCAAAGCATATTTTTTCATAACAGAATTGACACCATCTAGCGTTGTTGCTTTTTCTAAATCTAGATTTAAAATAGCTAAAGATCCGTTAGGAACAGGAACTCTAATAGCGTTAGAAGTAAGTTTTCCTTCAAATGATGGTAATGCTTTGCTAACAGCTTTACCAGCTCCAGTTTCTGTAATTACCATATTGAGTCCAGCTGCTCTACCACGACGATATTTTTTATGCATATTATCTACTAAATTCTGGTCGTTTGTATAAGCATGGATGGTTTCTAAATGCCCACTTTTTACACCAAAAGAATCTTCAATAACCTTTAATATAGGAGTGATTGCATTTGTTGTACAGGAAGCAGCAGAGAAAACATCAATTTTGTCAGGATCATTTTCGAATTGATTAACGCCATGAACAATATTTGGAACTCCTTTTCCAGGTGCTGTTAGCAATACTTTATCGACACCTTTTGAAGATAAATGGCGACTTAAGGCTTCTTTATCTCTAAAAGCTCCAGTATTATCAATAACAAGAGCATTATGTATTCCGTAAGTTGTATAATCGATATCTTCGGGAGCATTAGCAGAAATAACATTAACAGTAGTACCATTAATAATAAGTGCGCTATTTTCGATATCTCCTATTACAGTTCCAGAAAACTCACCATGAACAGAATCATTACGCAATAACGAAGCCCTTTTTTCTAGAATTGTTTCATCTATTGCTCCACGTGTTACAATAGCTCTTAAACGTAATTGACTTCCTTTGCCAGTTTTAGACATTAATTCTCTAGCAACTAAACGACCAATTCGTCCAAAACCATAAAGAATGACATCTTTAGGTGTAATATTGTTATTATTGCTAGCGTCGTTTATTTTATCTGAAACAAAAGTTATAGCATCAAGATACTTATTATCTTCTAAATGATATTCGAAAGTTAATTTACCTATATCTAATTTTGCAGGATGAATGTCAAGTGTTTTAATAGCTTGAGCAATCTCTACTGAGTCGAAAATTGAAATAGGTTTTTGAACAAACTCTCTTGCATACTCGTGAAGGTTTAAAATTTCACTAACATTGCGATCTATTAATTGATTTCTAAATAAAACTAACTCTATGGATTTATCATACCATAAGTCGCTCACTATTTTAATGAATTCAACCGTTGCTCTTCTTCGGTCGGCTTGTAATGCTAATTCTTTTTCATAAGTTTCTATAAAACTCATAGCTGGTTTTGTTTAAAATGTTGTTTAAATTTTTTGCAAAAATAATACATTTCAAACGTTTTCGTAACGAAAGTAGGATTAAAAAATAAAACCCTCAAAACCATGTTTTTGGTTGAGGGTTTTCAATACTTAATTTTATAAAAATTATTTAAAATTATAGCGTTCTTTTTCACCGTTATTATTAATAAGAACAATGCGTAAAGGGTCGTCGTTGGATCGGTTACTTAATATTTTTTCTACATCTTCTATAGACGTTAGTTTAATATCGTTTATTGACGTTACAATATTACCTTCACTTATTCCATTTTTTTCCCAATAGTTTTGATACTTAATATTTAAACTTGAAATTTTTAGACCATAATCTGTTTTATGATTCTTCAATTCTTTTGAAGATAATTCTTTAAGTACTCCAATAACTGGAAAATTAATTGTTTCGCTTTTTAATAGTTTTACAGGAATAGTTTCTTCATTTCCTTCTCTTAAAACGGTTACATTAACAATATCGTTTGGGCGTTTTGTATTTAAAAACCCTTTTAAATCAGAGAATTTAGAAATTTTAATATTGTCCAATTGCTTAATTATGTCTCCACTCTGCAGTCCGGCTCTGTCAGCCCCAGAATTTTCTTCAATTTCACTTATATAAAATCCTTCTGTTTCTTCTATTTCAAGTTCTTTAGCATTTTCACTATTTAATTCGCCACCTCTAATACCAAGAATTCCATTTTGAACATTGCCATATTCCATAATATCATCAATAACTTTTTTCGCAATATTACTTGGGACCGCAAAGGAATAGCCTACATAATTCCCTGTTTGAGATGTTATAGCTGTATTAATGCCAATAAGTTCTCCTTTTGTGTTTACTAATGCTCCACCAGAATTTCCTGGATTAACAGCTGCATCGGTTTGAATAAAAGACTGTGTGTTTCCTCCCGATAGATCTCGTGACTTTGCACTTATTATACCAGCTGTTACTGTAGATGTAAGATTAAATGGATTTCCTACTGCTAACACCCATTCGCCAATTTTTGCAGTATTGCTATCGGCAAATGATGTATAAGGCAAAGATTCATCAGCTTCAATTTTTAATAAAGCTATATCTGTTTTAGGATCTGTACCTATCAATTCTGCATCATAAGTTTTATTATGGTTTGTTGTTATCGAAATAGAGTGCGCTCCATTTATAACATGGTTATTTGTAATGATATAACCATCAGGTGAAATAATAACACCAGACCCTGTCCCAATCTGTGGATGTTGAGAACGTCGTCCATAAAATAAATCTTCAATAGTCATTTGTCTAGAACTAATTGAAGTATTCTTCACATGAACTACTGTATTTATTGTTTTTTCAGCAGCATTAGTAAAATCAATATTTGCTTCGGCAGCTAAACTTTTATTTTCTGAAGTGTAATTTACAGGAATTGAAAGAGGTGTAATAACAGAACTTTCTTGAGATTGAACATAACTATCTTTTTCAATAAAAAGTTTATAGGCACTTAATGTAAAAATCCCACCTAATACAGAAACTAAAACCAAGGTTAAAATCTTTTTCATTTCTTTAAAATTTATGTTTTTATATTATTAACTAACGATTAAAATTAAAGATTTATTGAATGAAATATTTAACTTTAACTACTATTTAACAATGCATATACTCTTATATATTTTTATATTTGTTTTTTTATATGATGCATACATTTTATAAATATCAAGGCACAGGAAACGATTTTGTTATTATTGATAATAGGCAAAATAGTTTCGATATACACAACACTAAATTGATAGCACAATTGTGCGATCGCCATTTTGGTATTGGTGCTGATGGTTTAATTTTGTTAGAGAAACAAGCCGAAGTAGATTTTAAAATGGTTTATTTTAATGCAGATGGGAACCAGAGTACAATGTGTGGAAATGGTGGAAGATGTATAGTAGCTTTTGCTAACTATTTAGGAATAATAGAAAACAATGCAACTTTTGAAGCTATTGATGGCTTACATAATGCTATTATAGAAGGTGATTTAATAAAGATACAAATGCAAGATGTTACACAAATTCAAGAATTTGAGCAGCATGTTTTTTTGGATACTGGTTCTCCACATCATGTAACGTCTATTAGTAGTTTAGCACAATTAAATGTTAAAGATGAAGGTGCAAAAATTCGTTATAGTAAGCCTTATTCAAAAGAAGGAACTAATGTCAATTTTGTTGAGAAAGTTAATGACCAAACTTTTGCTGTTAGAACGTATGAGAGAGGTGTAGAAGACGAAACACTTTCTTGTGGTACAGGTGTAACAGCTGTAGCCATTGCAATGAATTATATTGGAGCAACTGAGAAGAATGTTGTTACATTAAATACTAAAGGTGGCAATTTAAAAGTAGCTTTTGAAAAAAAAGATGATAATTATATTGATGTTTGGCTAATTGGCCCAGCAACCCAAGTTTATAAAGGAAATATAGAATGGTAACCTTAAAAGGGAAACATATTTATCTAAGAGCTTTAGAGCCAGAAGACCTTGAATTTATTCATACTATTGAAAACGATGAAAATTTTTGGGAAATTAGCAGCACTCAAACGCCATATTCAAAATTTTTAATTAAACAATATCTGGAGCAAGCTCATAAAGATATTTATGAAGTTAAACAATTGCGCTTAGTTATTTCAAGTTATGAAGATGTTCCCTTAGGAATGATTGATATTTTCGATTTCGATTTTAAAAACAATCGAGCTGGAATTGGAATTTTAATAAAGGAAACAGAAAACAGAAAACAAGGATTTGGGTCAGAATCTCTAAGCTTATTAGTAGATTATTGTTTTAATCATTTGTATTTACATCAGCTATATTGTAATATATCTGAAGCTAACATAGCTAGTATTAACCTTTTTACAAATCAAGGATTTAAGAAAATTGGATTGAAAAACGATTGGACTCTATCAGACGGAATCTACAAAAACGAATATTTATTTCAACTTATTAACACGAATGTACTTTAAAAAAATTCTACTTGCCGTTGCATTAATAGGAGTAATTATTGCAGCCTATTTTGCATACTTTGTGTATGCTGCAATGCTAATGACTAATACTGCATTTAGTAATGAGGAAGCTTATATTTATATTCCAACTCATTCAACTTACCAACAAGTTAGAGAAGATCTAGAGCCATTATTAAAAGATATTAATACGTTCGATGCATTAGCAACACGAAAAAAATATACGACTAACATTAAAGCTGGAAAGTTTCGTATAACAAAGGATATGAATAATAACGACATTATTAATTCAATACGAAGTAATAATATTCCAATACGCATATCATTTAACAATCAAAATTCTTTAGAGCAATTAGCTGGGAGAGTTGCACAACAAATAGAATCTGACAGTGTTGCCCTTATTAGTGCAATGTTAGATACAACATTTTATAATCAAAACAATTTTTCAAAAGAAACAGCATTGGGTATGTATTTACCCAATAGTTATGAGTTATTTTGGAATACTTCAGCTGAAGAATTTAGAACTAGAATGCTAATAGAATACGATCGATTTTGGAATGAAACACGCTTGAAAAGATCTAAGGAAATAGGATTAAATCAAGATAAAGTAATAGCGTTAGCATCAATAGTATATGAAGAATCAAAGCAAAAAAGTGAACAAGCAAAAATAGCAGGTGTTTATATTAACCGATTAAAAAATAAATGGCCTTTACAGGCAGATCCAACTTTAAAGTTTGCGGCATATCAATTACCAAAATATAAGAACACAATCATTAGACGTGTTTTAAACGAGCATAAAATTATTAAATCACCTTATAATACTTATTTAAACGTAGGATTGCCACCTGGTTTAATTGCAATGCCAGATTTATCGGCTATTGATGCGGTTTTAAATTATGAGAAGCATAATTATTTTTATTTTGCTGCTAATGCTCAAAAACCTGGTTTTCATAAATTTGCTAAAACTTTATCACAGCATAATAATAACGCAAGAGATTATCAGCGACATTTGTCTAAACAAGGTATTCGCAAATAGATAGATTTGAATTCTCAACCCAAATATCTTATTCTTTTTTTATTTTTAGGAATATCTTCATTTGCACAACATCGCAATACTAATAATTTTTTTAAGCCGAGTGATACATTAAATGTATCAAGAAGAAATGCAGTAATTATTACTGAAGCATCATTAGCAACTTTAACTTTAATTGGATTAAATGAACTATGGTATAACGACTTTCCACGTTCTAATTTCCATACTATAGATGATAGTGATGAATGGCTGCAAATGGATAAATTAGGACATGTAATGTCTTCTTATTATGTAGGAAAACTAGGAGCAGATGTTTTGCATTGGAGTGGTGTAAGCAAAAAAAATCAACTTATATATGGTTCAACTTTAGGTTTTACCTTTTTAACTGCAGTCGAAATTTTTGATGGTTACTCTAAAGAATGGGGATTTTCTTGGTCAGATATTGGAGCTAATGCTGTTGGAACTGGATTATATGTTGGACAAGAACTTCTATGGGAAGAACAACGCATTGTTTTAAAATATTCTTTTCACAGAACTAAGTACGCAAAGTTACGACCCGATAAACTAGGTGAGAACTTTTTGCAAGAGGTTTTGAAAGATTATAATGGACAAACCTATTGGTTGAGTGCTAATTTAGATTCTTTTATTAAAGATAAAGAGCATAAAATACCAAAATGGCTAAACATAGCGTTTGGTTATGGAGCAGACGGAATGTTAACCGGAATTACTGGGAATGTTGATAGTTTGTTTACAAATCAGGACAGAATTAGACAGTTTTACTTAAGTTTTGATGTAGATTTAACAAGAATTAAGACCAATTCTGGACTATTAAAAACAGTTTTTAGTGTGATAAATGTGATTAAAATACCAATGCCAACTATTGAATATAACAGCAAAAATGGGGTTGTATTTCATCTATTGTTCTTCTAAAAAAGTCTCTTTAACGATTAATTTTGAAATATTAAAGAAAAAGTCTAATTTTGCACGCTGAAATTTGAAACCCCAAAAATCAAATTTTAAGGTTTCAGAAAACCAGTGATATGTATAAAAATATTATATCTTATTCAGTTATTCCAGTTGTAGTTTTTGCAGCATTCTATTTTGCTTTAAATACTAGTAAAGAATTGGATTTGGACATGTATTCTATTAATGGTTTAGAACTTAATTATACTGTGTCTATTGAAACAGTTAATATTGAATCTTCTACTAAAGATTTTGATATGGAAAACTGTTTTTCATCACCAAAACTTGGTAAATCTTTTGTTGGATTTAAAGAAGCTTTAGCGTTTAAAGAGTCTCGTGGTAATTATTTTAGTGTAAATACTTATGGATATTTAGGTAAATATCAATTTGGAAAAAACACATTAAAATTAATTGGTATATATAACACTGGCGAATTTCTAGCTAACCCTAGACTTCAAGAAAAAGCATTTATTGCAAATGCTAAACGTAATAAATGGATTTTACGAAGAGACATTAAGCGTTTTGTTGGAAAGCATATTGGAGGTGTACTTGTTACAGAATCTGGTATATTAGCAGCAGCTCATTTAGCTGGACCAGGAAGTGTAAAGAAATTTTTAAGAAGTTATGGAGCAATAGGATTTACTGATGCTTATGGTACTTCTATAAGAAATTATATGAAAAAATTCTCTGGGTATGATACTTCGTTTGTTATTCCTAATAGAAAAGCTAAGGCTTAAATAAAAATATTTCCTTGATTTTGTCGAGGGTTTCCATTGAAATCATAATTCCCGCGAAAGCGGGAATTTTATTTAAACACAACTAATCTTTTTGAATAATAAAAATTGAAGGTCTTTTATGGAGGTCAACAGTTGTGTGTTTCCATTCTTTAACTGTTTTGGTTTTTATATATTCTGTAGGCAAAGTTATATCACAAGCAACACAAATTCTAGTGTGGACATTTAATGAAGCACAAATATCTTCAAGCATTTTATTATTTCTGTAAGGTGTTTCTATAAATATTTGTGTTTGTTTTTTTTCAAAGGATAATCGTTCTAGATGCTTTAAAGCAGCCTTACGCTCAGATTTTTCGATAGGTAAATAACCGTTAAAAGCAAAGTTTTGACCATTCATTCCAGAACTCATTAAAGCGAGCAGGATAGAGGATGGACCAACAAGAGGAACAACTTGAATATCTTTTAAATGTGCTATTTTTACAATTTCGGCTCCTGGATCTGCAATTCCAGGGCAACCAGCTTCGGAAAGCAGACCAACATTTTCTCCTTCTATACAAGCATCTAAATAACTTGTTAATTCACTCTGTTCTGTAAATTTATTAAGAATACTAATTTTTAATGAAGGTTGAGATTTGTTAGAACTTACTTTTTTTATAAAACGTCTTGCCGTTTTTTCGTTTTCTACAATATAATAATCTACACTTTCAATAATTCTTTTTATAGAAATTGGCAAAACTTCCAAAGGAGCATTATCACCAAGGCGCGTTGGTATAAGATATAATTTTCCTTTACTAGTATTCATTTAATTTGTTGTTAATTTAGTCGTAATAGTAGTACAAGCCTTATCTAATAACAAATATACATTTTCAAAGCCTTGTTTACCACCATAATATGGATCGGGAACATCAACAGTTAAATCATTATTCAATTCATTAAGAATAAGTTTAACTTTTGATTTGTCTTCAGTATTTCTTCCCAGATTAATAATATTTCCATAATTATTAGAATCCATGGCGTAAATATAATCGAAGTTATCAAAGTCAGATAAATTAAATTGTCTAGCTTTTTGTTGAGAAATATCGATATTAAATTTTTTTGCTATTTCAACAGAACGCTTATCAGGTTGTTCACCAATATGATAATTGCTAGTTCCAGCAGAATCAATAAAAAAATTATTTTTGGGTAATTTGGATTTTAAAATTCCTTCGGCTAATGGAGACCGACAGATATTTCCTAGGCAAACCATTAATATTTTTGTCATTTTAATAAGAAATTAAATCGACAACTTTTTGGTAAGATCTTCTACGTATTTTCTAAATTGTTTGTCGGTTGAAGATAAATTATCTACAGTTTTGCAGGCATGGAGTACAGTTGCATGATCGCGTTTTCCTATTTGAGAACCAATACTTGCTAATGAAGCTTTAGTGAATTTTTTAGCAAAAAACATAGCTAATTGTCTAGCTTGTACAATATGTCGTTTTCTTGTTTTAGACTGAAGAGTATCGACATCCATTTGAAAATAATCGGAAACTACTTTCTGGATGTAATCAATAGAGACTTCTCGTTTAGTGTTTTTAACAAATTTCTCTACAATATCCTTTGCAAGACTAATAGTAATTTCTTTTTTGTTAAATGAAGATTGTGCAATTAAAGAGATAATAGCGCCTTCTAACTCACGAACGTTAGTTTTAATGTGTTTAGCAACATATTCGATAATATCTTCTGGCATTTCAACGCCATCACGATATAATTTATTTTTTAGTATGGAAACCCTAGTTTCAAAATCAGGATTCTGTAATTCTGCTGAAAGTCCCCATTTAAATCGAGAAAGCAAGCGTTGTTCAATATCTTGCATATCTACAGGAGCTTTGTCACTAGTTAAAATAACTTGCTTCCCATTTTGATGCAAATGATTAAATATATGAAAGAATACATCTTGAGTACCTGTTTTACCAGATAAGAATTGTACATCATCAATAATTAAAATATCAATAATTTGATAAAAATGAATAAAATCATTTCTGTTATTCTTTTTAACAGCATCTATATATTGCTGTGTAAATTTTTCAGCCGAAATATATAAAACAGTTTTTTCAGGATATTTATCTTTAATATCTACACCAATTGCATGTGCTAAATGTGTTTTTCCTAAGCCAACACCACCGAAAATTAATAATGGATTAAAAGATGTGCCTCCTGGTTTATTAGCTACAGCAATACCAGCATTTCTAGCTAATCTATTAGAGTCACCTTCTAAAAAATTTTCAAAACTATAATTTGGGTTGAGTTGAGATTCAATTTTTACATTTCTAATTCCTGGAATTACAAATGGATTTCTTAATTCAGGACTTTTATTATTTAAAGGAACATCAACATTTTGTGCTTTCATGCCACCTCTATTTGAACTTGGTATACGCTCAGTAAAAGGTTGCTTATTGCCATATGTGTTTTCCATTTTTATAATATACACTAATTTTGCGCTTTCTCCAAGTTCTTTAGTTAATGCAACTTTTAATATTTTAACGTAATGTTCTTCAAGCCATTCGTAGAAAAATTTACTTGGAACTTGAATGCTTAAAGCATTATCGGTAAGCTTAACTGCAAGTATTGGTTCAAACCATGTTTTATAGGCTTGAGGTTGAATATTATCATTTATAAATTCTAGACAATTATTCCATACCGATTGCGCAGTTTCCCTCATTAAAATAAGTTATAATTAGTTAGTTGTTGATTTAGTAAAAAAGAGTAAATAAACGTACCTTTAATTTATAATTTTCTACCAGACAAATATGTGAACAAATTTCTAAAAAAAAAAATCTTAAGCTATTGAATATTTAAAATTTTTTTCGCATGTTTAATTCGGTATGAAAGTACAATAAATATTTTTTATAACTTAAATTTTTTTGATGAAATACCACGAAACTGAGATAAGGGTAAGATATGGAGAGACAGACCAAATGGGAATTGTCTATCATGGTAATTATGCACAATATTTAGAGATTGGCAGAATTGAGTGGTTACGAAATTTTGGAATCTCCTACAAAAAAATGGAGGAACGGGGCATAATGCTTCCAGTAATATCATTATCCATAAATTACAAAAAATCAGCACGTTATGACGATGTAATTTATGTAAAAACTCAACTTTCAAAAATGCCAAGCGCAACTATAGAATTTGATTTTGAAATATTAAATGAAAGCCGTGAAATTCTAACTTATGCGAAGGTGAAATTGGCATTTATGAATATGGAAACGAATAGACCGACTAGATGCCCAAAATATATTTTAGATAAATTGCAAAATTAATCGTTTAAACGCTCTATTTTTATTTCGTAAAGCTGATTGAAAATTTCAAAAACTGTTTTTGAATCTTTTTTTCTGACCGAAATTTGAATTTCACAGCTTAATTCTAACTTCTGATTAACAATTTTGAGTTGTTTTTCTTTAATGATACGCATCACTTTATTCATGTTTTTATAATCGAAAGTGATTTTAAACTCTTCATTAATGGTCTTCTGAATTATTTTAGAAGTTTCCAAAGCCATTTTAGCAGTTGTTTTATAAGCATTTATTAACCCGCCAACTCCTAATTTCACACCACCAAAATAGCGTACTACTACTACTAATACATCTGTAAGTTTAAAAGATTGTATTTGACCATATATTGGCTGTCCAGCACTGTTACTAGGTTCGCCATCATCATTTGCTCTAAATGTAATTGTTTCTGTTCCTATTTGATAAGCATAACACCAATGTCTTGCAGCATGATGGTTTTTTCTTAAGTTTTCTAAATGAGGAAAAATATCTTCAGCATTTGTAATGGGAAAAGCATAGCCAAAAAATTTACTGTTTTTATCTTTAAAAAGAACTTGTTCTGAAGGTCTCGTAATCGTTTTGTATGTATCCTTTTCTGAAAGCATTTAAAATAATTCTTTTTTTATTTTAAATAATTTAGTAATGTCTTCTGTTTTTGGATTAAGATTCCATGTGTGAAAACCCAATTGTGATGCACTAATTGTATGTTCTGCTGTGTCATCAATAAATAAACACTCATTAGCTTTCAAATTATGTTCGTTTATTACAAATTGAAAAATGTCAGAGTTGGGTTTTCTTAAGTGAATTTCATGAGACAAATAAAATGCATCAAAATAATTTTTAAACTCAACGTAAAAGGGCATGTGAGCTTTTACCCAATTTATATGAAGATTATTCGTATTACTTAATAAAATTAGTTTATATTTTTTTTCTTCAGAAAGTGATTTAAGAAAATCTAATCTATACTTTGGGAAATCTTTAATAATAATATTCCAAGTCTCAATAATTTCAGTTTCTGAAATATTAGGAAATTCATTTTTATAGAATTGGATAAAGGAAGCTGTGGATATCATTCCTTTCTCATAAAAATGATTTATTTCAATCATGTTTTTAGAAAACGAATCGGTTTTAAAAAGATTTAGCGCATGTTGCAATGCACCTTCTTTATCTAAATTAATAAACACATCACCAAAATCGAAAATGATAGTTTTAATCATTAGTGTAGATTTTTAAAGTGTCTTTTAAAATGGTATTTTCAGAAACTAAATTCCCATTTAATTTAGGAGCGATAACACCTTTGCAAAATATTTTATTTCCTGTAAAAACTCTGGCTTCATCCCAAAGATTTTCGTTAATAAATGTTTGTATTGTTTGCTGTCCGCCTTCGATAATAACCGAATTTATATTTTTCATATATAAAACATCACAAATTTGTCGTGCTATTGGAGCTTCAAAATTTATGGTATTCTTTGATATAATAATAGTTTCAGCACTCTCATCAAGTATATTTAAAGCTTTGGATAATATATTTTCTTTATCAATAACAATTCTAATAGGATTATTGCCTTTCCAACTCCTAGTTGTAAGGCTTGGGTTGTCTTCCATAACAGTATTTGTGCCAACTAAAATTGCCTGTTCTTCAGCTCTCCATTTATGCACTAACTGCTTAGAATACTCATTAGTTATCCAAATTGGTGTCTTTTCTTTTTTTGATTGTGGTGCAATAAAGCCATCAGTTGTTTGTGCCCATTTTAAAATAATATAAGGACGTATTTTATTATGAAATGTGAAAAAACGTTTATGATGTTGTTTACATTCATCTTCAAGAACTCCAACTACAACATTACAGCCAGCTCCTCTCAATTTATCAATTCCTTGTCCAGCAACTTTATGGTGAGTATCTATGGTTCCAATTACAATATTTGCAATGCCATGTTCTATAATTAAATTGCTACAAGGAGGCGTTTTACCATAATGTGAGCAAGGTTCTAAAGTAACATAAAGTGTTGCCTCTTTTAGTTTTGATTTGTCTTGCACAGACGCAATTGCATTTACTTCGGCATGATTACTACCATATGCACTTGTAAAACCTTCTCCAATAATTTTATTTTTGTGAACAATAACACAACCAACCATAGGATTTGGTCGAGTTGTTCCTAAACCATTTTTGCCTATTTCTATACAACGTTTTATATATTTTTTGTTCAATATCAACGCTTTTTTAATACTACTTTATCGGTAAAATTAATATTATAATCATAGGAATAATCACCTAAAGAATATGTGATGACACCTTTGTAATCCAGGACAACCTCTTTGTTTTTTATGCTATTTAAAATATTGGATAGTAAGCCTTTTTTCTGGTCATCAAAAATTTGCTTTGGAGAAAAACTTACTTTTATAGGAATAGAGAATTTATCTTTAATAGGGACATTGAATTTTTTAGAATTTATATTGCTTACCTTAATGTTATTGGCAAAAACTTCAAGATTTTTAAGTTCTAAATTTCCGCCAATGTCATTTGGGTTTTCAAACAGAGCGTCTGCATTTATTACTATTTTTGAAAGATTAGCCGATTGTACACTAACATTATTTATCTTTATAAAGTCTGGTTTTTCAGTGAAGCTACAAGAAAAAGGAATAATACTTAAAAACAATAGATAACAAATTTTTCTCATCATTATATTATTTTATATTTATAAACAAAATTAAGATATAAATTTAGATGGATTCTTTTTTACTCAGAAAAATTAAACCAGAAGATAACCCAGCTATCGAGCAAATAATTAAAGCTATTTTTTTAGAATTTAACATGCCATTGGTTGGTACAGCTTACGAGGATAAAGAAACGCCAAAGATGTATGAGTCTTATCTAGGAGACAAAGAAGTTTATTTTATATTAGAATATAATGGTATTGTAGTTGGAGGTGGAGGAATAAAGCCTTTAAAAGATTTTAATAATGAAGTTTGTGAGCTTCAAAAAATGTACTTCTCACCATCAATAAGAGGTCAAGGATTAGGTAAAAAGATGTTTAATACTTGTATGCAAGCTGCTAAGGATTTTGGCTATAAAAAATGTTATTTAGAATCGGCTTCACAGTTAAAAGTAGCCATTCATATGTATGAGAATAATGGATTTGTTCATTTAGAAAAGCCTTTAGGTAATACTGGCCACTATTCTTGTGGTGTGTGGATGATAAAAGATTTATAATGACATTAAAATCACTCAAAACATATTTTATTAGTTCACTAGTAGATTATTATCCTGAAACTGAAGTCAATTCTTTTTTTTATATGTTAACTCTACATATTTTAAATATGCGTAGAATTGATGTATCATTAAATTATGGTATTGAAGTTTCTAATAATGACAAGGTTAAATTTCAAAATGCAATTGAAAGATTAAAAAACCATGAACCTATACAATATATAATAGAAAAAACCGAATTTTATGATTTGCCTTTTAAAGTAAGCAATAATGTATTAATTCCAAGACCTGAAACTGAAGAGTTGGTAGATTGGATTATTTCAAAATTTAAAAGTCAGAAGGCGAAAATTAGAATTTTAGATATTGGTACTGGAAGCGGTTGTATAGCCATTTCGTTAGCAAAACAGTTGCCAGATTGTAAAATAGTTGCTTTAGATGTAAGTAGTGAAGCTTTAAAAGTAGCTAAGGAAAATGCAAAGCTAAATGATGTGGAAATTGAATTTATAGAAGCAGATATTCTTAATTGGAATTCGAAACTAGATAATTTGAAGTTTGATGTAATAGTCTCCAACCCTCCTTATGTTAGAGCTTTAGAAAAAAATAAAATGAGGAAGAATGTTTTAGATTTTGAACCATACTTAGCTTTGTTTGTAGAAGATGAAGATTCTTTGTTATTTTATAGAAAAATCACACAATTGGCTAGTAAAATTTTGAAGCCTAAAGGTCAATTGTATTTTGAAGTTAATGAATATCTAGGTAAGGAGATGGTTAAACTTCTAAGTGAAAATCACTTTGAAGAGATAGAATTAAAAAGTGATATTTTTAGAAAAGACAGAATGATAAAAGGCATAAAGACATGAACAAATTAGAATCTATAGCAGTTTTTTGTGGGAGTAGCGAAGGTAATGATTCAGTAATATTATCACAAGCGATAACTCTGGGAGAAACATTAGCAAAAGAAAATATTACTTTGGTTTATGGAGCAGCTAAGGTTGGGATAATGGGAAAAATTGCAGAGGCTGGATTGAGATATCAAGGGAAAGTAATTGGAGTTATTCCAGAATTTTTAAAGCTAAAAGAAGTGGTTCATTTAGGACTATCCGAGTTAATTACTACTAAAAACATGCATCAGCGTAAGTTAAAGATTCATGAGTTGTCTGATGGATTTATAGCACTTCCAGGAGGTTTTGGCACTCTCGAAGAGCTTTTCGAAATAATAACTTGGTCACAATTAGGCTTGCACCAAAAGCCTATTGGATTGTTAAATACCAATGGGTTTTATAATGATTTAATTGCTATGCTAGAGAAAATGACTATTAAGGGGTTTTTAAAACTTGAAAATTTAAATATTCTTATTATCGATGATAATATAGATTCACTATTAAATAAAATGAAAGTGTTTAAACCTAAATCTGTTCCAAAATGGTTAAAAATTGAAAGTACTTAGTAAGTTAAATAATATAAATTATTGATGACTATTGCACAACAAATAAATTCACTTCGTAAAGAGTTGCGAGAGCATAATTATAATTATTATGTTCTCGATAATCCTATTATTAGTGATTACTATTTCGATATAAAATTAAAAGCACTTCAAGCTCTAGAAGAAAAACATCCAGAGTTTTACGATGCAAATTCACCAACATTACGTGTTGGTGGACAAATCACCAAAAATTTTAAGACTGTAGTTCATGAACACAGAATGTATTCTTTGGATAATTCATACTCTAAAGATGATTTATTAGATTGGGAAACACGAATTAAAAAATTGGTAGATGGAGATATTCAATATACTTGCGAGCTTAAGTACGATGGTGCTTCTATAAGTATAACCTACGAAAACGGGAGTTTAGTAAGAGCTGTAACTCGTGGTGATGGTGTACAAGGCGACGATGTAACAGCTAATATTAAAACAATTAAATCGGTGCCTTTACAGTTAAAAGGGAACTATCCTGCAAAATTTGATATAAGAGGTGAAATTGTATTGCCCTTTGATGGGTTTAATAAGATGAATGAAGAACGCATAGAAATTGGAGAAGAACCTTATAGAAACCCAAGAAACACTGCTTCTGGAAGCTTAAAACTTCAAGATAGCAGTGAAGTAGCTAGACGACCTTTAGAATGTTTGCCTTATGGGATCACAGGAAGGCATTTAGATATGTTAACTCAATTTGAAAGTTTAAATAAAGCAAGGTCTTGGGGATTTAAAGTACCAAATGTGGCACAATTGGTAAATTCTATAGACGATGTTTTTAATTTTATTAAGTATTGGGACACTAAACGTCATGACTTGCCATACGAAACTGATGGTGTTGTTATAAAAGTGAATGATTTATTTCTACAAGAAGAATTAGGTTACACCGCAAAATCGCCACGTTGGGCAATGGCATATAAATTTAAAGCCGAACAAGTTTCAACAACATTAAATAGTATTTCATATCAAGTAGGTCGTACAGGAGCAATAACTCCAGTAGCTAATTTAGAGCCGGTTGAACTTGCTGGAACTATTGTAAAAAGAGCGTCCTTACATAATGCAGATCAAATTGAAAAATTAGATATTAGAGTAGGAGATACTGTTTTTGTGGAAAAAGGCGGAGAGATTATACCAAAAATTATTGCTGTCGATTTTACAAAGCGCCTAGACAATTCGGAAGAAACTCAATACATAACACATTGTCCTGAATGTCATACCGAATTAGTGAGGCAAGAAGGAGATGCTAAACATTACTGCCCAAATTTTTATGGATGTAATCCACAGGTTATTGGTCGAATTCAGCATTATATTTCTAGAAAAGCAATGGATATTGATGGATTAGGAGGTGAAACAGTTGCGCTTTTAGTTAATGCAGGACTTATAAGTAATTATGCCGATTTATACGAATTATCTATAGAACAGATTATACCACTTGAAAGAATGGCAGAAAAATCTGCAGATAATTTAATTAGTGGTATTGAGGCATCAAAGCAAATACCTTTTGAGCGTGTTTTATATGCTATTGGTATTCGTTTTGTAGGAGAAACAGTTGCAAAAAAATTAGCAAAGCATTATAAAAGTATAGATAACTTATCTAATGCATCAATAGAAGAATTAGTAAATGTGGATGAAATAGGTGTGAAGATTACAGAAAGCGTTCGCTTGTTTTTTAATTCAGAAGAGAATATCATAATGATTAATAGATTGAAAGATTTAGGAGTACAGTTAGAAATTTCAGCAGATAAATTGGCAAATCAAACTGAGAAACTAAAAAGTTTGATATTTGTAGTTTCGGGTGTTTTTGAAAGTGTATCACGTAATGAATTAAAAAAGTTAATTGAAGATAATGGAGGTAAAGTGTCTAGCTCAATTTCAGCAAAAACCAAATATATAGTTGCTGGAGATAAAATGGGGCCAAGTAAAAGAACTAAAGCCGAGCTATTAAATATTCCAATTATTTCAGAACAAGAATTCTTTAATCTTATTATTTAGAATTAATATAAATAAATAATAAATATCGATAAAATGTACTTTTTTATCGTTTAATTGTAATATTATGTTATATTTGCCTTACAAATAGGAAATTAACGTAATGCAAAAGAGAAATATATTACTCGGTTTTATAATTGTACTAGCATTAGTATATGTAGGTTTACAAATTTTTGAACAGCAGAATATTGCTAGTTATGTGCGACCTATAATACTTCCATTGTTAGCATTATCTTATTGTTTAGTCAGTAAAGATAGAAGTAGTAATTTTTTCTATTTTTTATTATTTTATTCAATTGCAGAATTATCAAGTCTTTTTAATTATTATGCTCAATATTCTTACTTTGTAGATAATTTACTGTATTATGGTGGTAATATTTTATATATAACTGCTTACACCTTTTTAATTATAGAAATTTTTAAGTCTATGAATATTAAGCGAATTTTTAATCGTTTTACAACCTATATATTAATTCTTGTAGCATTAGATATTTACAGTATTATTTTAGTCACAGATATCGCTATTAAAAGCGAAATCTTATTTGGTGTTTACGATTATTTAATAGAAATAGTATATAATACAGTAATAATGCTATTGCTTACAATAACATTAATAAATTATATTAGTAAACATACAAAAAAGGCCATGAATTTATTATTAGGAGCATTATGTATCGTGTTTTCTGAAGTAATTCAAGTTGCTTATTATTATGTATCTGAACAAAATATTTTAAGTATTGTATATTCTATATTATTAGTTTTAGCATTTACTTTTTTCTATATCCAATCTAATTTAATATATGCTGATAGTGAATCTTTTGAAACTATCGATAAACTTGAAGCTTAATTAGAAACAGAGTTGTTTTCTCTATACAATTATTGAGGTACCATTTGCAGATTTGTTTTTATCACTATCAAAGTAGAAATCAATTTTTCCTAGATAAAGACCATAACACCCTACTTGATTAACTAAAACATTTTTATTGTCACTATTTTTTTCAATAGTCGGCTTTGGTAAAAAAGTATGTGTATGTCCTCCAATTATTAAATCGATATCTTTAGTTGCTTTGGCTAGAGTTAAATCTGAAACTCTTTCTGGTGAATTTCTATAATGATAACCTAAATGCGATAAGCAAATAACAAGATCACATTGCTCGTTAGTTTTTAAAATCCTACTCATATCTTGGGCTATTTCAATTGGATTAAGATATTTTGTCTCTTTATAATTATTTTGACCAACTAATCCTTCTAATTCAATTCCTAAACCAAAAACACCAATTTTAATTCCATCTTTATAAAAAATCGTATATGGTTTTACATGAGTATCCATAACAGTATCTGTAAAATCATAATTAGCTGAGACAAAATCAAATTTTGCATTTGGTAGCTGTGCATATAATCCATCGATGCCATTATCAAAATCATGATTGCCTATAGTTGCTGCATCATATTTAAGCATGCTCATAAGCTTAAATTCTAGTTCACCACCATAATAATTAAAATATGGTGTGCCTTGAAATATATCGCCAGCATCTAGCAATAAAGTATTTGGGTTTTCATTTCTAATCGATTCTACTAAACTCGCTCTTCTAGCAACTCCTCCTTTATTGGCATTTCTACCATCATCTGGGCCAAAAGGATCTATATGACTGTGAACATCATTAGTATGTAGAATAGTTATTTTTTTTGTTTTAGATGACGTAAAAGACTGTAGCCCCAAACCACCTAAAGTTACTAATGCAGTTGTTGCTGCAGTTTGTTGTATAAAATTTCTTCTTTTCATTTTTAGGAGCTTATTTAATTTGAATAAATCTGTCGTCAATTACAGGATTAATAGTGTCAACTTTTTTAAAGTAATCAATTAAGAGGTTTCTTATTTTATAATCTAAATTATATAAACTATCACTTTTTTCGAAAAACGTCATTCGTCCGCCTCCACCATATAAGTAATCGTTAGTTGCTACATAATAAGTTCTATTTATATCAATAGCTTCATTATTGATAGTTGCTTCTATTAATTTAAAATCAGCATCAAATTTAATTTTCAATTTAGATATTGGATGTGCTTGTTTAGCTTTTTGTAGATAAGAAATCAATTCGTTAATATAAGTTCCTTTTAATTCTGCTATGACAACACTATTATCAAAAGGCATTAATTGGTAGGCTGTACGCGATGTTACATTTCCTTTGGATAAAATAGAACGAATACCACCATGATTTAGCAAAACGATATCTATATCTTTTCCAGTTCTAGACTTAAAAATAGGATTGGACATATCGTAAACTGCATCTGCCATAAAATTTCCTATGGCAGTATTTAAATCTCCATCTGATTTTGAATAAGTATCCACCGAATATGCTAAAACACTATCTAAATCATTTTCAACATGTTCTCTATATGGTTTTATATAATCTTCTATAGCCTTATTACTAGATAACTTCTCATTTATTTCTATCCTTTTCCCTTCAATTTTTGTAAGATAAGTTTCCTGCTTACACGAATAAATTAGACTAATTAAAACCCCAAGTGTAAAATATTTATAATTCATTTAATAAGTTATTTTTGTATAATAATTATCTGGGTTGTTATTACATTTGCACTAAAGTTTAAATATAAATGTTTTTAAATCGATTTAAGAAAAAATCTAATCAAAATTATATTGACAAGATATTAAAGTCTAGAAAGGCCTCTGTTAACAGTAATAAAATTGAATCGGTTGGAATTATTTTAAATCTTGATGAGTTTAATGAATATGATAATTTAAGACTGTTTTTGAAGAATATAGGTGTCATGGAAAACAGAATTAAGTTTATCACTTTTATTACAGATGAAAAATTAGCACCAAATTCTTGGGATTCATACTTTAATCCAAAAAATTTTGGCTGGAATGGAAAAATCAAGAATGTAGAATTACAAGAATTTATTAACACAAAATTTGATGCTTTAATAAGTTATTATAAAGAGGATAAATTAGAATTAAATGCAGTAACAGCCCTATCAAAAGCAAATTTTAAAATTGGAATTTCCAGTAGCGATCAACGACTTAATGATTTTATTATAGATGTGAAACCCAATCAAATAAATATTTTTAAAAAAGAAATCATCAAGTACTTAAAAGTGCTTAACAAAATATAATATGAAGGAGTTAATAGGAACAGGAGTAGCATTAGTAACACCATTTAACAGTGATTTAAGTGTAGATTATAAAGCTCTTGAAAATATTGTAAACTACAATATTGAAAATGGCACAAATTATTTGGTAATTAGTGGCACAACTGGAGAGAGTGTAACTATAACAAAGCAAGAAAAACAAGAAATAATTGCATCGATAAAGAAAACCAATAATGGAAAATTACCTTTAGTTGTTGGTATAGGAGGCAATAATACAGATGTGATTATTAAAGAGATTGAGACAACTAATTTAAGTGATATAGATGCTATTTTATCTGTAGTTCCATATTATAGTAAGCCTACACAAGAAGGGATTTATCAGCATTTTAAAGCTATTGCTCAAGTTTCTCCAGTTCCAATAATTTTATATAATGTTCCAGGACGTACTTCGGTTAATATGTCTCCAGAAACAACTTTGCGTTTGGCAAACGATTTCAAAAATATTGTAGCGATTAAAGAAGCTGGTAATAATGTTGCACAGTACTTACAATTATTGAAAGATAAACCTAAAGATTTTTTAGTTATTTCGGGTGATGACGATTTAGCTCTTGGTGTAGTTTTGGCAGGTGGAGCAGGAGTAATATCTGTCATAGGGCAAGCATTTCCTAAAGAATTTTCTAAAATGGTAAGATTAGGATTAGAAGGCAATGCCAAAGATGCTTATAAGTTACATTTTAAACTTATGGATGTAACAGGCTATATTTTTTCTGAAAATAATCCTGCTGGAATTAAAGCTGTATTACAGCAATTAAATTTATGCGATGATACAGTAAGGTTGCCATTGGTTAGGGCTTCAAAAGAATTACATGCTAAGATTAAGACTTACCTTGAGAACTTTTAACAGAAAATAGATGCTACATTTTAGAAATAAAATTTCTTCAAAACTTTCATTCTAACAAATAAATAAATACCAGTTTAAGTAGTGAAAATCTCAAAAAGTTAAATATTACTTAAACCTAAAGATTAAAGAGAAAGTCACATTATTTTAGCGTTAAATATTAGTTTTTAAAATACGTAATAATTGTTTACTTTTGCAACCTGTTTTAAATTATGAAAAAACTCATTTACATATTAATTGTTATAATCACATTTAGTTCTTGTAACGAATATCAAAAAGCATTAAAATCGGAAGATGTAGCAACAAAGTTTAAATTAGCTACAGAGTTCTATGATGCTGGAAAATTTAATAAAGCAAATCGTTTATTTGTACAAATCGTTCCAAAATATAGAGGGAAACCTCAATCTCAAAAATTAATGTACATGTATTCCATGACATTTTATAAAATGAGAGATTATTATACAGCTAATTATCAATTCGAACGTTTTGTGAGCTCGTATCCAAATAGCGAAAAAGTTGAAGAAGCTGCTTATTTAGGAGCAAAAAGTTTTTATCATTTGTCTCCTGTTTACACAAAAGAGCAAAAAGAAACTATATCAGCAATCGAGAAATTACAGGAGTTTATTAATAGATTTCCAGATTCCGAATATTTAAGCGAAGCAAATACTTTAGTTAAAGAGTTAGAATATAAATTAGAAAATAAAGCTTATAGTATTGCGAAACAATATAACCATATATCCGATTATCAAGCGTCTATAAAATCATTCGATAATTTTATAATAGAGTTTCCAGGAACTACATTAAGAGAGAAAGCAATGTTTTATAGATTTGATTCTGCTTATAAATTAGCAATTAATAGTATTGTCTATAAAAAGGAACAACGCTTAAAAGATGCAATAGCATTTTATAATTCATATAATAAAGCCTATGCAGCTTCTGAATTTAAGGAAGAAGCAGATAAAATGAATGAAGAGCTTAACGGATTATTACAAGAATTTAGTACAAAAAGTTAATAAAAATAAAGATGGATTTAAAGAAAGTTAATGCGCCAGTTAATACTGAAACCTATGATAGAAATATGATAGATAAGCCAACTGAAAATATTTATGAGGCAATTTCTATTATTTCTCGTAGAGCAGAGCAAATCAATACAGATATTAGAAAAGAGCTTGTAGATAAGCTAGAAGAATTTGCTACTTATAATGATAGTTTAGAGGAAATCTTTGAGAATAAAGAACAAATCGAGGTATCTAAATTTTATGAAAAATTACCTAAACCTCATGCTTTAGCTATTCAAGAATGGTTAAATGAAAATATCTACTTTAGAAATACTGAAGACGAAGACACTCAAGCATAATTAGAGAGATGTCTATTTTAAAAGACAAAAACGTACTATTGGGCATTACTGCTGGTATAGCAGCTTATAAGACAGCTTCTTTAGTGCGTTTATTTATTAAGGCTGGTGCAAACGTAAAAGTTGTAATGACGCCTGCCTCAAAAGAGTTTGTCACTCCTTTAACATTATCTACATTATCAAAAAATCCAGTATTTTCTTCTTTTACAAATAATGAAGATGAAAATGATGTTTGGAATAATCATGTTGAATTAGGTCTTTGGGCAGATTTATTTTTAATTGCACCTGCAACAGCCAATTCACTTTCAAAAATGGCTACTGGTAATAGTGATAATTTATTGTTAGCGGTTTACCTTTCTGCTAAATGTTCTGTGTATTTTGCTCCTGCAATGGATTTAGATATGTACAAGCATCCATCTACAATTAAATCTATTGAAACTTTAGAAAACTTTGGTAATATTATGATACCTGCAGCAAGTGGTGAATTAGCAAGTGGATTAGTAGGAGAAGGCCGAATGGCTGAGCCAGAAGATATATTATCATTTATTGAAAAAGATATTTTAAAAAAACTCCCTCTTAATGGGAAAAAGGTTTTAATTACAGCTGGACCAACTTATGAGGCTATAGATCCTGTTCGTTTTATAGGTAATCATTCAAGTGGTAAAATGGGTTTTGAAATAGCTAAAGCAGCAGCAAATTTAGGAGCAGAAGTGATTATTGTTTCTGGACCAACCCATCAAAAAGTTAATCAAAGTTCAATAACAGTTATCCCAGTAGTTAGTGCTAACGACATGTTTGATGCTGCACATCTTCATTTTAATAATTCTGATATTGCTGTACTTTCTGCAGCTGTGGCCGATTATAAACCAAAAAAAGTTGAAAGTCAAAAAATAAAGAAGAAGGATTCTACGTTAACACTTGAGTTAGAAAAAACTAAAGATATATTAGCCTCTTTAGGAAAAATTAAGCAAGAACAAATACTTGTTGGTTTTGCCCTAGAAACTAATAATGAATTAGAAAATGCAATTAAAAAATTAAAATCTAAAAATTTAGATTTAATTGTATTAAATTCGTTAAATGATGAAGGTGCTGGTTTTGGTGGAGTTACTAATAAAATAACTATAGTTAATAAAAATAATGATATTACTAATTATTCATTGAAATCTAAGACTGAAGTAGCACAAGATTTAATGAATGAAATTTTAAAACATTTAGATGCGTAAATTTATATTTCTACTATCCTTTTTGTTCTCCTTTACATCTTTTTCTCAAGAATTAAATTGCGATGTTGTTGTAAATGCACAACAAACAGGTAATGAAAATGTGCAAGTATTTAAAACTTTAGAAAAGCAATTAAACGAATTTGTAAATAATACACATTGGACTAATAAAACCTTTGCTCCTCAAGAGCGTATTAACTGCAGTATGGTAATTAATATCGACGATTATAATAGCGATATTTTTCAAGCATCTATACAAATAAGATCTGCAAGACCCATTTTTAATTCTTCTTACAGCTCGCCAGTTTATAATTTTAATGATAGAGATTTTACTTTTCAATATTTAGAATTTCAAAACTTAGTCTATAATCCTACACAATTCGAATCTAATTTAGTTTCAGTAATTACATATCATATTTATATGATTTTGGCTATGGATGCTGATACATTCTCATTAAATGGAGGTGAAGAATATTACTCACAAGCAAGAACAATTTTAAGTTATTCTCAACAAGGAAACTTTAAAGGTTGGAAGGCTGAAGATGGATTGCAATCTAGATTTAGTTTAATAGATAATGTAATGTCTCCAACTTATAAAGAGTTTAGAAGTGTTTTATATAACTATCACTTGAGTGGTTTAGACAAAATGAATCAAAACCCTAAAGAAGGAAAAGAGGAAATAGCTACATCACTAATGGAACTTGGAATACTAAATAATCGTCGTCCAAATTCGTTTATACTTCGTGTGTTTTTTGATGCTAAAGCTGAAGAAATCGAAGATATTTTTAGCGATGGTCCAAGTGTTAGCATTACAGATCTTGTTACTGTGTTAACTAGAATAGCTCCAACCCATGCAAATAAGTGGAGAAATATTAATTTTTAGAATTAGCTTTCATTTTATTTTTAAATTTATAACTATAATCTTTTAAAAAAGAATTGTAGTTTAACAATCTAATTAAAACCTTAATTTAAGTTTGCTCAAATCACTTTCTATAAAAAATTATGCTTTAATAGATAGACTTCAGGTTAGCTTTAATAACGGATTAACAATTATTACAGGAGAAACAGGTGCTGGTAAATCTATTCTATTAGGTGGTTTATCTTTAATTTTAGGAAAACGAGCAGATTTAACTCATATAAATGATACTTCAAAAAAGTGTATCATCGAAGCCACTTTCGATATTGCTAATTACAATTTGAAAACAGTTTTTAGAGAAGAAGACATCGATTATGAATCAGAAACAATTATTAGAAGAGAAATTCTTCCGTCAGGTAAATCTAGAGCCTTTGTTAATGACTCTCCAGTTAATTTAAATACATTAGTTGTATTGGGTGAGCATTTAATAGATATACATTCTCAGCATCAAACTTTAGAACTTACCAATAATGATTTTCAATTTCAAATTATTGATGCCTTAGCAGATAACGATGTTAATTTACAAGACTATAAGTTAAAATTGAAATTGTTTAAAGACACTGAAAAAGAACTTAATATTCTTCATAATTTGAAAGCTGAAGCTATAAAAGAGTTTGATTATAATTCATTTTTACTTAAGGAATTAGAAGACGCAAAATTAACTTCTGGAGAATTATTAACCTTAGAAACCGAATACGAAACCTTAAGTAATGTTGAAGATATAAAGGAAGAATTAAATCTTTCTAGTCAATTATTAAATGATGAACAAGTAGGTGTTTTAAATACATTAACAACTCTTAAAAATAGTCTTTTAAAGTTGTCGGAAATTTCAGAAACATATAAAGAATTGTACAATAGAGTAAATAGTACTTTAATTGAATTGGACGATCTTTTTGGAGATTTAGAAAGAGCTCAAGAAGGGTTAGAGGCAAACCCAAACCGTTTAGATGTTGTAAATGCAAAACTGCAAGTAATTCATAATTTGCTATTAAAGCATTCAGCTATTGATATTGATGAATTAATAAATATTCAAATCAAATTATCTAACAAAGTTACTTCTGCCGAGCATATAGATGATGATATCGAACTAAAACAAGAAAAGATAAATACCATAAAAAAAGAAATTGCTGTAATTGCAAAAATTATCCATAAAAAAAGAAAAAAAGCTATACCACAGCTTGTTCTTCAGCTTGAAGAAATATTATCAGATTTAGGTATGGAAAATGCTAAGTTTGATATCTCTTTAGATTTCCAAGATCAATTTTTAAACAATGGAAAGGATAATCTATCATTGTTATTTAAAGCTAATAAAGGCGGAGATTTTAAGCCATTAAAAAAAGCAGCATCTGGAGGAGAATTATCTAGAATTATGTTAGCGATTAAATCAATTCTTTCAAAGTATATTCAGTTACCATCTATTATGTTTGATGAAATAGATACTGGAGTTTCTGGTGAGATTTCAAATAAAATGGCTAATATTATGATGAAGATGAGTAAATCTTTACAAGTGTTTACAATTACACATTTACCACAAATTGCTGCAAGAGGAGATACTCATTTTAAGGTTTATAAAGAAGATGTGGACAATAAAACAGCAACACATTTGGTAAAATTAAATGATGATGATCGAATTGTTGAAATTGCACAAATGTTAGGAGGTAAGAAAGTAACAGAATCGGCAGTAGTACATGCTAAATCACTATTACAATAAAAGTTTTATATTTGCAAAAAATTTAAAAGAAACATAAATTTATGTATAATTTATTAAAAGGAAAAAAAGGAATCATTTTTGGAGCATTAGATTCTAAATCAATTGCTTGGAAAACTGCTGAACGTGCACACGAAGAAGGAGCGAAATTTGTTTTAACAAATGCTCCTGTAGCATTACGACTAGGGACCATTTCAGAATTAGCTGAAAAGACTGGATCTCAAGTTATACCTGCAGATGCAACCTCTATTATGGATCTTGAGCATTTAGTAGATGAGTCTGTAAAAATATTAGGAGGAAAAATTGATTTTGTGTTACACTCAATTGGAATGTCTGTTAATGTACGTAGAGGAAATCATTATACACATCAAGATTACAATTTTACAAAGACAGGTTGGGATGTATCTGCTTTATCATTTCATAGATTAATGAGTGTATTACATCAACGAGATGCGATGAAAGAATGGGGAAGTATTGTAGCTTTAACTTATATGGCTGCACAGCGTGTTTTTCCAGATTATAATGATATGGCAGACAATAAAGCCTACTTAGAATCTGTAGCTCGAAGCTTTGGCTATTTCTTTGGACGCGATAAAAATGTTCGTGTGAATACAATTTCTCAATCACCAACGCCAACTACTGCAGGTAGTGGTGTAAAAGGATTTGATGGATTTTTAGCTTTCGCTGATAAAATGTCACCTCTCGGAAATGCTACTGCGTTAGAATGTGCAGATTATACACTTACTTTATTTTCTGATCTTACCAAAAAAGTAACTCTTCAAAACTTGTTTCACGATGGAGGATTTTCAAATATGGGAGTAAGTACAGCAATAATGGATGAATTCATGAATGAAAGTACTACAAGTGATGATTCTAATAAAGAAGAAGACAAAAAACAGTTGAAGAAGTAGCTGTATATAATATAACAAAAACTGTAGGGTGATTTTAAATAATCACCCTTTTTTTGTATAATAAAGATAGCTTCTTCTTATAATATTTGTTAGACCATATTACTTATTAGTACTATATAATACTTTTAGAAGTATGAGTATTGTCATATTTTTTTTGGAGTATTTTGTTTTATTTTGAAAAACTTAAAAAACAATTACTACTAACAAATGAGACCACTTAAAATTATAGTACTGGCAAAGCAAGTGCCTGATACCAGACATGTAGGTGCAGATGCAATGAAACCAGATGGCACTGTTAATAGAGGCAAGCTTTCAACCATTTTTAATCCTGACGATTTACATGCCTTAGAATTAGCATTAAACATAAAAGATCGTGTTCTTGGAACTGAAGTAATTATTTTAACAATGGGACCAAAAAGAGCTGCCGATATTGTTAGAGAAGGTTATTATCGAGGAGCAGATTATGGTATTATGATTTCTGACAGAAGATTTGGAGGCGCAGATACTTTAGCAACTAGTTATACACTTGTTAGAGGAATTCAAAAATTGGCACCATTTGATTTAGTACTAGGAGGAAGACAAGCCATTGATGGAGATACGGCTCAAGTAGGTCCACAATGTGCAGATAAATTAAAAATTCCTCAAGTAACTTACGTTGAAGAAATTGTTGATATTAAAGATGATGAGATTATTGCAAGAAGAAGATTAGAAAAAGGTGTTGAAACAGTGTCTTCTCCATTTCCATGTTTAATGACAGTGCATGGATCTTCTCCAGCCTGTAGATCAAGGCATGCTAAAAGAGTAATGAAATATAAATATGCAAGAACCAATACTGAGTTAAAATCTAGCAAGACAGAAGAGCTAATACTGTCTTTACACAAAAAAAGACCTTATTTGACTATCCCTGAATGGAGTGTTGAAGATATTGATGCAGATATTAATAAAATTGGTTTGCCAGGCTCTCCTACTAAAGTAAAAAGTGTTGAGAGTATTGTACTAACAGCTAAAGAAGCTAAAAAGCTAAGTGATACTGATGCTGATATCGAGATAATGATAAAAGAACTCATTGAACAACATACCATAGGATAATTGGTAAAACCAAAAAATAATTTACGATGAAAAGTGTATTTGTCTACTGTGAGGTAGAAAACCAAAAAGTAGCAGAAATAAGTCAAGAGTTATTGTCAGCAGGAAAACGACTAGCTCAAAAATTAGGCTGTCCTTTAGAGGCAATGATTTTTGGAAAAAATTTAAATGGTATAAAAAGCCAAATATCATCTTATGGTGTCGATAAGTTATTTGTTGCAGACGATGAGAGACTTGAACCTTATAGAACGTTACCACATGCTGCCTTAGCAACCGAGATATTAAAAAATCAAGATCCTCAAATTGTATTGTTTGGAGCGACTTCTGTTGGAAGAGATTTAGCACCAAGAATAGCTTCGGTTTTAAATTGTGGATTAACAGCCGACTGCACTATTTTAGATATTGGTGATCATTTTGTAAAGAAAGAAAAAAAAGAATACAAAGATTTATTATATGCCATAAGACCAGCATTTGGTGGTAGTATAATGGCAAACATAATCAATTGGGATCAGCATCCTCAAATGGCTACAGTTAGAGAAGGAGTGATGAAAAAAGAAATCTTTGATACTAACTATTCAACCGAAATTGTACGAGTAAATGTTAACGACATTGTAAAAGAAGAAGATTTTATTGTGAAAATTATAGAACGCCATATTGAAGAATCTGGTGTAAACCTTAAAGAAGCTCCAATTATAGTAGCAGGAGGTTATGGTGTGGGATCAAAAGAAAATTTTCAACATTTAATAGATTTGGCAGATTTATTAGGAGGTGAAGTAGGAGGTTCTAGGGCAGCTGTAGATGCTGGATTTATAGATCATGATCGTCAAATTGGACAAACAGGTACAACGGTTAGGCCAAAATTATATATAGCTGCAGGCATATCAGGTGCTATCCAACATAGAGCTGGTATGCAAGAGTCATCACTTATTATTTCTATTAATAATGACCCAGAAGCACCTATTAACAAAATAGCCGATTATGTTATTGAAGGCGATTTAGCAGAAGTAGTTCCAAAAATGATTAAATATTATAAAGAGAACGCAAAATAATCAGTAATTATAATAAATAAGGTTAGTATAAAGCTTAAATAATAAAAAGTATAATGGATAATTTTTTCAAAGATACTCCCGATTTTAAATTTCATTTAGAGCATCCAACTGTTCAAAAAATTGTAAAGCTAAAAGAGCACAATTTTGAGGAATCAGAAAAGTATGATTTTGCACCTCATAATCATGAGGATGCCATTGATACTTATGATAAGATATTAGATATTGTTGGTGAAATTTGCGCTGAAACTATAGCTGCAAATGCAGATTCAGTTGACCTTGAAGGACCACATTTAGTAAATAATGAGGTGGTTTACGCAAAAGGGACTGCTTCAGATTATAGGGCTCTATATGATGCAGGTCTAATAGGAATGGCATTGCCAAGAAAATATGGAGGGTTAAATTTTCCTTTATTGCCATATGTTATGGCAGCCGAAATGGTAGCCAGAGCAGATGCTGGATTTGCAAATATTTGGGGATTACAAGATTGTGCCGAAACCATCAATGAATTTGGATCTGAAGAGCAAAAACAAAAGTATTTACCAAGATTTAATCGTGATGGAGCCACAGCTGCAATGGTATTGACTGAACCCGATGCAGGATCCGATTTACAATCTGTTAAGTTGAAAGCGACCTATAATGAGGAAAAAAAAATATGGATATTAAATGGTGTAAAAAGATTTATAACCAATGGTGATGCTGATATTTCTTTGGTCTTAGCTAGATCTGAAGAGAATACATTTGATGCTAGAGGACTATCCATGTTTATTTACGATCGTAATAATCATGCAGTTCAGGTAAGACACCTAGAAAAAAAACTCGGAATTAAAGGATCTCCAACCTGTGAATTAGTATTTAAAGATGCACCTGCCGAATTAGTGGGGAAAGAACGTTTTGGTTTAATAAAATATGTCATGGCATTGATGAATTCTGCACGTCTGGGAGTTGGAGCGCAATCTGTAGGTATTGCAGATGCTGCTTATAGGGAAGCTTTAAAATACGCTGAAGAAAGAGCGCAATTTGGAAAGGTAATTGTCAAATTCCCAGCAGTTTACGAGATGATTTCAAATATGAGAGTCCGCGTAGATGCTTTACGTTCATTATTATATGAAACAACACGTTTTGTAGATGTTTTTAAAGTTTATGAAGAGGTAATGAGAGGTAGACGTTTAGAAAAAGAGGAAAGAATGGAGATGAAAGCGTATTCTAAATTAGCAAATGTATTTACGCCACTTATTAAATTAACGGCAAGTGAGGCTTGTAATTCTATAGCATACGATTCGTTACAAATTCATGGAGGTACTGGTTTTATGAAAGATTTTCCTATAGAGCGTATTTATAGAGATGCAAGAATTACTTCTATTTATGAAGGCACAACACAATTACAGGCGGTTGCTGCTATAAAAGGTGTAACTACGGGAGTTTATTTAGAGCAAATTAAACGTTATGACACAGAAGTTTTAGATAAAAATTGTGAGATTAGAACCAAACTTCATAAAATGACAGAAGCATTTGAGTCAATTACAAAAAGGGTTATTGAATTAGATAATAGCGAATTGTTAAATTTCCACTCCAGAAGATTGGTAGAAATGGCTGGTAATATTATTATGGGATATTTATTGGTTATTAACAGTCAAAGAGATGAAAAGTTTACTAATTCTGCTAAATTATTCATCAATTTAATTCGCTCTGAAAACCACGAAAAATATCAATATATGAATGATTTTGAAATAGAAAATTTAGAATTATATAAAATTGAATCTCATGAATTACTGTAGAAGTTAATTTAAAGTTATTATATGAATATAGACCTTGTTAACATGTTAACAAGGTTTTTTTGTTTTATAACTACTAAAAATGTTAAATATACTTTTTAATAATAAATTTGATAAGAACCCATTAACCAGTCAATTATGAAAAAAATCACTCTTATACTTTTTACATTTTTTATTTGGAATAGTACATTTTCGCAGTGTATAAATTCTAATGAAAATCCAGTATTAGCTACAGTTTCAGATAATTCTGGTGAGATTCAAGAAATTTATAATTTAATTTTTACAGATGAATTTTCAACAATTAGCAATATAATAACTGGTGATGAATATAAATTTACCAATACACATGATAATGGAATTAATGATTATATTACAATTACTGATGAATCAGATAACCTTATTGTTCAAGGTAATTCACCTTTGACTACTAATATAATTAATGTTGCAATAATTAGGATGCATATATCTGTTGATGCTGCTTGTAATGATGATTTATTCTCCCATACAACAACTATTCAAAATTTAACAAAGGCAGTTTGTAATAAACCAACAGGTTTAGGAATAAGTTATAAATCAGATACTAGATTAGATTTCTTTTGGAGTCCTCCGAGTTTGAGCACACCAAATGGTTATGATTGGGAAATTGTTCCTGATGGTAATGCCCAAGGAGTAGGAGTTGTTGCATCAGGATTTGTAAGTGCTCCTACAACAACAGCTAGTTCTGGTGAAGTGTTAAGTGCAGGTATAGCATATGACTTATACTTAAGATCCAATTGTGAAGGAGATGCTAATGGTACAAGCGGTTATTATCTACTATCAAACGGAAATATCCCAGGATTTACAACAAATTCAAATTCCCCTCCAGTAAACGATTTTTGTAATGGAGCAATGTCAATTACTGAAGAGACAGGGATTCCAAATGCTGCTGCTGCAACACCAATAGCTGGAACATTATTGGGAGGAGCAGGTACTGATGTAAATGCAGAGTTATGTAATGGAATTACAGGCAGCGCACGTGATGACGTTTGGTTTTCATTTTTGGCGCAAACAACCGATGTAACTATAAATTTAGAACCGACAAATAATGATGATTTTGTCCTCACTTTATACTCTGGAGATTGTAATTCTTTAGTATATTTAGATTGTAGTGATATTAATATTACTAATCCTTCTCCTAATGAAGAGATAAGTTATTCAGGATTAGTAATTGGACAAACTTATTACACTCGTGCATATTTCTTTGGTGCAACAACACCATTAACACCTACATTTAATCTAAAAATATGGTCTTCAACAGTTACTGTAGATAGTGACAGCGATGGTTTTAGTGATGATGTAGATTGTGATGATATAAATCCTGCGATTAACCCAGGAGCTACTGAAGTTTGTGATGGAGTAGATAATAATTGCGATACAATAATTGATGAAGGATTAGATGCCGATAGTGATGGTATTGCTAATTGTTTTGATATTTGTCCAGGCTTTGATGATAATATAGATACAGATGGTGATGGCGTACCAGATGGCTGTGATTCATGTCCAGCAGACAATCCAGATGATAGTGA
>Ga0209013_10000548_pt1 | contig 33919 bp, 37 predicted proteins | sample Cruoilmetagenom2_FD_187291 | JGI IMG/M metagenome (GOLD analysis project Ga0209013, IMG submission 187291) | Oil polluted marine microbial communities from Coal Oil Point, Santa Barbara, California, USA - Sample 2 (SPAdes) (version 2) | ecosystem: Environmental > Aquatic > Marine > Oil seeps ...
CTTGCTTATTACGGGCTGTTTGCAACGGTGCCGGTCCTGGCTCTCGGTTTTGCGTTGGCCACCATCTTTGTGTCCGAATCCGATGTGCAGAGCTACCTGGCGGAACAGATCAGCAACATCTTCGGAACGGATCCATCAGATACGAGTGATGCTGTCTCCGAGGCGCTGTCCAGTACGGGCACTGCTGCCAGCCTCGGCATCATCGGTCTCGTCTCGCTCGTGTTCACCGCCTCCGTGCTCATCCTCGCGTTGCAAGATGCGCTGAACACGATCTGGGAGATCCCGGTGCGTTCGGGATGGCAAGAGTCACTTGCTCGCCGAGCGCTTGCCTTTCTTGTCGTTCTCGCCAGCGGGGCATACCTGATTGCGTCGTTGGCCATCAATGCGGTGATTGCGCTCATCGAACGCACCATGCCTGATGCCGCCGTTCTCGATTCGTTGACCGAAGTCTTTGGAGTGACGGCAAGTTGGGCGCTCGGCGTACTGGTCATCGCTCTACTGTTCCGTTACATGACTGCCGTCAGGGTGCCCTGGGCGAGTGCTCTCATCGGCGGGGCGCTCACTGCTGCTCTCGTCGCACTCGGAGCGGTAGCGATTGGTGCCTACCTACAGCGGTATGCCGCGGCGTCGTTCCTGGGCGCAACCGGAGGCGTCTTTCTGTTCCTGATCTGGATGTACTACGAGGCTCAGATTGTGTTGGCCGGTGCAGAATTCACCCGTGTTCTGGCGAGCGGGGGTCAGTTGACGAGAGGAAGCCCGGCGTCGGCCCAGGCGACGACTCCGCCGTCGATGTCCTCGACTGACTGAAACCCGATCTGCTCCATCTTGGTGATGGTCTGGCCACTGCGGTTTCCTGACCGGCAGTACACGACATATGGGATATCCGGATCCAGAGCTGCCAGTTGGGCATCGAACGTATCGCTGTAGAAGTCGACCATCACGGCACCCTCGATGTGGCCGTCGGCAAACTCTTCGGGTGTCCGCACGTCGAGAATGACGAGGTCTGCCGGCGGGTCAGCGATCGTGGCGGCAGCCTCCTCCGGTGAAACGAGATCAAATCCGCCGGCGGCCACTACCTCGCCATCCGTAACCGGAGCGGTTTCTTCCGTGCTGGCATCGTCGCTGCCACCGCAGCCGGCAGCCAGGGCGAGACTCAGAATGGCTGGGATGATCGTCTTCATTACGCGTGACATTTGTGCAGCATGCCAGGAGCGACAGGGTCGTCACTACGGAGGTTGGTCGGAATCGTGGCTGGGAATCCTGGTTGGACAGTGACCTGCGCCCCTGGTCTGACGTGGTCGATTCGAGATAGTAATTGGAGCATGCCATCCGACCCGACCGACGATTCGTTGTCCCCGACGGGTTATGACGCCGAGCTTTTCGAACTCGCCGATGGCCGCCAACTCGAGGTGAGGCCGACTACGGCGGCCGACGGGGCCCTCATCTGCGAACTCTATGAATCACTGACGGTCGCCGATCGGAGGCGCCGGTTCTTCACAGCGTTCAAGCCACGGATCGAGTGGTGTTCCGGTTGGGCTGATGTCGGTTCTCGTGGCGGTTTCGGGGTCGTCGCTATCGTCCACGGAGGGAGTGACAACGACGGTGACAGCGGCGTTGTCGTGGGTGAGGCGGGCTACGCACTTCGAACTGATGGCGATGGTGACCTCGCCGTCACCGTGGCGGCACCCTGGCGTGGATGGCTGGGCCCATACCTGGTTGATGTTCTGGTTCGTAACGCGGCGACCCAGGGAATTGCGAACTTGCAGGCCGATGTGCTCATGGAGAATGACCCGATGCTGGCGATCCTGCGTGGCCGCGGCCCTGTCGCCCTCGGGCACGATGACGGTGTCGTGAGGCTGAGTATCGGGACCTCCGGGACACCACCGTCATGGCCCCCGCTGGACGATCGACGTCGCATACTTGTAGAGGTCGCGGGAGGCCGATGGTCAGGCGAGCGGGAGGCTGACGACGCAGGTCTTGCAACCGTCATGTGTCCGGGACCGGGGCGGCGGGGGAAACATGGTTGCCCGGTTCTCGAAGGTGGGCGTTGCCCCCTCGCTGACGGCGCTGATGCGATCATCGTGTTGTTGGATCCCGACAACGATGAGACCGCTCGGTTGATCGAATCTCACCGACGGATGTCGCCCGGAGTCCCGATACTCGTCAGACGCGCGCGTGATCATGGTGAAGATACCGTTGCCGACGGTTGCCTCGAGGTGGACTCGAACGGTCGTCGCGCCGTTGCGCAGGTGCTCTCAATCGTCGGGCACGGTGACCCCGGTAGCTCAGGTGGACTTGAAACGGAGCAGTCCGGCGACTCCGTCGGCGGACTGTAGGTCGGGAGCGACAACTACTCCACCGCCGAAGAGCAGTGCATCTCTTGCGAGGGAATCGGCATCACTGCCTTCGTCAAGTTTTCCAGGGTCGATGAAGAGAGTCTCCACGCGGCTCTCGCTGATTGCCTTGACGGTCTCGTCGTACCCGGCAACGGCGAGATCGTGCTGCCCCAGTTCTTGCGCGAGTTTTTCGACCGCTTCGTTCCGACGTCGTGAGCGTTCCGTGAGGGCAGCCTCGCGCGCTGCCTCATCAAGCCGACCAGGTGCTGCCTTGTCGTTCCTGTCACCGGCGTTGACGGTGCTTACCGCGAAGCGATGGTTCCCCAGGCGCTGTTCGACGGATGCGACCTCGTTGTGGGTGCCGGTGAGGACGACGACTCTGGCTCTTGCCCGTTCGGCGTGTTCTGAGACGTGCTTCGCGATCAGGTCGGCGTTACGTTCGTAGACAGTATTGACCCATTGTTGGTAGCTGTCCTGGTTGCCTCCGACGTGGCGATCTGTCGAGAGGTCCTCACCCTCCACCGAGCCGATTTCGACGAGGTCGAGATGTCCCAGCTCGAACAGGTCCGCCCCGAGATGGTCGATGATTGCGCCGACTACGGGTGCTCGGTCACTGAGTTCCGCGAGTGCTGGAAGCAGTGCTGGAGTGGGGCCGACGCGGATTGCCGATGGAACCTCGTAATCGGTCAACCAGCAGAACGCCGCCGACTCGGCATTTGCCGTCAACAGCACGTGAAGACCGCATGGCTCGAGCGAGGCGAGCGCGGCGTCGATATTACTCGCCACGACATCGTCGGCGCCATGTTGTCTGAGATCGTCCTGCAGCGCGTGGCGTCGAGTTTGCCGGTCTTGGCCGCGCACTCCGGGCACCACGACCCGCCTCGTCACCGTCGCGTGCGGGCCAGAAGTTTGATATCGCTCGCTGACGTCAGTGACCGTTTTCAACTCGATGATTGCGGTTGTTCCGGGAATCGATGAATTGTCAGTCTTCGCCATACCACCAGGTTGCACCGACTTGATTGCGTTCGACAGAGCACAACGTCACGGTCATTCCATTAGTTCGCGGGCTGGTCCGCGGCGAGGTAACTGCTCAAAGTGTTGACGGTCGTCAATCGGGGGTAGTCGCGTTCGGGGATCTCACGGCCGGTCTGTTCTGAAAGACGGGTCATGACGGCGAGATGATCCATCGAGTCGAGTTGGAGCTCATTCCAGAAGTCCACATCGTGGTCGAGTTCGGCGAACTCCGGCTCGAGTTCGGGAGCGACCTCGGCGATGGCCGCGAGGATCATCTTGGTCTGGTCGGCAACGTGGCCGTTGGACGGTTGCGGGTTGCTCTTGTTCACAATGTCTCCGGATTTTCGAGCAGGGTTGCGAGAGTTGTCAGGAATCTGCTGCCGACGGTGCCGTCGGTAGCTCGGTGGTCCGCGGCGAGAGTGGTGGTCAAGATCGGCCTGACCTCGAGGACGCCGTCGACAACCCAGGGTCTCTGGCTCACTCGGCCGAATCCGACGAGTGCAACCTGTGGTGGTGAGATGACACCGTGTACGAGGTCGGCTCCGGTGTCGCCGAGGTTCGTGATGGTGATTGTGGCGCCGGTCATCCAGCTCGAACGCAGAGCTCCGGAGCGGGCACCGGCGACCAGTTCAGTGAGCGTTGACATGATGTCGTCGACTGACCGCTCGTCGGCAGCGCTGACATGAGGCGTAACGAGGCCACCCTTGCGGAGCGAGATTGCCATGGCCACGTTCACGGCGGTGCCAGGTTCGAAATCGCCATCGACCCAGTACCCGTTGAGCTCTGGATGGCGGGCAGCAGCAAGCGCTACTGCCCGGATGTAGAGCGCGGCGGGAAGGATGCGCTTGGCGATCGGCCGATCTGCATTGCGGGTAGTCAGCCAGCTGTCGAGCGCCGCGAGATCAACGTCGCGAGCCAGGTGATAGTGCGGAATCTCGCGGTTCGAGCGGGCCATGCGATCGGCGATGAGCGAGCGCATGGTGCCGAGCCCTCGCCGACGTTCTGTTGTCGGCGCCAGGTTGCCCGGACTCGCCCCGATCGAGAGGATGTCTGCTTCGACGATCGCTCCGGCAGGACCGCTTCCCCGAACATCGGCAAGGTCGAGCCCGCGCTCGGCTGCGAGGCGTCGTGCCAGCGGAGATGCCGACACCCGTACACCCTCGCGGCGCACCGCGGGCAGAGTCGGCGGTGTTTCCGGCCGAGAGCTGCGTTGTCCTACGGGAGCGGGCGCGGAGGGGGTCGTCGGTTCAGTGATCGTGGGTTCGGGGATCGTCGGTTCTGGGGCCGTGTCGCCGTCGAGGTGCCGCATACGCGCGATAGGTGTGTCGACCTCGATCTCTTCGCCGATCGGGACGAGGAACTCGTCGACGACAGCGTCGTGCCAGATCTCGATGTCGATGTCGGACTTCTCGGTCTCGACGACGGCGACTACATCGCCCCGGTGGACGGTGTCGCCGAGGTCCACTCGCCACTCGATGATCTTGCCGACGTCCATGTCGGCGCCCAACGACGGGAGCAGATAGTCGAACGGCGCGCCCGCCTTGGCCGGTGTCGTGGCAGGGGTGTTCATCCGATTGGCCTGACCAGGTTGGCCGCGGCCGCGATGATGTCGTCAACCTGTGGGATAGCGGCGATTTCGAGGTGTTTGGCGTAAGGGATCGGTACTTCGGCGCCGGCAAGGCGCGCGATCGGAGCATCGAGTGACCAGAAGCAGACATCTGTCAGCGTGGCGGCGATCTCGGCATTGAGTCCGCCTGTTCGCCATCCTTCATCGAGCACGAGTGCGCGATTGGTGCGTTCCAGCGATGCTGCGAGCGTCGGAATGTCGAGCGGTCGCAGTGAACGGAGATCCACTACTTCGGCCGAGATAGCTGATTTGTCGAGTTGCTCTGCGGCGGCGAGCGCCTTCGGGACCATCCCGGCTGACGCGACGATGGTGAGGTCGGATCCCGACCGGCGAACTGCGGCGTGGTCGAGGTCGACGGGTCCGGTATCGGGGTCGACCGGACCCCGGTCGTTGTACAGCCCGGAGTGTTCGAAGATGATCACGGGGTTGGGGTCTGCCAGCGCGGTCGGCAACATCCAGCGTGCGTCCTCGGCTGTCGCGGGTGCGATCACCTTCAGACCGGGTACGTGGGCGAACCACCCCTCGAGGCTGTGGGAGTGCTGCGCCGCCAGTTGCCGACCGGCCCCCGTGGTCATGCGTACTACGAGAGGCACGTTGAACTGCCCGCCGGACATGTGGAGAAATGTGGCAGCAGTGTTTACCAATTGGTCGAGTGCCAGCAAGCTGAAGTTGACGGTCATGATCTCGACAATCGGCCGGAGGCCCCCAAGGGCGGCCCCGATGCCGGCGCCGACGAATCCGGACTCGGAGAGCGGTGTGTTACGCACGCGATCGCGGCCGAACTCCTCGTAGAGGCCCTTCGTGACCGCATATGTTCCGCCGTAGTCGGCGACATCCTCACCCATGATGAATACCCGGTCGTCGTTGGCTAGTGCTTCGTGGAGGGCTTCGTGCATGGCCTCGCGATATGTCATCGAGCGGATGTCGCCCTCGCCGGCGGCGCTCATGGCCAGACCTCGTCGTCATTGATGATGGGTGGGCCGTTGGCTGCATTCTCGCGAGGGGCGGTATCGAGCGTGACGAACTCCAGAAGGGTGTCGACAGATTCGAGCGGTGCGGCGTCGGCAACTTCAACGGCCGCTTCCGTCTCGGCCCGTGCCGCCGCCCACATCTGGTCTATCTCATCACTGGTGACATCCCCGTCGCGCAGCAATCTTTCTCTGAATGTGACGATGGGGTCTCTTTGTTTCCACTGCTCGATCTCGTCCGCCTCGCGATACAGATCCGGATCGAACATCGAATGGGCGCGGAATCGATAGGTCTGGAACTCGATGAACATCGGCCCGCCACCCGCCCGAATCGCGGTGAGGGCCTTGGTTGTTGCTTTGTGGACCTCCATGACGTCCATGCCGTCGACGCTCCACGCGGGAATCGCGTAGCTTGCTGCCTTGAGCGCCAGGTCGACCTGCGATTCGCTGGATTGCAGCGAGGTGCCCATTGCATAACGATTGTTCTCGCAGCAGAACAGCACGGGCACGTTCCACAGCGCGGCAAGGTTGAGTGCCTCGTGGAACTCGCCCTCCGCCACTGCTCCCTCGCCGAAGAAACAGACCGTGACCTGATCTGACCGGCCGAGCATCTGGTCGGCAAGACCGAGGCCCACGGCGAGAGGAAGGTGGCCGCCGACGATCGCGTTCCCACCGAAGAAGCGGGTGGTTTCGTCGAAAAGGTGCATCGATCCTCCGCGGCCGCCGGAGCACCCGGTCGACTTCCCGAACATCTCGCACATTATCGACTCAGCAGAGATGCCGCGAAGGAGTGCGTGACCATGTTCGCGGTAGGTCGCCAGCACGGCATCAGTTGGGCCGAGGCTGCTCATCACGCCGGATGCGATGGCCTCCTCGCCGATGTACAGGTGGAGAAACCCACGGATCTTCGACTCGCCGTACAGTTCGGCGCACCGCTCCTCGAAGACCCTGATTCGGATCATGTCGGCGAGTAGTCGATGACCCAACGATTGTGCGGTTTCGTTCGAATGCTTGCTCATCATGACACCTCTGCGGTCGTTCCGGTCGATGCGGGGATCGGATCAGTGGGTTGTGGTGTTTCGAGGGTGGAGATGTCGCCTTCGTCCTCGCCGAGCTCGCGCGCCTTGAGGACACGTCGCATGATCTTGCCGCTGCGGGTGTGAGGCAGATCGTCGACGAACTCGATTTCGCGAGGAGCCACCGCTGCGCCCAATTTTCGGCGCCCGTGGCCCAGCAATTCGCGGAGCAGTTCGTCAGACGGCTCGACCCCTGGCCCGAGAACGACAAACGCTTTCACGATGGCTCCAGCGGTTTCGTCCGGTTTGCCGATCACGCCTGTCTCGGCCACAGACGGATGCTCGTTCAGCGCAGACTCGACCTCGAACGGGCCGATCAAGTGGCCCGAGGTTTTGATGACGTCGTCGCCGCGCCCGATGAACCAGTAGTAGCCGTCGGCATCTCGGCGCGCGAGGTCACCGGTTCGGTACCAGCCGTCGACGAATGTCGAGCGGTATCGGGTCTCTTGGTCGAGGTAGCCGCGGAACATGGAGGGCCAGCCTGCTCGAAGTGCCAGTTCGCCGGACGCGGCAGAGTCTGAAACGTGTATTGGTCGTCCTTCGTCGTCGAGAACGAGCTCACCGTCGGGAGTGCGGCGGAGCAGCGTTGCTTCGATGCCGGGTAGCGGCCGGCCCATTGACCCGGGACGCACTTCCTCCGAGCGGAAGTTGGCGATCATGATTCCACCGGTCTCCGTCTGCCACCACGTGTCCAGGACAGGTACGCCGAAGACCTCCTGGCACCATATGACGGCTTCGGGGTCCAGTGGCTCCCCAACGCTGGCGACAAGCCTCAGTGACGAGAGGTCGTGTCCTGTGGCGCTGTCGGCGCCCAGGCGTTGCAGCATTCGAATTGCGGTCGGCGCCGTGTAGAAGACGTTGACATTCTGTTCGTCGAGGATGCGGTACCAACGTTCTGCGTCGAACTCCGCTTCGTCGATGATGCTCGTCACTCCGTTGGTGAGCGGGGCGATGATTCCGTAGGAGGTTCCAGTGACCCAGCCCGGGTCGGCGGTGCACCAGAAGACATCGCCCTTGTGGAGATCGAGGACCAGGCGCCCTGTCGTGTGATGGGTGACGACAGCCCCGTGGACATGGACCGCACCTTTCGGAGTGCCGGTCGTGCCACTCGTGAAGTGGAGGAGTGCCGGTGTCTCCGGGTCGGTCTCACCGATGTCGAAGGTCTCGGACCCCTCGGCGAGGAAGGCCTCGAACGACATGAGTTCGGGTCGGTTGCTCGACAGGTGTTGTTTGTCGATTTCGTCCTCGGTTGCGCCGCAGATCAGGATCAGTTCGAGGTGTGGGAGCCGGTCGAGAATGCGGGCGATCTTGCGGCGGTAGAGCAATGGAGTGGTCACGAGAACTTTGATGTGGCCGAGGTTCATACGCTGAACAATCGGGTCCGGCCCGAACGCGGAGAACAGCGGTGTGAAGATGCCCTGAGCCTTCAAGGTGCCGAGTGCGGCCAGGTAGAGCTCCGGGATTCGTCCGGCCAATGTCGCTAATCCCGTACCTGTGCCGAGGCCACGATGGGTCATGGCACTCGCGAAGCGGTCGGTCCGGGTGGCCAACATTGCGTAGGTGATATCGACCGGCGCATCGATATCGGCCGGGCTGCGTCCGAGCCACCGCAAAGCAACTCTGTCGCCGCGGCCGCAGCGGACATGCCGGTCGATCGCGAGGTCGGCGATGTTCACGCCGTGTTCCGGCCCCGGTGGACCACCGAGATCCTCCCAGGCTTCGGCCCAGGAGAACGAGGCGGCTGTCGACGTGTAATCGACGAGCCACGGTCTCTCGGGAGGACCGTTCGAGTTCTCGACCGGTGGCATACCCGTCACGGCTGTTCCTTCAACACTTGGCTGATGACTCTGCTTCAGGCGTCGAACTGCTCGAGCGCACTGAGCGCGTGCGTCGCGTAGGTCGATGCCGGGCCACCGCCCATCAATAGAGCGACGCCGATGGTCTCATACACTTGTTCTCGCGTGGCCCCGGCGCGCAGCGCGTCGTGGAGATGCAGGGTCATGCAGTCGTCACATTGTGTGCTGATGGCGATCGCGACCGCCATGAGTTCTTTCGTCGCCGCTGGGAGCGCTCCGTCGGCCACAGCTGATCGATGGAGGTTGCTGAAGCCCTTCATCTGATCTGGGATTGCTTTGTTCAGAGCGCGGTACCCCTGGTGGAGTTCGGCCCGGATTGCTGGATAATCGTGTGTTGTCATGGCACCTCCTGTGCTGCTTCCATGCTGCCTTAATCGGGCCCGTCTGACCAGGGAAGAAGGTCACCGAGGTTTTTGGGGGACCTTTGGCCCTGCCACGCAAGCGCGCAACGTGGCTTTATCTGTTCATGGGCGCGCGTAGAGTCTCTCGAGGGGAGTATCCGACATGACGATCGTTGACGGCGAACCGGACCCCTCCCTGCACGCGCCTTCAGAACATGGTCTGTGGGTGGTCGGGCTTGACGGATCGAAACACGCTGCCAATGCCCTGGCCTGGGCGACGATGAATGCGCCCGGTCGAGCAGAGAGTCTTCAGTTGGTGACGGCCTGGCAGATTCCGGTTGTCGGGGCGTACCCGATGGCCAGCCCTGCCGTGGTGCCGTTCGATGACCGAGAACTCGAGGCCGCAGCTGCAGGCGAGATTGCGGAGCTCGCCGAGCGAGCAGAAAAGGAACTCTCGATCCCCGTCGACGTGGCGGTGGCCCAGGGCGGCCCGGCGTCGGTTCTGCTCGAGGCCTCAACTCGCGGGTCATTGCTCGTAGTCGGGAGCCGCGGACGTGGCGGGTTCGCCCGCCTGATGCTCGGCTCGACCAGTACGCAGTGCGCGACGCATGCCACCGTTCCCACTGTCGTCGTGCGCAGTGCGCCAGAAGCGCCGACAAAGCGCATCCTGGTCGGATTCGATGGCTCGGCGAACTCCATGGCTTCTCTGCGTTGGGCGATTCACTTCGCCGCACCCGGGACCACGGTCGTGGTGACGTGGGTGTGGGACACCACTCCGCTGGCAGTCGGAGCCGACGCCTTCTTCTTCCCGGATGCGAGCGACCTGGCGACGGAGCGGTTTGACCACCTGGTCGAATCAGTCACCGACGAGGCAACCGCCGGTGATGTGATTCTCGAGCAGGACTTCCTCCGCGGCACTCCACGGTCGGCATTGTCCGCTGCGGCAGAAGATGCCGATCTCCTGGTCGTTGGTGCCCGGGGTCACGGTGCCGTGGGCTCAGCAGTGCTTGGGTCGGTCTCAACCTGGCTTCTCCACCATTGCAAGATTCCCATCGTGGTTGTTCCTTTCGCCGCGCCGTCGGAGAAGGAGCCGAACGAGTTATCGAACGGGTGAAGTCGACACAGCCGACCTGACCGACGACAATGGGCGCATGATTCGCGTCTTTCTCCTTGACGACCACGAAGTTGTCCGGCGGGGTGTCGCCGCAGCGCTCGAGGCTGAGTCTGACATCACGGTGGTTGGAGAGGAAGGCGATGCGGCCAAAGCTCTCGACCGGATTCGAGAATGCAAACCGGATGTCGCGGTGCTCGATGTTCGGCTCGGCGAGGGGAACGACGATGGAATCGCCGTGTGCCGCCAGATAACTTCAGAGTTTCCTGATGTCAGATCATTGATCCTGACTTCATTCGACAGCGATCGGGCCTTGGTCGACGCGGGTCTGGCCGGCGCGGCCGGATTCATCCTGAAACAGATTCGCAGTAACGAGTTGGTCGAGGCGATTCGCGGAGTTGCGTCTGGTCGGCAATACCTCGATGACGCCGAGATACGGCTTGCCACTCGGCGTCTACGCCACGGCGAGGAGGGTCGCATTCAAGATCTGACGCCGCAGGAGAGGCGGATCTTCGACTTGATCGGGGAGGGGTACACGAACCGAAAGATCGCACAAGACCTGTACCTCGCCGAGAAGACCGTCAAGAACTATGTCTCCAACCTGCTCTCCAAACTCGGAATGTCGCGCCGCACCGAGGCAGCAGCCTTGTCAGCGCGGCTGAAAGAGCGTCAGCGCCACGACGCATGACCAATTAGCTGCCTGCCTCGGCTGAGCAAATGTCGGATCAGACCGGGATGTGCCACTCGAGCCGCGTGCCGGTTGGCGAGTTTGCCCCCACTGTGCAACTCCCACCGAGTTCGGCTGCGCGCCACATCATGTTGGAGAGTCCACCGCTGCGCTTTGGTTCGTCCGGGAGTCCTATCCCGTTGTCCTCGATGACGAGTGATACCGATTCCGAACTGAAATTGATGGAGATGTCTGCAGACGATGCCTCTGCATGTCGAACGACGTTCGAGATGCCCTCGGTGACCGTTGCGACCAGTTGATCCGCGATGAATTCCGGGAGCATGTCGATGTCGTTACTGAGGTTCAGCGTTGGCTCGAATCCGAGGTGTCGCGCGCGATCATGAACCAGTTCGCTGATCTCTGCAGACAGGCTGGGCCTTTCTTCATGCTGGCCGAGTTGAAAGATTGCCGCACGTAGTTCGCGGATCGTGCCATCGAGTTCGGTGATGGTTGCCGAAATGCGCTCGGCCACGATCGGCGGCTGTGCGGTGCCCTGGACGGCCTGCAGATTCATGCCCGCGGCAAACAGCCGCTGGATGACCATGTCGTGAAGATCACGTGCGATGCGCTCGCGATCTCGCAGCATCGCCATCTGCGCGGCAGCCTCTTGTCGGTCGCTGACATCACGGATGGTGGCGATGCTGTACGCCGCGTTGTCAATAGTGACGGGACTGAGGCTGATCTCTACCGGAAACATGTTGCCCCGGGCATGTTCTCCGAAGAGTTCCAGACCGGTGCCCATAGACCGCGCCGCAGGGCGCTTGGCGTATGCGGCGCGCTGGTGAGAATGGTCCTCGCGGAACTCAATAGGAAGGAGCTGGTCGACAGAAGATCCGACGAGAGCATCGATGGGACGCCCGAACATCGACGCGACTTTCGGGTTGGCCAGGGTGATGATCCCGTTGGCGTCGATGAGCAACAATCCGTCCGGGGAGGATTCGATGAGAGCCTCGGCGAGGCGGTCGTTGTCCATGTCAGATTGGATGCTACGGCACGCATACGCGGATACGTGCGTCCCGATTCTGACGTTAGGACTAATCGGTGGGCGACAGGTGTGGAGGGCGCACCAGCAGTATCGGGCAGGAGGCACTGTGAACGAAGCCGGCTGCCGTACTTCCGATGACCAGCCGGGACACCCCGGTCCGCCCATGTGTACTGGTCACGATCAGCGATGCGTTCATACTGCTCGCGAAGTCCGCAATCTCGTCGTGGACGTGCTTGCCGTGCAACATTTCGAAGTGCACGGCGTGACCCGAATCTTTCGACAGTTGGCGAGCAAGCCGCGCCGTGTACGCCGACTCGCTGACATCTGCCGGCGTTGCGATATCCGGGTCGGCGACCTCGACGATCCACGGATCGACGCGCAGCTCGATGCCCCAGGCAGCAGCCAGAGGGAGGACCCCCTCGGAGCTCTCGGAGCCGTCGACGGTGACGATGATCGGGCCGCTGAAGTCATTCTCGGCACAACGGGGGCCGACCACGAGAATTGGTCCGTAGGTGCTTTGCAGCAAATCCTCGGTGACGCTTCCGAGCAGCGCCGCTGAGCGGCCGCGGCCATGAGAGGCCATGACGACCAAGGCGTCTGGATGACGGTCGATCTCTTCCGTGACAGCCACAGCCGCGCTCTTCGCAACTCTGGCCATGGTGGTGACGGTGACACCCGCGGTGTCGTGCTGCTCGAGCCTGTCGGCAACTCTGGCTTCGGCGTCGCGGAGGTCCCGCTCGGCGAATACCACTTCAAGGATTTTCAGCGATGCATCGCATCGGTTTCCTAGTGCTACCGCAGTGTCAACTGCTCGCCACGATGTGTCGGATCCGTCGACTGGGACAATCATGTGCTGAACCATTTCGGCTCCTCGGGATTGCGATGTCAGCAGAACATGACACCTGGATTAGTTCCATGATGCTTCATCGATGGGGCCCAGACCAGAGTCGGAGGTCATCAGCAGTGATCGCGTCAGGTCTGGGCGCTGCGATCAATGTTGAAGCGCCGTCCCGTTGTCGACATGGGTACGACCCGGACGAAGTACGGTTTACGCGAGGCATGCCAGGGTCGGACGTTGAGGTCGAAGCTCTCGAACAGGTCGGCTGCCACGGTGATCATCTCGGCGTGCCCCCTCAGAATCACGCTCCAGGCGACACCCCGTTTGCTGTCGGAGTCGTCGGCTTCGAAGACGACCTCGGTGGCACTGGTAGAGCCGGCGAGCTTCGTTCCGGCTGCAGTGCGAAAAACGATCGAACCTTGGTCGACGAGATGGTTGACCGGGAATATCGCCACCCCACCGTCAGACGTTGGATAGGCGATCCGGCCGATGCTGGTACCGCGCAATAGAGCCCAACAATCGGATTCACCCAAGACTTCCATGGGCTCTCCGTTGGCATTTTTGTCGCTCGAGACTTCGTTGCTGGTCATGTCGCTACAGACCCTCGGGGTTGCATTGTTCCGACTGCTTGTTCCATCCCCATTATCCCCCACGATGAGCATGAGGGGAAACGAAACTGGCCTTCCAATGCGGTTGTCGGCCATTCGGCCCTGGTGAATTGTTGCGCAACCGGGGATACTCATGGATATGACAAAACGCTGGATTGTTGGAATCGATGGTTCTGATCCTGCTGCCAACGCGCTCCGATGGGCGGCCCGGCACTCGCGCGGGCGAGATGTCGAGCTAGTTGCGCTGCAGGCCTATCACGTCCCCGCCGCTCTCGCTGTCATGACGGCGAAACGAGGCTTCGGTGTTGACCAGCTTGGTCTTGCCGCAACTGCCGGGCACGAGGTCGACGCGGCGATCGCGAGTATCGGAGATGTCTCTGTCGAGCCGCTCATCGTCGAGGGTCACCCTTCTCGCGAGATGGTCGATGCGGCGGCCGACGCGGCGATCCTCGTCGTCGGGCGAAGTGGCGGCAGTGACTTGCTCCACCACACACTCGGTTCGGTAAGCCGTTACTGCGCGACTCATTCGCCCGCTCCGGTGGTTGTTGTTCCGCCTGACTGGGAACCTCGTGACTTGGAGCTGATTGCCGTGGGTTTCGATGGCAGCGAAAACGCCGTAGCAGCACTTCGGTGGGCAATCGACTTCGCTCCGAAAGAGGTGACCGTGCGTGCGGTCGCGGCGATCGAACATGCTCCATGGATCGGCCAAGACCTCACATTCGCCCGTTTCCCCACGGAAATAACCGAGGAGGAACAGCGGATCACCGCGGCAATTGATCAGGTTGATCAGGACGGACGAGTGGAGCGCGATATCGCTCTTCGTGATGCGCGTCAGGCTCTGACGGAGGTATCCACAACGGCCGACCTTCTAGTTGTCGGTTCGCGAGGTCACGGTCTGGTTGCTTCCGGGCTCCTCGGATCCGTCAGCGCGTCCGTTCTGCAGAGCACGAGTTGCCCGGTCGTTGTGGTGCCGCAGCCCACCGACTAGTTGAGACGCAAGGGGTCAGACCCCATTCGTCTCATTCAGTCAGGGTGAAGCTTGGGTTCGCCGGGGTGGAACTCGAGGCCGGGTTCGGCCGTGACATTGAGATCTTCGGCTTCATGGTCGGCGTGAGCCGTTTGTTCCCAACCGATCGAGCTGTCGGGCGTTATGTCATCGACGATGTGGTATCGCCGCCCGGTGAGGCTTGTTGGCTCGATCCACACGAAGTTAGGCTTTTCCCAGGCAAGCCATGGAAAAAGTGGCAGGTCTTCGGCGTCGAAGACTTCCTGCATTCGTTCGATCAGGCTCGCCTTGCCCTTCACGACGACGCTCCAAGCAGTGCGCTCGCTGGGCTCGTAGCCGTCGATCTCGAATGCCACGAACCGGTTCAACACGGCCCCGGCGAGTTTGGTGCCGGCGGCGCTTCGAAACACGATGCCGTTGTTGTCGACGATGAAGTTGATCGGGAAGATGTCGGGTTGTCCCGCTATGTCGACCGCAAGACGACCGACCGCTGTGCTCTCGAGTAGTTCCCAGCACTCCGAATCGCTCAGGATGTCGGTTGCGTCCTGTCTGGCGTCCATATGGCCATTTTGCCATGTTTGAGCAGGTGACGTGAAGAGCCAAATGTCATTGCCGTCTTGCCGCTTCCGAGGACGCGGGCCGAGGGTGACCGTAGAGTTGCAGTGGCAGGATTGAGTTCAGCTCCTGAATTGACGACGAACCGGAGAAGCCAGAGTCTGTGATGACCAGTAATAGTGATCCCAATCAACCACCAAATGAAAAGATGGATGGCGTCGGGCCCGTGGTTGTCGGTGTCGACGGGTCGGCCAATGCGCAACGGGCGCTTCGAATTGCGGCATCCCTTGCGCGTGCTATCAATGCCGATCTGGCGGTGTTTCATGCCATGGGCCTGATGACGGTGATCGATGGAGAACACATGCCATCCGAGGGCCATCATGACGACATCGAACGGTTGTTGCGTAACGAGTGGTGCGCGTTACTCCAGGGCGATCCGGCACTGCGCTGGCGCGCCGAGATCGTGTACGGCAGCCCCGCCGACGTGCTCTTGGACATGGGTCACAACCTCGAGGCATCATTTGTGGTGGTCGGGTCGCGGGGAACTGGTGACGAGTTGTTGCTCGGAAGCACGAGCAATCACGTCGTTCATCACTGTGATCGGCCTGTCGTTGTGGTCCCGCCCGAAGATCGCGTCACTCACTCACATCACTGATCGGGCTCTCACCTCAGCGCCGCGTGCGCATTGGTACTCGGTACGTTGTGCTCATGACAGAGTTCAACGGTCGCGTCGCCATCATCACAGGTTCATCGAGCGGAATCGGCGAGGAGACAGCTCGCCGATTGTCATCGTTGGGTGCCACGGTGGTGGTCAACTCTTCTTCGTCTGTCGAGGCGGGCGAGGCGGTGTCGGCCTCGTTGCCGGGGGAGTCCTGCTACCTACGCGCCGACATCAGCAATCAAGCTGAGGCGCGTGCGCTGATCGACGACACGGTCGAGCGATACGGTCAGCTTGACTTCCTCATCAACAACGCCGGATGGACAACGTCGATTGCCCACGACGATCTCGACGCGTTGACGGACGAGATATTCCAGAAGACCTTCGATGTCAACGTGTTCGGAACCTGGTGGCTCACCAAGCAGGCGATCCCGCATTTGCGCGAGTCCAACGACGCAAACATCGTCAACATCACGTCGATTGCAGGCATCCGTCCACTCGGTTCATCGATGGCCTACTCCATGAGCAAGGCTGCGTTGAACCAGATGACGCTGCTGCTCGCCAAGTCGTATGGCCCTATCCGCGTGAACGCGGTTGCTCCTGGCCTGGTCGCGACACCTTGGACTCAGGACTGGGAAGCGATGCACACGGCCACCGCAGCAATGGCGCCGGTCCCGCGGTCTGCCACCCCGGACGACTGTGCCGAGGCAGTACTTGCGCTGCTTCGCAACAAGTACACCACCGGCGAGATCTTCGTCGTCGACGGCGGCGTCACTCTGAAGCTCTGACACGCTCGGCCCGCTCCTCACAGGTCTGGCGGGGTGGGGGCGTGAGACTACGACTTGTCGGCGCCGAGTGTCTTGAGCCAGGCGGGGAGGCGGGTCGGGCGGCCTGCCGTCGTGGTACAGCCATGGACAGTTACGCCCGTTGCCCGTGCCTCCGGAACACCGTCGACCGTGTCGACTGTGACGAGGTAGGCCATCTGGAACGTTGCCCGAGTGACTTCGGCCAGGGCCACGTGTACGCCGATCTCATCGTCGAAGTCGAGCGGCTTGCGATATTGAACGAATGATTCGAGAACTGGAGATTCCAATCCTGCATCGCGCCAATCGGTGAACGGATGTCCGATGTGGCGCAGGTACGCGACCCGGGCCTCCTCGAAGTAGGTGAGATAGTTGCTGTGGTGCACGATTCCCATCGCGTCGGTCTCGACGAAGCGCACACGAATGCGTTGAACAAACGCGTAGTCGGTGATCGAGGTGGACGGATCGACGGAAAGACGCACGCGCCGACCATACAGTCGTGTCGATGACCCCTGCCGTGCTGGCGCTCGATGCCGCCGGGATCGAGTATTCGATCCACGAATATGAACACAGCGGTGAACTGCGCAACTTCGGGCGCGAGGCGGCTGAGGCGCTCGGCCTGGATGATGATCAGGTGTTCAAGACGCTCATGGTTGTTGCCGACGAGGAACTCGTTGTCGCGGTCATTCCCGTCAGCTGTCAGCTATCGATGAAACTTGTCGCTACCTCTGTGCAGGCCAAGAAGGCGGCGATGTCCGATCCCGCTCGCGCTGAGCGCTCGTCTGGCTACATCGTCGGCGGGATCAGCCCGGTAGGCCAGCGCAAGATGCTTCGGACGGTCATCGATGAATCTGTTGAGTTGTTCGATGTGATCTACGTCAGTGGCGGAAAGCGGGGCATGGACATCGCCTTGGCCCCCGCCGACTTGGTCCGATTGCTCGACGGAATCGTCGCCCCGATCACTGCCGCAGTCACCGGCTGAACGCGGAGGATCAACGTGCGGGATGGCGCATGAGTGCCTCGATCCTGGCGACGCGAGTGCGTGCCGGCGGATGTGAGGCCGCAAGGCGGGCGCGCCATCCGATTGGACGCCCCGCGGCCCCGGTGGCAAGTACCTGACGCAGGGCGCTGGAGAGTTCGCGACCGAATCCCATCCCGACAGCGCGCCGATCCGCTTCGAACTCGGAAGCGTGTCCCACGAGATTGGCGAGCGCATCACTGCCCCGGAGTGCAGCGGTGAACACCCACGACAGCCCGCCGATTATCACCGCGGCGACATTGCCGATGGTTGCGATGACGGGAGATCGTTGCCCGAAGCTCCCGGCCGCGGCATGGGCGACGTTCTCCAGGAAGAACCCGATGCGGGCGAGGAGTACGACGGGTGCCGAGAGCCAGTGTCCGAGGGTGATTGCGACGGTGTGGAGGCCGAGGTGGTGGCTCAGCTCGTGCGCCAGTACCCCTCGGAGCTGACGTTCCGACAATTCATTCAACGCAAAGCTGGTGACAACGACGAGGTGCCCGCCGCAAGCGAAGGCGTTGAGCTCTTCCGATGGCAGAACCCGCACCACGTATCTGTTCGGTGGTAGATCGTTGGCGCGGGCGATGTGTGTCCAAAGGGGCTCGATCACGGCGGCCTCATCGCTGCTGGCGGGTCGTGCGCCGAGAATCGGGGTGAGCACCAGAATCTGGAACTGGCGTACGAACAATAGGAGCCCGGCAACAAGAAATGCGACAACGACCCACCAGTACCGAATGTTGGTGAGAAGCCCTAATGGCAGCCAGAACACGGCCAATGCCAGCGCGCTGAAGGGCGCCATGGCAAGAACAGGCGCAAATGCCCATATAGCGCCGCGCTCGACGCTTCGGGATCCGCGTTGTCCTCGCATAGTGTTGATTAGGTTACGCACCGTGATGTTCGCGCGTGGGCGGTCAGGCTTTACTCAAGATCGGCTTGGTATCTCGACTGGCGTTCCTGGCACGAGTACCGTCACCTCTACGTCTTCGGAAGAGGCGGGCACGGCCGGTCGAGTGGCGGAGGGAACAGAGTGCAAGAATCGTTGATCACTGAGCAAACAGCCGGGCAGAAGCGGACCCGCACGCTGCTCGACGACGCGGCGCGCTGTAGGGCCTCGGATCCCGATCTTGCCCGCCAGCTTGCTCTCGATGCTCGGGTGCTCGCCCGAGCCGACGACCTATGTGACGTTGAGGGTGAAGCTTTGTACCAACTTGCTTCAATCGCCCATCAGGCCGGGCAGACCGATGACGCGTTCGCTCTCGCGGCAGAAGCCGTCGAGCTTGCCGAACCCAACGAGACCAGCCTGACGCTTGCATGGTCGCTGCATCTCATCGGTGTCGTGTACTACCAGGCGAGCAATTACGTCGGTGCGCTCGACCACTGCCTGCGCGCATTGCAGACCTACCGGGCGACGGGTCACTCAGTCGATGAGGGTCGAATTCTGCATACGGTGGCCGCGATCTATCAGTCGATGGGCGACTACGACAGGGCAATCGGAACGTACGAGAACGCACTGGCAGTCAACGAGCCACTCCTGCGGCCAGAGGTCGATGCCATGGTTCTCGGCAACCTGGCCCGCATTCGGGGTCGCCGAGGTGAACATCTGCAGGCGGTGGGCCTTGGCCGGCAAGCCATAGATCTCGCCCGCGAGAACGCCCCCCACCTCGTTGCCAGCCTCCTCGCCGATCTCGCCGAGGCGCACGTCGGGTTGGCTGACCATGCCGGTGCCGCAACCTGTTTTGCCGAAGCGCGCGATGACTGGACACTCCGGGTGTCGTCCGGAGAGGAATTGTCTCCAGCGGATCAGCTCGGCGTCATGGTCTCCGAGGGTCGCGTCGCGCTACGAACGGGTCAACTCGATGAAGCGATGTCGACGCTCATCGGGGCGCTTGATCTTGCAGATCGGACCGATCATCGTGAGTTGGAGCTGGAGGTTCACGATCTTCTGGCGATGGCATACAAGCAGGATGGCCGGTTCGCTGAGGCCCTCGAGCAGCGCGAACGTCACATCGCCCTCCACCGGGAGATCTTCACGGATGCGGCTGACCTACGCCTGCGCACTCTGCAGATCGCCCACGACAACGAGACTGCGCGGCAACTCTCCGAGATCACCCGCTTGCAGACAAGTAACCTCGTCGCGGGCTACGCGACGGAGCACGCTGATGTCGACGCGTACCACCTCGAGGCTTTCGAACGTCTCGCCGCTCTGGCTGAGTTTCGTGGTGGAAACACCACGAAACACACGAGTGCGGTCGGTGACTTGGCATCTGAGATAGGTCACGCCATTGGTCAGCAGCCGGAATGGTGCGAACGGCTTCGTCTGGCAGCGCGGCTGCACGACATCGGCAAGGTTGCGGTCGCCGACGCTGTACTACTGAAGCCAGGACCGCTCACAATGGCCGAATTCGACGAGGTCAAGCAACACACCGTGCTCGGCCGCCGGTTGCTGTCGGGAGTGTCGACGGAACTGTTTTCGCTGGCCGCTGAGACCGCCTGGTCGCATCACGAGTGGTGGGATGGTTCTGGGTATCCGAACGGGCTCAACGGCTTGGCCATTCCGTTGTCCGGTCGCATCGTCGGGATAGCTGACGTCTACGACTCGTTGATCACGCGGCGAATCTACAAACGCGAGTGGAGCGTGGCCGAGGCCGTGCGATTCGTCGTGTCTGGGGCGGGTTCGCAGTTCCAGCCGGATCTCGTGGAGGCCTTCGTGAAAGTCATGATTGCCCGCCGGCCCGATCTCGAATCAGAACTTTCCTGACCGTCAGGCGAGGGCGTTGCGCACCCATTGTTGAACAAAGGCTGCGAGCTCGTCGACCGTGAGGTCGGTACCCAGGCGGCCATTGCGATACGAGTTCGAAAACGACGACACGGCGCCGAGCACGCCGACAGCCAGCAAGTTCGACTGCGCATCGGGGATCAGTTCGGCGCGCTGGCCTTCCTCGACGAGGCGGCAGACGTCATCGAGATAGACGCCAGAACCTTCGATCAGAATATCAGCGACGGCTGGGTCCGTTCGCTCTACATCGAGGAGCGCAAAGTGGGCGGCGTTCTCCGCCATGAACTGCACGCTGGCGGCGGCGCCCTGGGAAATGCGAGTGACTGCGTCGGCGAGCGGATCCATCGCTTGGGCCTGCGTCCGGCGAAGTCTTTGCCGCATGGTGCGGACCAACTCGGCAAACAGAGCGCTCTTGGTTGGGAAGTACCAGTAGAAGAGGCCTTTCGCGACTCCGGCACTCTGACAGATGTCGGCGATTCGAGTCGCGGCGTAGCCACGATCTGCAAATAGTTCCGCGGCTGCGTCGAGCAGCTGTTGCTTGCGTTCGCGTCCGTGTTCGGTGTGCTGGCGCTCGTTTGTCGCTATCTCGTTTGTCGCTATGCCGTCGTTCGTCTGGCCGCTCGGGACGCTCACCTCTGTCACTTTGCCAGTCCAACCGATCTTGACCCGCCGGTCAAGAATGCTCCCGGGCTGCGACGTACACTCGACGTCAATGGCGGTCAGTCGCGACGAGCGCATCTCCACTCGAACGCGCAACGACAAGTGGCGCAACACGCCACTGCGCATCGAGATGTCCGAGTGCATCAACTGTGACGCGTGCCTGCGTCATTGCCCGCCGAATTTCGGTGCGATTTTCAATCACGGTGCCGACGTGATCATCATTCCGGAGCTGTGTAGCGGCTGCGACAAGTGCCTCCCTGCATGCCCGGTTGACTGCATCTATCCAGATCCCGACTGGCAATCGACACCGGTTCCCGACGACTGGTGGCTCCTACCCAACAGGGTCGACGACCCATACTGACCTGCCGACTGTCGAAAGAACAGATTTCGAACATCGGCGCTCTATTGCGCCGACCGCATTCCGAGCCGGTAGAAACAATGGCCATGACAAGCTCTCAGATCATGCCGGGCGCCGAACCGATGTCCCACGAGGGGTCGGGCGCAATCGGAGTCCTGGTCCTTCACGGGTTCACCGGCAACCCCTCGTCGATGCGCGGCCTCGCTGAATCTCTGGCCGAACTCGGCCACCACGTCGAGATGCCACTCTTGCCGGGTCACGGAACCACTGTCGAGGAGATGATGGAAACTGGTTGGGTCGACTGGACCGGTGAGGTGGCCACCGCTCACGAGCGATTGGCCGCTCGGGTTGACGCTGTTGTGGTGATGGGTCTGAGCATGGGCGGATCGCTCACGCTGTGGTCCGCTTTCAATCTCCCTGACATCGCCGGCATTGTGTGCGTGAACCCGGCGACGATGCCGCAACCACCAGAAATGCTCGAGATGATGCGCGAGATGGTCGCCGACGGCACCGCCGTGGTTCCAGGTATTGGGAGCGACATCGCAGACCCCGATGTCGTCGAGACCGCGTACGACGGTACGCCGCTGGTACCTCTGCTCTCGTTCATGGACGAGGGTGTGGAACCGATGAGCGATCGGTACGGCGATCTGACGATGCCACTGCTGCTGATCACATCGCGTCAGGACCATGTGGTCGAGCCCTCCAATAGTGAGCACCTTGCGGCCACTCACGGTGGCGACGTCGAGCATGTCTGGCTCGAGCGCAGCTACCACGTCGCCACCCAAGACTTCGATCGCGACGACATCAACCAGCTTGCAGCCGAGTTCACCGCTCGAGTGGCCGGAGGCTGACGAATCCGCCCATGATTGCCAGTATTCCGAGTCCTTCGTTCAACTCGATCGAATTCGGGCCTTTGAGCCTCAATATGTACGGCTTGATGATCGCGCTGGGTGTCGTCGCCGCGGTCTGGATGTTCGGTCGTCGGTTGGAAGAACGTGAGATTGGTACTCGTGACGACGCGAGTGCGATCGCCGTCTGGGCCGTTCTTGCCGGGGTGATCGGGGCACGGCTCTATCACGTGGCTACGGACTACGACCGGTTCCAGAACGACTGGGGCAAGATCCCGGCTATCTGGGAAGGAGGCCTTGGCATCCCCGGTGGTCTGCTGTTCGGTATCCCTGTCGGGCTCTACTTCACCTACAGGAGAGGCATCCCGATGGCTGCCGCGGCAACATGCGCGGCTCCGGCGATCGCTCTGGCGCAGGGGATCGGCCGGTGGGGGAACTACTTCAACCAAGAGCTGTACGGGCGTGCAACCGATCTGCCGTGGGCACTCGAGATCGACCCCGCCCATCTCGAGGAGGGTTACGCGGTCGGTACCACCTTCCATCCGACGTTCCTGTACGAATCGTTGTGGAGCTTCGGGTTGGTCTTCCTCCTGCTCTGGATTGATCGCCGCTTCCGGCCGGCGCCCGGCCAACTCATGGTGATGTACATCATGGGCTACGGAGCGGGCCGGTTCTGGGTTGAGGGGTTGCGCATCGATCAAGCCGATGAACTCGGTGGATTGCGTTGGAATCAGTGGGTGTCACTTGCTGCCGTTGTCGGCGGAGCGATCGTGCTGGCGGTGATGCGTCGGCATCCGATACCCGAACCCGTCATCGCACATGAGCCGGCTGAATTGGACCTGTCAGACGTTCTGTCAGAAGCTGACCCGGGTCCCGAGGCCGGCGCTGATGCCAGCTCCGACTCCGACACCGAGTTGGACGTCGACTCCGACGTCAATAGGGACGCGTCTCCAGACGACCGCGCCGACGCGGACCCGGATGTAGAGGCCGACGACTCAGGCGTCTGACACCGCGTCGCTGACACTGCGAATCTAGCGGCGAGTAACGCTCCTGTTAACGCCGCAGTCATCCAAAAACCCTGAAATCTTGCGCGGATCGGACGCTCAGCGTCCGATCCGCGCAAGATTTCAGGGTATTTGGGTCGATATTCGGGGCTGACGGCTGATGGGGTCGGCGATAGCCTCGGATGCCGTGTCCGACCGCATAAATTCAGAGGCCGTCGCGAAGGTTGCCAAGCTCGCTCGGCTCTCGCTGAGCGATGATGAGCTGCTGCAAGCGACCCACCAGCTGAGCGACATGCTCGACCATTTCGCCGATATCGACGCGCTGGATCTCGAGGGTGTCGAGCCGATGACTCACCCGATGCCGATTGCCAACGTGATGCGTGACGACATCGAGCAAGATGTCCTCGATCGTGAAGAGGTGCTGAGTGCCGCTCCGGTCGCCGAGGACGGCCGATTTCGTGTACCCCCGATCCTCGGGTTGGATGACTAGTCATGGCCGACCAGAAAACGGGTGACCAGATCCCAGTGGCCGCCACCGACATTTCTTGGGAAGTGCGTAATGGGGTCACCAGGGCGGCAGATGTGTTGGAGCGCTACCTGGCCGAGATCGAGCGGCGTGACGACGACGTTCACGCCTTTAATCTTGTGCTGGTCGACGAGGCGCGAGCGAGGGCGGCGGAGATCGACGACAACGTTGTGATGGGTCGGGTTTTGGGCTCGCTCGCGGGCGTCCCGGTTGCGCTCAAGGACAACATGTGCACGCGGGGGATCCCGACCACTTGCTCATCGAGAATTCTTGACGGCTGGAAGCCGCCGTATGACGCGACGATTGTCACCAAGCTCCGTGATGCGGGCGCGGTAATTATCGGCAAGACGAATCTCGACGAGTTCGCGATGGGCTCCAGTACGGAGAATTCTGCGTTCGGGGCAACCCACAACCCACACGACCTCACACGCGTGCCGGGTGGCTCGAGCGGCGGTTCGGCTGCCGCCGTTGCTGCCGGGTTCGCCCCGGTCAGCCTCGGGTCTGACACTGGTGGGTCGATCCGTCAGCCAGCGGCACTATGCGGGGTGGTTGGGGTGAAGCCCACCTACGGTGCCGTGAGTCGGCTCGGCTTGATCGCCTTCGCGTCGAGCCTCGATCAGATCGGTCCGATGGCCAACAATGTGGCTGACTCGGCGCTTTTGCTCGAAGCGGTTTCCGGACATGATCCGTTGGACTCGACGTCGATCCAGCAGGGTCCGCTGGAGATCTCCAAGCAGCTCGACTGGGGCGTCGCCGGGCTGCGAGTGGGCCGCATCACCGACCTTCCCGAAGGCGCGAGCCCGGATGTCAATGAACGGCTTGAAGTCGCTTTCGACGCTCTTCGCGCCGCCGGCGCCGAGATCGTCGACGTCGAGGTTCCGGCCTTCACGTATGGCTTGACGGCCTACTACCTGATTGCGCCGGCGGAAGCGTCGAGCAACTTGGCCAGGTACGACGGTGTACGATTCGGGCTGCGCATCGACGCCCCGGATACGAACGCCATGTATTTGGCCACACGCACTGAGGGCTTCGGCGACGAGGTGAAGCGGCGAATCATGCTTGGTACGTATGCGCTTTCGGCGGGTTACTACGACGCGTACTACGGGCGCGCCCTGAAAGTCCGCCGGCGCATAGCCCTCGATTTCGCACAGGCCTATGAGAAGGTCGACGTTCTTCTCACTCCGGCGTCGCCGACCGTGGCGTTCCGCATGGGTGACAAGACCACTGACCCGATGTCGATGTACCTCTGCGACACCTACACGATCCCGTCCAATCTCACGGGAGACCCGGGCATGAGCGTTCCGTTCGGAACTGGTGAATCGGGTTTACCGGTTGGCGTTCAGGTGCTGGCTCCAGCCCTCAAGGAAGACGTCATGTTCCGAACCGCCGCCGAGCTCGAACGGAGCATGTCGTGAGCGATCGGCCTGTTGATGCCGAGCTCTGGACACTCAGGGGGTACGAGTTGGTGGTCGGGCTCGAGGTCCACGTGGAACTCCTGACTCGGACAAAGCTCTTCTCGGGCTCGCCGAATCACTTCGGCGACGCGCCGAATACGAACATCGACCCGGTATCGCTCGGGCTACCCGGTGCCCTGCCGGTGTTGAACCGCCAAGCCGTCGAACTGGCGATGAGGCTCGGTTTGGCACTCAACTGCACTATTCAGCGGTCGACATTCGCTCGTAAGAACTACTTCTACCCCGACATGCCGAAGGCATACCAGATCAGCCAATACGACGAACCGATCAGTGTCGATGGATGGCTCGACCTCCCGAGCGGTTTCCGTGTCGGAATCGAGCGCGGGCACCTCGAGGAAGACACCGGCAAGTCGACCCACATCGGTGGTTCTGGTGGACGTATCCACGGCAGTGACCACTCGCTGATCGACTTCAACCGGGCCGGCGTTCCACTGGTCGAGATCGTGAGTCGCCCCGACATTCGAACGCCTGAGCAGGCGAAGTCATACGTGAGTGAACTCCGAGCGATCCTGATCGCGGTCGGCGCGTCCGATGCGAAGATGGAAGAGGGTTCGATGCGAGTCGACGCCAATGTGAGCGTGCGACTTCCCGGCGCCGAACTCGGAACGCGTTGCGAGATCAAGAACCTCAACTCCATTCGCTCCGTCGGGCGCGCCATCGAATACGAAGCACAGCGTCAGGTGGGCATGATCGATGCCGGGGAGAACATTCGCCAGGAGACCCGCCACTGGGATGAGAATGACGGCCGCACACACACGCTTCGGAGCAAGGAAGACGCTGACGACTATCGGTACTTCCAGGAACCGGACCTCGTGGTCGTCGATCCTGACGCGGGATGGATCGCACAGGTGCGGTCGTCGCTACCAGTTCTGCCGGCGGCCCGGCGGCAGAGACTGGCGGACCTGACTGCCCTGCAGCCTGATGCAGAAGCAGTTCTTGTCGTGACCGAACGTGGCCAAGACGAGTATGTACTCAGTGTCGCCCAGGCCGGCGGCGACGCGGGACGAGCGCTGGTTCATGTCAAGGAGGCCTTCGCAGAACAGGGAGACGATCCCTTGGTTCCCGCCGCCGACCTGGCGAAGCTCACCAACCTGGAGATTGACGGAGCGCTGACAGCGACTCAGGCCAAACAGGTTCTCGCCGAGATCGTCGCCGGCAACGGCGGAGATGCGGCAGCGATCGCCGCGTCGAAAGGGTTCGAAGCGATGGATGACAGCGAACTCGAATCGATGGTCGACGACGCGATCTCCTCGCAGGCGGACGCGTGGATGAAGTTCTGTGCCGGCGACGGCAAGGCGATGGGCGCGCTGGTTGGTGCAGTGATGAAGGCCTCCAAGGGCCAAGCCGATGGCAAGGCAGTCACGGCCATCCTGAACGAGCGCCGCGAGAACAGTTGACAGAGGATCCGACCTGCCGTTGATCCAAATGAGACGATCGGGGTCAGACCCCGATCGTCTCATTTGACTTCGATATCAAACGGTGCTGCCTGGGGCGTTCGCGGCGGTATGCCTCTGAGAGAGGATCGCGGGGATCGGGATGTGATCCGCGAACTTCGTGGCAAGTGGCCCGACCATTGCAGTTACGAGTACGTAGCCCGCGGCCAGCGCACCAAGTTCAGGTCCGTCAACCAGTTCTGAACCGAGCGCGGCGATGACGATCGAGAACTCGCCGCGGGCAATGACAACCGTTGCGGCTCGCATCCTGCCGTTCGGTCCTGCCCCCGTACGGCCGGCGGCGTACCAACCAGTTGCCATTTTGGTCAGGATTCCCACCACTGCGAGGGCGAGGGCCGGTCCAGCGGCGTCAAGGAGGTCCGCCGGGTCGATCTGGAACGAGAAGAAGAGGAAGAACATCGCCGCGAAGAGGTCGCGTAATGGTGAGATGAGGGTTTCGGCCCGTTCTTCCGCGCGGCCTGATAGTGCGAGCCCGACGAGAAATGCACCGATCGCCCCGGACACTTCGAGTTGTTGAGCGATTCCGGCGACGAGCAGAGTGATGCCGAACACGGTGAGCAGGAAGGCTTCGTCAGTGCCGCCGGCGATCAAGTCGCTCAACCGGCGCCCATATGTGACTGCAACCAGCAAGATAGTGGCGACTGTGGCGAGCGCGATCGCAACACTTGTCACCGTGGCCAGAACGGTTCCGCCGACGATGAGAGCGGCTACCACAGGTAGGTACACCGCCATCGCGAGGTCCTCGATGACGAGCAGATTGAGTACGGCTGGAGTCTCACGGAATCCGAGCCGGCCGAGATCCGCGAGAACCTTCGACACCACGCCCGATGACGTGATCCATGTGACTCCGCCGAGCAACAGGGCCGCCAGCGGATCCCACCCGAGAATGAGCCCCAGACCGATGCCCGGAAGCGCGTTCAAAACCATGTCGAACAGTCCAGGAGCAAGCCCCGTGCGCAGGCCATTCTTGAGCTCAGATTCGGAGTATTCGAGACCGAGTGTGAACAGCAGCAGCAGGACACCGATCTCGGCGCCGAGATCGAAGAACTCCACGCTGACGTCGATCTGCACGAACCCTCCCTCTCCGACGGCGAGCCCCGCAAGCAGGTACAGAGGAATCGCGGTGATACCGAATCGGCCGGCAAATCGAGCGAGCAGCGCAAGCGCGAAGATCAGCGCGCCGAGCTCGATGAAACCCAGCGCAACTTCACTGCTTCCAGCGGCAATCAGCATGATGGCGGTCGAGACTGGGCTGAGGCCTGGTCAGGCTCGAAGAAGGTCACGAAGTTCGGCAAGGCCCGTGATGGTGCCAACAGCCACGACCACGTCGCCGCCAAGTAGCGCAAAGTCCGGTCCGGGGGCCGGGATCGATTCGTTCTCGCGGATAATGGCCACGATCGACGCTCCAGTCTTCGTTCGATACTGGCCATCGCCAATGGTTGTGTTGGTCGTTGCGTGTGTGGCGGCCAGTTCGATCCACTCGATTGCCAGGCCTTCGATGGTCTGCTGTACAGCTGCCACGACCTCGGTCACTTGGCTGGCGCCGAGCAACTCCGAAATGGTGCGCGAGTCGGCCGCCGAGAGGCTCACGAATGAAGTGCATGCGTCAGGGTCGTCTGTGTCATAGACGAGAACTTCGCGTCGACCGTCGCGGTGTACCAGAACGCCGACGTCGGTTCCGTCTTCGGTGGTGAAATCGTGGCGCACCCCGACACCTGGAAGCTTCGTTTCTCGAACCTGGGCCATTCGTCCATTGTGGCACTGCCAGGTGTCCAGAGCACCAGGACGGTGAACGGTCGACGCCACTACTGTCAGGCCTATGAGCGACTCGCCGGATACCACTGATACCGCTGTCGACGTCAAGCCCCGTTCACGCGACGTCACTGACGGGATGACGAAGGCACCGTCGAGAGCGATGTTGCGCGCAGTCGGAATGACTGACAACGACTGGGACAAGCCACAGGTGGCGATCGCTTCATCATGGAATGAAGTCACACCGTGCAACATGACGCTGCGCAAGCTTGCCGAGCAGGCCAAAGTTGGAGTGCGCGCAAGTGGTGGATTTCCGATGGAGTTCGGCACGATCACGGTCAGCGACGGCATCTCGATGGGTCACGAGGGCATGCGCGCCTCGCTCGTGTCACGAGAAGTGATCTGCGACTCGGTCGAGACCGTTATGCACGCAGAACGATTCGATGGATTCGTCGGCCTTGCCGGCTGCGACAAGTCGATTCCGGGGATGTTGATGGCCGCAGCGCGCCTCGATCTTCCAAGCGTCTTTGTCTACAACGGGTCCACTATGCCCGGTGAGTACAACGGAGAGGCGCTCGACATCACGAGCGTGTTCGAGGCGGTTGGTGCTTGTGCAGCCGGGACGATCGACGAGCACGAGCTGTACGAGATCGAGGCGCACGCGTGCCCAGGTGAAGGGGCGTGTGGCGGCATGTTCACGGCCAACACGATGAGTTCGATTGCTGAAGGGCTGGGGATGAGTATTCCCGGGGCGGCCTCGCCGCCGGCCATCGACGACCGCCGGGAGGCCGACGCTCGCGAGGCCGGAGAGGCGGTCGTCAACTTGTTGCGTTTGGGTGTGACCCCGCGCCAGATCATGACCAAGAAGGCCTTCGAGAATGCCATTGCCCTGACGTCCGCCCTCGGCGGCTCGACCAACGCGGTGTTGCACCTGCTGGCCATCGCCAACGAGGCGCGTGTGAGCATCGACCTCGATGACTTCAACCGCATCGCCGATCAAGTCCCACACATTGCCGACATGAAGCCGGGCGGCAAGTTCCACATGAGCGATCTAGACCGCGTCGGAGGCGTCCCGGTGGTGCTCAAGCATCTTCTCGATGCCGGGCTGATTCACGGTGACGTGATGACGGTGACCGGTAGGACCATGGCCGAGAATCTCGCCGACATCGATCCGCCAGCACCCGACGGAGTTGTCGTGCATCCACTTGATGCGCCGATCCACGAGGCTGGCGGCATCAATGTCCTGACGGGTTCACTTGCGCCGAACGGTGCGGTTGTGAAGGTGGCAGGACTATCTGACGCACAGATGCACTTCGAGGGCCCCGCACGCGTTTTCGATGATGAGGATCACGCCATGGAGGCAATCCTGGCGGGAGAGATCCAGCCGGGGACTGTCATCGTAATCCGATATGAAGGGCCGAAAGGTGGGCCTGGGATGCGTGAGATGCTCGCGATCACTGGTGCTCTCAAGGGTGCTGGGCGCGGTTCGGACTGTGCGTTGATCACTGATGGCCGATTCTCAGGCGGTACATGGGGTTTCTGCATCGGCCACGTGGCGCCCGAGGCCACAGATGGTGGTGCGATTGCATTTGTGCGCGACGGCGACACGATCCGTGTCGACGTGCCTACGAAATCGCTCGATCTCCTGGTTGATGACGCCGAGATGGCACGTCGCAAGGACGGCTGGGTGCCTAATGCTGCCCGCTATACCACGGGCGTGCTCGGCAAGTACGCCAAGCTCGTGCAAGGTGCCGAAACCGGCGCAATCACCAACACTCTCTAGTCGCACCGCGGCTGCCTGTCGGCCGCGGTGGCGAGCACAATTTCCCCGCAGCGCTTGGCTGGGTCAGGATTCAGTCGATGAGGGCCTGATAGATGAGCTGGGAGAGCTCCGTGCGGATCGCATACGTGCTCGACGGGAGCAGTTGAGTGAGGAAGATCGCCACAATGTCTTCTTTCGGGTCGACCCAGAAGGCGGTGCTCGCGGCTCCGCCCCATCCGTACTCGCCGGCAGACCGGAGAACCTTGTTGGCATCGGGGTCGATCACCACCGAGAACCCGAGTCCGAACCCGACTCCGTCAAAACTGGTTTCGGCGAACAGTGGTCGTCCGAAAATTTCGAGATCAGCATTTCCGGGCAGATGATTGCGGGTCATGTAGTCGACCGTTCGCGAACCGAGCAGGCGCGCTCCATCGAGTTCGCCCCGTCCGAGAAGCATGTGCGTGAATCTCAGGTAGTCACTCGCCGTCCCGACGAGACCGCCTCCTCCCGAGAGCATCAACGGAGGCTTGGTGAGGTCGGAAGCGAGTCCGGCTGGGGCCGGAACCGCTTGAGCTGTACCTGGTCGAGGGACATAGAGCCGCGCGAAACGGTCGGTGCTGTCGGCTGGCAGCGAGAAGCCGGTGTCTGTCATTTCGAGTGGTTCGAAGATTTGCGACCGGAAGAACTCGTCGAGTGGTTGGCCCGATACAACCTCGACCAGGCGGCCGAGCACATCAGTTGACACGCCGTAGTTCCATTCACTGCCAGGTTGGAATGTCAATGGGAGTTGCGCGTATCGCGTGCAGCACTCGGCAAGATCAGCGCCGCCGGGCACGCCCCATTCGAAGCCGGCCTTGCGGTAGATGGCATCGGTTGCGTGGTTGTTGTGGAAACCGTATGTGAGCCCTGACGTATGTGTCAGTAGGTGCCACACCCGAATTGGTTCGATCTGTGGTTCGGTGACCGGCTTGAGGAAGGATCCTGATCGATAGACGGGTGTGTCGGCAAATTCCGGTAGCCACCTGCTGATCGGGTCCTTCAACGCGAAGGCGCCTTCTTCGTAGAGCATCATCGCGGCTACCGAGGTGACCGGCTTGCTCATCGAGTACATCCGAACAATGCTGTCGCTCTCGAAGTCGAGCTTCGCCTCGATGTCTCGATAGCCGTACGTCGATGAGTGCACAACTTTGCCGCCGCGGCTGACGGCGATCTGCCAACCCGGGAGACGGCCACTGTCTACGTACTGCGCGAAGTGGCGATCGATGCGGTTGAGTCGATCAGCATCGAATCCTGCATCGGAGGGGTTGATCTCGGCGTGCAGAGGCGGCATGTGAGGAGTATTCACGATGACAAGCCTCCCGGCCGAACTGGTATCGACCCGCTACGTTGAGGCTATGAGCGATACGCCTCCTCCACCGCCTCCTCCTCCACCCCAACCGCCTCTCGTTCCTCCCACCTCGGGACAGCCACCCGCTCCTCAGGGTTCAATCGGCAAACCTAGGTCGATTTGGCTGGTGATTCTTCTGTCTGTTGTCACGTTCGGGATCTGGACACTTGTCTGGTCGTACCAAAATGGTGAAGAACTGAAGCAGTACTCCCGAACTGGTGTCGGAGGGATCGGCTATCTGTTCATCACACTACTGATCGCGCCGGCAACGATGTTCCTGATGGCCTCAGAAGTCGAGCAGCTCTACCGCAGGGAAGGCAGGGAGCCGCCGATCACCACCATTTGGGGCCTGTGGTTCCTGCTGCCGTTGATCGGAAACATCATCTGGTACGTCAAGATCCAGCGGTCGATCAACGACTACTGGATTGCTCACGGCTCGACGGTGTCGCCGGGCCTCTAGTAGCGCCACGAGCCGAGCGTCAGTCGACGAGCGTCAGTCGACGAGCGTCAGAACGAGTCTCCAACCGACGAGGAAAAACCCGAGGAATCCGGCGGCGACGAGAATGAAGGAGGTCGCGGTCCCGTCGTCGAACACGAGGTTGCGCAGCAGCATCCCGACGACCAACACGATCGCCCAGACTCCGACACCGGTGCGCCAGGTGGTTGGGTTCTTCCAGACTCGCAAGGCCAGCCATGCAATGGCTAGCGCGATCAGGAACGGTGCCGAAGTTTCGATCAACTCGTTGATTGCGGTGTCTTGATCGTGCTCGCGTTGCCCGATGGCAACGAACAGCACGACCACTCCCGTATCGAGCCCAGCCGCGAGTGCTAGACGTTGATCGGCGGTTTCCATGGTCACCATTCTCACCGCCATCAGGCCGTTTCCCCCTCGACCCTCTCCGCAATGCGTGATCTAGGTGCGCACCATGTGCGCAACCAGATCACGCATTCGGGTTGAGTTAGCCTTCGGCGGAGAAGCCACCGATGGTGCCGCGGTAGAACACCAGCGGTTGTGGCGGCAGGCCGTCATGGTCGGCGTCGGCCTCGAGTGCAGTGACGCGGCCGAGAACGAAGTAGTGGTCGCCCATCGTGTACACGTCTTCCACGGTGCAATCAATCCAGGCAACTGCGCGGTCGATGACCGGGGAACCAGACGGTGCCAAGTGCCACCGCACTCCGTCGAACCGTGTTGTTTCCGTGCCGCTCCTGGCGAACTTCCAGCACAGGTCGCTCTGCTTGTCGCTGAGGACGTTCACACAGAAACTTCCGGCTTCCTCCATTAGCGCCCACGTTTCAGAGTCGACCTGTGGGAGGAAGCCGACCAGCGGCGGGTCGAGCGATACAGACGTGAACGATCCGATGGTGAAGCCGTGCGGGCGATCTCCGGAGGCCATGCCCGTGACCACGGTGACCCCGGTCGGGAAGTGGCCCAACACCGTACGAAAGTGGCCGGAGTCGAAAGCTGTTGAGTCGTCAGGAGAGTTCGTCGAATCAGTCATCACCTGCAACTGTACGCTCGCAGGCGATGCGCGAACGTACGCCAGTCATGCCTGAAAAACATGAACTCCGACTCGAGATGCGTGAAATGCGTCGCGAGCTGGCCGACCGAACCCAGTTGTCGGAACGCTTATGGGAACACCTCAGCGCAATGAGCGAACTTGTGCGAGCTCGAAAGATCTTGCTGTTCACGACAATTCCCGGCGAACCAGAAGTGGCGTCGTTTCGAGCCTGGTGCGAGGCGGAGGGCAAGGAGACGGCCGTTCCGGAGGACGATGTCGATCCGAGCTGGCCCGACGTTGTCATCGTGCCCGGTCTCGCGTTCACCTCTGGAGGACAGCGCCTTGGACAAGGAGGCGGCTGGTACGACAACTTCCTGTCGAACACTCGCCCGAGTTGCACGACAATCGGAGTGGGTTTCGGCCAGCAGCTCCTTGGTTCGATTCCGACCGAGTCACACGATGTCACTCTTGACCACATCGTGACTGATCTTGGAGTGGTATCTGCCCGATGAGCGCACTGTTCGGTCTGGAAGAACTTGCCGAGGCGACTGATGTCGTTCGTCGTCACGTACCTCCAACCCCTCAGTACGAGTGGCCGATGCTCAGTGCTGTTGCCGGCTCAACCGTTGTCGTCAAACACGAGAACCACACCCCGGTTGGCGCGTTCAAGGTACGTGGAGGTCTGGTGTATCTCGACCGGCTCGTGAGGGAGCGACCGGAAGTCACCGGCATCGTCAGCGCCACACGAGGCAATCACGGGCAGAGCTTGGCATTTGCCGGCCGCGAATACGGGCGTTCGGTCACGATCTTCGTGCCGCACGGCAACAGTGTCGAGAAAAACGCGTCAATGCGGTCTCTCGGGGCGGAGGTGGTCGAGTTTGGTGAGGATTT
>Ga0209013_10000549_pt1 | contig 33918 bp, 37 predicted proteins | sample Cruoilmetagenom2_FD_187291 | JGI IMG/M metagenome (GOLD analysis project Ga0209013, IMG submission 187291) | Oil polluted marine microbial communities from Coal Oil Point, Santa Barbara, California, USA - Sample 2 (SPAdes) (version 2) | ecosystem: Environmental > Aquatic > Marine > Oil seeps ...
CCCTTCGGGCGAACTGGGAAGCGGTCGTTCGCGGTGTTACGCCTCTGGGCAAGGACCAGCCATTGCCGGCGAGACGTGCCTGGCGCCCAAACACTTCCCAACTCGCTGAACTCGTAATTATCACCTTGAAGGAGCACTAAGATGTCCGGGTACCTGCTGATACTGGTCAGCACGGTGCTGGCGAATAATTTTGTCCTGGTCCGCTTCCTCGGCTTGTGCCCATTCATGGGTGTTTCGAACAAGCTGGAAGGCGCCATCGGCATGTCCGTGGCCACCATGTTCGTGTTGACAATTTCCTCGGTCTCCAGTTACCTGCTCAACCGTTACCTGCTGCAGCCACTGGAACTGGAATACCTGTCAACACTCAGCTTCATCCTCGTCATTGCCGTGGTCGTGCAATTGACTGAATTGATTATCCGCAAAACAAGCCCTCTGCTCTACCGGGTCCTGGGTATTTTTCTGCCGTTGATTACAACCAATTGCGCGGTACTGGGCGTCGCGCTCCTGAACGTGCAGGAGCAACATAACCTGTTGCAGTCTGCACTGTACGGTTTCGGCGCCGCAACTGGCTTTGGGCTGGTCCTGGTGATGTTTGCCGCGATGCGCGAACGGATTGCTTTCGCTGACGTTCCTGTTCATTTCAAGGGCGCCCCCATCGGACTGATCACGGCGGGCCTGATGGCGCTGGCGTTTATGGGTTTCACAGGCCTGGCGAAACTTTAGCCCGCATATTGCACGAAGGCGTACGATATATAGACTAATCATGAACAAATTTAATAGCTAATGATCAAAATGATTGCCATACAAGAAATACAGTTTGTCCTATCCGGTTTTGCACTGCATCTGGCTTCACATTTCGGCCGATCCTTCGAAAACCATAGCTATGGCTATGCTTGTTCGAATGATCGATCAAACTGTTTTGCCAGCTACAGCGCAAATTCCGGATCTTTCGTGCAATTTGCGGGCTAACGTGCTGGCCGCTGTCCTCGCGATCACGTTTCTAGGCGGCCTGTTCGGTCTGGGGCTCGGCTGGGCGGCACGAAGATTTCATGTCGAAACCGATCCGGTAATAGACCAGATCGAAGCCATCCTGCCCCAAACCCAGTGCGGCCAGTGCAATTACCCGGGCTGCAGACCCTATGCCGAAGCCATCGCCAGCAGGGAAGCCGGTATCAACCAGTGTCCGCCAGGCGGGGAAGCTGGCATCAAGGCACTGGCGGCTCTGCTTGGCATGGAATCCATGCCGCTCAATCCCGAAAACGGCGAAGAAAAACCAAAAGCAGTGGCCGTTATCGATGAATTGGCTTGCATTGGCTGCACTCTGTGTATACAGGCCTGCCCGGTAGATGCAATCCTCGGCGCATCGAAACAGATGCATACCGTCATTGAATCCGAATGCACAGGCTGCGACCTGTGCCTTCCCCCCTGCCCTGTCGATTGCATCGATATGGTGATCAGGTATCCGGATGTAAGCGATTGGAAATGGCCGAAACCCCGGCCCGTAGTATCCGGGACGGCTTTAATTCCCGATGAAATACCGTCTGCGGGCCATCACTGATGCATATCGACCATGCAGAACAGGCACGTACCGCCGGAGAGCAGCTACACCATTTTCATGGTGGGCTTCGCTTACGCCACAATAAGAAAAATTCCTGTGAAACCCCGCTGGAAAACGCGCCCCTGCCTTCGCTCTTCTATGTTCCCCTGTTGCAGCAGTATGGCAAGGAGGCAGAGGTCACGGTGGCAACAGGACAGAAAGTCCTCAAGGGTGATGCGATCGGGTGCTTTGGACACCTGGGCAGCGGTTGTGTGCATGCGCCAAGCTCGGGGGTCGTAAAAGCCCTGGTCAGGCGGCCCATCAGTCACCCTTCCGGCAGCGACGGCTGGTGTGTCGTGATCGAGCCCGACGGGCTTGACCAGTGGAAAGAACTCGAACCACTTACCGACTGGATCAAAGCTGACCCGGCCCTGCTGCGACAGAAAATCAGGGATTCGGGCATCGTCGGCCTGGGCGGCGCCGTTTTCCCTACCGCGTACAAGGCAGATGATGCTAGCAGCCGGGGTATCCATACCCTGATCCTGAACGGATCAGAATGTGAACCCTATATTAGCTGCGATGAAATGCTGATGCGCGAACAGCCGGACTCGATCGTACTGGGTGCCAGGATCCTGCAGCGGGCAGTCGGGGCCACCAGGACGGTGATCGCCATCGAAGACCAGATGGGCGCCGTAAATCATGCCCTGAAACAGGCTGTCGAAAACGTTGGCGATAAAAGCATCAAGATCGTCAAGGTCACCACCATTTATCCCGAAGGTGGGGAAAAACAGCTGATCCAGGTTCTTACCGGTCTTGAAGTACCGGCCGGAGGCAGGCCCGCCGACCTTGGCTTGCTTTGCCAGAACGTTGCAACAGCTTCCGCAGTCGCACAGGCCGTGGTTGAGGGAAAGCCCCTGGTCGAGAGGATTGTAACCGTCACGGGCAACGGTATCCGAAAACCCCGCAACCTGGTGGCGCGTGTCGGCACCCCCATATCGGACCTTGTCGATCAGTGCGGCGGTTACACGAACGACGTGGCCAGGCTGGTGCTGGGGGGACCCATGATGGGATACTCTCTGAACTCGGACGCCAACCCGGTGATCAAGGCAGCCAACTGCATCCTGGCGCTTACTGAGCTCGATATCCGGCAGTCCCAGGCGGAAATGCCATGCATCCGCTGCGGCGAATGTGCGCGAGTCTGTCCCGCTGTACTGCTTCCTCAACAATTGGACTGGCTGATCCGCAACCAACAATGGGACGATGCTGCAGACTGCGGGCTCACGGATTGCATCGAGTGCGGTTGCTGTGACATGGTTTGTCCCAGCCATATCCCCCTGACCTCATGGTTCTGCTTCGGAAAGTCTGAACTGCGCTCGCTCGCGATCGAACGAAAACAGGCGGAAACAGCAAAACACAGGTATGAAGCGCGGGATGCCCGTTTATTGCGCATCAAGCAGGAACGGCGCCAGCGAATGGACGAAAAAAAACGTGCCATAAAGGATAAAGCAGAGAAGCAGAAAAAGCTCGCCGAGGCTATCAGCCGATCCCGTGCACGGCAGGACCGGAACGAATGAGCCGAAAATTCGACACAGGCGTTGCGCCCTATTTCCCACCGCAATCGACGGTCGCCGGCGTGATGCGGCAGGTACTCTACGCATTGCTGCCGGGAATCATCGTCTACACCTGGTTCTTCGGCCCCGGCATCCTCGTTCAAATCCTGCTGGCGGTCATTTTTGCCCTGCTTTTCGAGACCTTGATGTTGAAAGCGAGGAAGCAATCCCTGAAGCCGTTTCTCGGCGACTGGAGCGCTGTCGTTACCGCCGTTCTGTTTGCCTTGTGCCTGCCGCCATTGGCGCCCTGGTGGGTCGCCCTGGTTGGCATGCTGTTCGCCATCGTGGTGGCCAAGCACTTGTATGGAGGCCTGGGGCAAAACATGTTCAATCCGGCCATGGTTGGCTACGTGGTCGTCCTGATCAGCTTTCCACAGGTCATGGCGCTGTGGTCGCCACCAACATCGATAGCTTCCCATAGCCTGGCCATCGGAGACGTGTTCAGCACGGTTTTTACGGGCAAGCTGCCGCCTGGCCTGACATGGGATGCAGTTTCCGAGGCCACACCGCTGGATGCAATCCGTACCAGTCTCGCATCCGGCCACATGGTGTCCGAAGCCAGGCAATCACCTGTTTTCGGGGATTTTGGTGGTCTGGGTTGGGAGTGGATCGCGAACATGTATGCGCTTGGTGGATTCTGGTTGCTGTGGCGCAGGATCATCAGTTGGCATGTGCCGGTGATGATGGTCGGTAGCGTAGTGGCCCTGGGACTGGTCGCTTACCTGGTTGACCCGGGGAGTAATCCTGTCCCGTTGCAACACCTGTTTTCAGGCGCCCTGGTATTGGGTGCATTTTTCATAGCCACTGATCCGGTCACCGGCTGCACCAGCACCCGCGGGCGGTTGATTTTTGGCGTGGGCGTTGGGATTATTACGCTGAGTATCCGGCGCTGGGGCGGCTATCCCGATGGCGTCGCTTTCGCCGTTCTGCTGATGAACATGGCTGCACCTTTAATCGACCGCTATACACGCCCACGAATATTCGGACATTAGAATTAAAATTTGATGCTTTCTGCCGGCAACAACATATTTCGTAGCGCAGCCTCCCTGGCGCTGGTGGCTGTCATGGGAACCACCTTGCTGGCGGGTGTCAACAGGCTGACGGAAGAGAGAATCGCCGAGCAGGAAAAGAGGGCAATTCTCGACCAGCTGGGACAGCTCATCAGTCCGGACCTTTATAACAATGAGCTTCAGCAGGACCTGTTTTCCTTCCAGGATGATCTCTATTTCCCCAGGGGGCAGACGGTCTTCACCTACCGTGCCCGGCTGGATGGAAAAGCAGTTGCGGTGGTATTGAAAATCGCGGCGGTAAACGGTTATAACGGAAAGATCAACCTCCTGGTCGGAATCAACGAAAACGGTACGCTGTGTGGTGTGCGCGTAACGTTCCACAAGGAGACTCCCGGGTTGGGCGACGCCATAGAAGTCGAAAGAGGCGACTGGATCCTCGGATTTTTCGGCCGGGCCCTGGGCAACCCACCGCCGGACGAATGGGCGGTCAAGCGCGACGGTGGTGAATTTGACCAGTTTACCGGTGCGACCATCACGCCCCGTGCCGTGGTCGAAGCCGTACGGCTGGCCCTCGAGTATTATGCAGACCACAAATCATTCCTGTTCGAGTCACCTGCGGAATCTGATCCTGGGGAGAAAAAAGGAAGCTGATGCAATATGCGGACTGACTACCGACAGATTTTTGCAGATGGCATCTGGCGCCAAAATACCGGTCTCGTCGTTTTGCTCGGCCTCTGCCCGTTGCTGGCAGTCACCAACACGGTCGTCAACGGCCTCGGACTGGGGCTGGCCACGATCCTGACCCTGATTTTTTCCAACCTGGCGGTTTCGCTGGCCCGTGGTCTTTTGCGACCGGAAATCCGGATTCCTGCTTACGTCCTGATTATTGCTTCGGTGGTCACTGTGATCCAGCTTCTGATGCAGGCCTGGCTGTACGATCTCTACCGTGTGCTCGGAATTTTTATACCGCTGATCGTGACCAATTGCGCCATTATCGGCAGAGCCGAAGCCTTTGCCTCACGCAACGCTCCGCTGCCCTCCATGGCGGACGGACTCGCTACCGGCCTTGGGTTTTGCCTGGCCCTGGTCGCCCTGGGCGCACTCAGGGAGGTCATCGGGCGCGGAACACTGATGAGCCAGGCCGGGCTGATGTTCGGCGACCTGGGTGGATCGCTGAAGTTAACCATCATCCCCGATTATCCCGGTTTCCTTCTGGCGATTCTTCCACCAGGAGCATTTATCAGCCTTGGCTTATTGATCGCTGGAAAGAACTGGATAGATGCCCGCCACGCAGCACAGCGAATCTCCGGCGGACAAACCATGATAAATCCAGCAGGCATCCCTGAATGATACCAGCAGACAGGAAAGAATTTTTCCAGCGCCTGAAGTCGATAATGCCCAAGCCGGAAACCGAGCTTGAATACAACACCACCTTCGAACTCCTGACAGCCGTCATGCTCTCCGCACAGGCCACAGATGTCAGTGTAAACAAGGCCACCAAAAATCTCTTTCCCATCGCCAATACTCCGCGCAGCATTCTGGACCTGGGCGAGGACGGGTTGAAGCATTACATCCGCACCATCGGCCTCTACAATTCAAAAGCGGCCAACATCATAAAAACCTGCGAAATCCTGCTGGAAAAATATGGCGGAGAAGTTCCGAACGACCGGAAGTCACTGGAGACATTGCCGGGTGTCGGGAGAAAAACAGCCAATGTTGTCCTCAATACTGCCTTTGGCGAACCGACGATCGCAGTGGACACCCACATCTTCAGGGTCGCCAACCGAACCGGAATGGCCAGGGGAAAAACCCCGCTCCAGGTGGAACTGAAACTCCTCAAGGCCGTACCGGAAGAGTACCTGCATGATGCCCACCACTGGCTGATACTTCACGGGCGGTACACCTGCAAAGCCCGCAAACCCAACTGCCCCGAATGCATTGTGCGGGATCTTTGCAGCTTCAGAGACAAAACACCCGGGGGTTGATAAGACTCCAATCAACGTAAATAACTCTCTGGTTACCGTAGTTTTCGAGATTAATTTTGTCCTGGTGTAATAATCCGGGCCGGGTGTCGGTCTACTACCCTGAAATCGCGCTGGCTTTTGAAAATACCACCCGTTCTGATAGGCTGTGGCGCGACTCAACAAAGGACTGTGCTTTTGAAGCCGAGCAAAAAGGCCAGTCACCGAACTAAACAGAGTTACCGCGCACATTGTGCAAAATTTATAAACTGAGGGCGTCTTGGCCCTGATACATGAACTTGGAGGTTCCAAAAATGGCTAACAAAACACTGATCGTTAACCCCGTAGCTGCTGCCGTAGGCGTGGCATTCGTTTCATCGCTTGCCGTCTCCAGCACAGCAGTAGCTGAAGACAATCCTTTTGCAAGCACTGATCTCGACAACGGTTACATGATGGCCGGCGGCGACAAGGGTAAAGAAGGCAAGTGCGGCGAAGGCAAATGCGGCGGCGATAAGGGCGAAGAAGGTTCTTGTGGCGGTGACAAGGGCGAAGAAGGCTCTTGTGGTGGCGATAAGGGTAAAGAAGGCAAATGCGGCGAAGGCAAATGCGGCGGCGACAAGGGCGAAGAAGGCTCCTGTGGTGGAGACAAGGGCGAAGAAGGCTCTTGTGGTGGAGACAAAGGCGAAGAAGGCTCTTGTGGTGGAGACAAGGGCGAAGAAGGCTCTTGTGGCGGAGACAAAGGTTAAGCAGGAAATTGCAACAATGCTGCAGCCTGATAAACCAATGCCAGGTAACCACCATTCAGATATGAACCCGTGAATACCGGCAAATATCCCGTTAAGGGAGCCGGACTTGGTTTAAGGCGGGCCCTGCTGGGCCCGCTTCGCACTCATGACCTGGAAGAAGTGGATTTCATGGAAGTCGCGCCGGAGAACTGGATCAACGTAGGCGGCCGTCTGGGCCGATCTTTCCGCGAATTCACCGATCGCCTGCCTTTCGTTTGCCACGGCCTTTCCCTGTCCATAGGCGGTCCTTCATCGCTGGATGAAACATTTCTGCACCGTGTGCGTCAGTTCCTCGACCAGCACCGAATTCGCTACTACAGCGAGCACCTGAGCTACTGCACCGATGACGGACACCTTTACGACCTGATGCCTATCCCTTTTACCAGCGAGGCCGTAAGGTACGTAGCGGAGCGTATCAGTCGCACCCAGGACATTCTCGAGCGGCGTATCGCAGTGGAGAACGTATCCTATTACGCTTCACCGGGTTCGGAGTTAAGTGAAATCGAATTCATCAACGCGGTGCTGAACGAGGCGGACTGCGACCTGTTGCTCGATGTCAACAACATCTACGTCAACAGCATCAACCACCGCTACGATGCGGTCGAATTCCTGCAGGGCCTGCCGGGGCACTTAATCGCTTATGGCCATATTGCCGGCCACAATAAGGAGGCAGAAGACCTGGTCGTGGACACCCACGGCGCAGAGGTTATACCCAGCGTATGGGACCTGCTGGAAAAAGCGTACGAGACCTTTGGCGTATTTCCCACCCTGCTGGAAAGAGACTTCAATATTCCGCCGGTCAATGAGCTGATGGCAGAAGTCCGGCAGATCGCCGAAATCCAGCAAAAATGGCAAAACCATGTCGACGCATCACAAAACCGCAAACAAGCCTGAAAATCTGCGGTCATTGCAGACCAGGTTCGCGGCCCACATCCGGGACCCGGAAAACCATGCGGCTCCCGCAGATGTCGAAGATCGGCGAATGGAAATTTATCGCCAGCTTTTTTTCAATAACATCAATAAATTTCTCGCCAGCAATTTTCCTGTGTTACACCAGCTATACGACGATGAGGCCTGGCGGAAGCTGGCCAGGGATTTTTATACCGAACACCGCTGCCATACACCGCTGTTTCCGGAGTTACCGAAAGAATTCCTGCGCTATCTCCAGAACCAGCGCAAAGACCGACCCGGCGACCCGGCGTTTCTGCTGGAACTGGCGCACTATGAATGGGTGGAACTGGCCCTTTCGATGGATGAAAACGAGCTGGAAGACACCGTGGCAAACAGCACAGGTGACCTGATGGAGGAAGTTCCGGTGCTTTCCCCGCTGGCCTGGCCATTGAGTTACCGTTTCCCGGTTCACCGGATCAGGCCCGGCTTCGAGCCTGAAACGCCGCCTGAGCAGGCAACACACATCCTTGTTTACCGGAACCGCAGCGACAAGGTGAAATTCATGCAATTAAACGATGTTTCACGTTTACTGTTGAATCTCCTGCAAGAAAATCGCGGCCTCACCGGTCTCGAATTACTAACCGAAATCGCAAGCAGCACCAATCACCCGGATTCATCCGTGGTCATCGATAACGGTGAAAAGCTACTGCAGGATTTAAGAAGTAAAGACGTCATCCTCGGTACCCGGCCAGCCTGACTATCACGTCAGCCGGTCACTTAAAAAAACCAACCACTTACTAAAACTAGCCCTTGGAGATACCAGATGTCCGACCTTTACGATAACCTGACAGCCCGCCTGCGTGCCGCTGGAGAATACGTGTGGCCACTGGTCCTGCGCCTGATCATGTTCTGGGAATTCTGTCAATCGGGCATCGAAAAGATGCATGGCCAAAACTGGTTTGCCGAAATTCCCTGGGCTGACTGGCAAAAAGGTTTTCCCTGGCCGTTCGGTTCCATAAGCCAGGATTTAAACTGGATGGCTGCTACGTGGGGTGAACTCATTTTCTCAGTGATGATCCTGCTGGGCCTGTTCACCCGGTTTTCCGCGATCTCCCTGATCATCATCACGGCTGTAGCAACCGCTGCGGTGCACTGGCCCGCAGACTGGAGTTCATACCAACAGCTTTGGGAAGGCTACGTGATTACCAGCAAGGGGGCAGGTAATTTCAAGCTTCCCCTGCTATTCATCGTGATCCTGCTGCCACTGGTATTTCATGGAGGTGGGAAAATCAGCCTGGACTTTCTGCTGTTGAAATTGACCGGCCGTGACGCCAACACGGTGGACCGGATAGGTGACGGCATCGCAGCAGCTCTGATGTTCACAGTGCTGGGTGTGACCACAATATTTCTTGAACCCATCTGGGGCATCAGTTTTTTCGTTTTGGCTATCCTGACCGGGTTAACACCTGCCCTGAGACGCTAAGGCCTGGTTAGCGGCAGCGGCTCCGGCTTCAGAATGTAGCCGTTCTCCCGCAACAGTGAAACCAGACCCCGGTCACCAGGCAAATGCAAGGCGCCGACGGCCACGAACACCGAGGATTCCGCGAGCAAAGGAAGTAAAGACTCCAGCATGCGTTGATTCCTGGCGTCAATGCCCTGCTCGATAAAGTAGTTTTTTGCTTCCTCCGTCAATCGACCCATCTGCTCTTCCGCATCCTTTTTCAGAGCCTGCAGGTCGCCCGCCAGGTAACCGTCCACTAATTGATCATGCAATTCACGCACCCGGTCGTAGTCCACCAGGACCTGGTCCAATAATTCCAGTTGCTGCACGGCCGACATGTCTTCCAGGAAAGCCAACTGCTGGTCCAGGGTCTCCAATCCCACTACGCGCAGTCCGCTGCCGGAAGCACGAAGGGACAGTGAGAAATCCATGAAAAATCCGGTCTCAGGTGGAGGGACACTAAGCGTCATGACCACGGCCCACACTTTCATCGATTCCAGCCACTCAGCCGGCACCTGGTAGTTGGACGACAACAGCCCCCTGACCTTGACGAAACGCTCGGGGCCAACCTGGCTCTCGAGGCTTGTTCCATCCTGGTAATGCATGTACTCATTCAATTTCTTCAGCGTTGGCAGGTCCGGCACCAGTTCCATCGCAAATACCTGGTTTGATCTGAGTTGTTTCAGGAATGATTCATTGAAATCCACCACCCGCGGATCTTCGCTGTGAATAGTGCCGAGCAGGTAACCTGCCAGCCGGTCACCATCCATGATGGACCAGTAAATAGCCTTGTCCTGGGCTGCGGGCAATCCCGCCGGAAACAGGAAAAGCACAGCAAGAAAAAGGACCGCCATTGGCGGCAACGCCAGACTGCGGGGAAAAGCCGTTGGTCGCAGCAATCCACAAAAAATGATCAAAGATTTCATCATGGCAATTTGTTACACAATCCCTTATGCTCGGCGGCTTACGTAATGGGGTCCATTATGCCGCGCATTGTCGATCGATTCAGGGGATTTCTTCCTGTAGTAGTAGATGTCGAGACCGGGGGGTTCAATTCTCAAAAGGATGCACTGCTGGAAATCGCCGCCTGCATTCTGAAGATGGACGACTTCGGCCGCCTCTTCATCGCGGAAACTTTCGCGGTGAATGTCGAGCCTTTTGAAGGGGCCAACATCGACCCCAAGTCGCTGGAAATCACCGGTATTCAGCTAGATAGCCCGCTGCGACTGGCGCTGCCGGAAAAAGAAGCCTTGCGTCAAATCTCGCAACCAGTGCGCAAGGAAGTGCGGGCAACCGGCTGCCAGCGGGCCATACTGGTGGGACACAATTCATTTTTTGATCTTTCTTTTCTGAACGCCGCACAGAAACGGACTGAATTCAAACGCAGTCCGTTTCATCCGTTCAGTTCATTCGATACGGCCACCCTGGGCGGCCTGGCTTTCGGTCAGACGGTGCTCGCCCGCGCGGTGCAATCCGCCGGCATTGAATGGAACGAATCGGAAGCACATTCAGCCATCTACGACACGGAGAAAACAGCGGCCCTGTTTTGCGCCATCGTGAACCGGTGGAAAATTCTTACCGGATTTTAAATATTTTAGGGATTTTTGGGAGCCCCGATGAGCAATCACCTGATGAACACTTACTCGACCCTTCCGGTAGCTTTTGAACGCGGCGAAGGCGCCTGGTTGTGGGACGAGAACGGTAAACGGTATCTGGATGCAATCAGCGGGCTGGGTGTTTGCGCGCTGGGCCATGCCCACCCGGAAGTGACCCGGGTGATTAGCGATCAGGCCGGCAAGCTGATCCATACGGCAAACCTGGCTCGTATCCCCTGGCAGGAGAAGCTTGCTGACGCCCTGGTGGAAGTCACCGGTATGGACCGTGTATTCGTTGCCAACTCCGGCACCGAAGCCATTGAATGCGCCCTGAAGATCACCCGGATCATCGGCCACCAGCGTGGATTCAATAATCCAGGCGTTATTGTGATGGAAAACAGCTTCCACGGCCGTTCGCTGGCCGCACTTTCGGCAACCGGAAGCCGCAAAGTCCAGGCTGGGTTTGAACCATTGGTCAGCGGATTCCTGCGCGTACCTTACGCTGACTCCGACGCGGTGGCAAAAATCGCCAGCAACAGCAATGAAGTCGTAGCCGTGCTGGTGGAACCGATCCAGGGCGAGGCCGGTATCAAGGTACCGGAATCCGGCTACCTCGAGACTTTGCGTGCCATTTGTGATGAAAAAGGCTGGCTGTTGATCTTCGATGAAATTCAGTCCGGGCTGTGCCGTACCGGCAAATGGTACGCCCATCAGCACGAAGATGTGCAACCCGACATTCTCACCACCGCCAAGGCCCTGGCAAACGGATTTCCAATTGGCGCCTGCGTGGCGCACGGCGCGGCGGCCGATGCCTTCAGTCCCGGCCGCCATGGCTCTACTTTCGGTGGCAACCCACTGGCCTCCCGCACGGCCTGCACGGTGCTGGACATCATGCAATCGGAAAACCTGAACGCGCGCGTGGAACAGACAGGCGAAAAAATGTTCGAAGCGTTCAGCTACCGCTTGCAGGACCATCCGGCCGTGAAAGATATCCGCGGCCGGGGACTGATGATCGGTATTGAACTGAACCAGGATGTCAATCAATTAAAAACTGCTGCACTGGATCAGGGCCTGCTTCTGAACGTCACACGGGACAGCGTGGTCCGATTGCTGCCGCCATTGATCATCGACGAGGCCCAGGCTGACCAGATCGTTGATACGGTCTGCAATCTGATCGAATCCCTGGATTAATTTACCCAGGCAGCATACATTCTACTCTCCGGAGTAATTTGCAGGTGCCCCAGTTAAAGCCAGCAGTATCCCTTTTTCCACCCAGATCGTAACCTTCACACCCTTGTTAAATACCGAAATGGGCTGATCACCTTCATCCAGATTGGGCAGAGTTTTGAATACAGCGGGATCATATCCAACCTGATACAAAGTATGCAGTTTATCTGAGCCCAGACTCTTAAACCTTAACTGTGCCGCAGTAACACTTTGCAAAGAGCAATAACGCCCACCCAGCAAGTCCAGGCCAATATCAGCCAGGTAGCGGCTTTCTATCGGCTGAAAATCAAGACGGTCAAAGTAAGCTCGTATGCCGGCGAGTTCATTCCCTTCAATTTCCAGTGGATTCATATGCAAGTGGTTGTCTACAACCTCTGCCGCAATCTCTGCAACCAGGTCCTGCTGGAAACCCACTGGGCTCATTTGCATCAGCCCCACCACCACGGCAATCAATAGTGATGAAGCGACCGCAACAAACCATCCATGATGCATCATACGGCGATCAGCAGGATGATGCCGTTGTTGCAAATCAAGCAGTTCCTGCAGTTGAATTTTACTCAATTGCTGAGAGTCCACATGTGCGCGTAGCGCTTCATTCAATGGTGTCTTCATATCAGTAATCCTCCCCGCTAGCCTTCACCATCGACATATTCCGGATCTTTCGCCTTAAGCGATGAATCCAGGACAAAACCGTACCTCTTGGGCAGTCCAGTTGTTCGGCAATTTCCTTTGCCGTGTATTCCTCCAATGCCCAAAGGTTCAGCAATTCACGCTCTGAGGCACTAAGGCTGGCGAGTATATCTACGATCTGCTCTGATTCGATCAGCACATCTTCCGGACTTGGCATATCAATACTGATCAGGGCTTCAACAGACTCAAACTCTTGATGCGGGTGCCGATGTTCCTTCCGGTATTGGTCGATAAACCGATTGCGTATCATGGTACGCAAATAACGCAACTGGCCATCGCCAGACAGTTTTGTCACACTCAATCTTAAATATTTCTCCAGAGCTGATTGCAACAAGTCATAGGCACTGGCCTCAGCATTGGTTAGCGAGAAGGCATATCGATACAAGCGGTTTAGCTCGGCCTCGTTAAACATGATGAAACCCGGTGATCCAACCTTTTTCGATCAGGCTTACCAGTGATTTCAGTGCGCTGGCAGCATCACAATCTTCAGCCAACGCAACAATACTTTCTCCGCGTCGGCACCCCTGAAGAAACGCAAACTCAGGCAAGTCTACTTTAAATATTTGTGGTTCAAATTCCTGGCGATACACAAGCAGGTACTGACGCTTAGTAATACCCTTCACCGCTGCAACAGTCTCCCCGCTTCTGTGTTGTTGCCAGATTTCCAATATCGGATAGTCACTTTGCATCAGACTCAGGCTATTACCAGGATCAAACACCATGTTTGCACCCTGGGCTTGCAGTCGACTAAAGCCATCAAAATCAAAGGAGCTATCATCCCTTGCATAATAGGCAGCATGCCACAGGTATTCCAGACGGCTAAGATCCAGTAAATACTCATAGCCAGTTAACTCATTACGTTGCTCAATTTGTTGTGCCAGGAATTCCGGGAACGACTCGCCATATTGATTCAGATCCGGATTCGAAGTCGGTTCTGCCCAACTGAAATTCCGACAAAAGTTTGCAAATGCAACCTCTCCCAATATTTTTCTGCAGACTGGAAATACCCTTTCCATGGCGCGCTGATGCATACCACTGACATTGTGTTGATAAACACGCAATCGATCCAGGGGTTGCAAATCACCACCAACGTTCAGCAAGCTCGCAGCTTCCTCCCGAGCCGGATCATCGCTACCTGGATTCAATGCTTGAGTAAACACGGTCTGTAACGTTGTGAGGTTCATATCGTTTATGCCGCTGTCCGATGTCGTTGCATCAGAGCTGATGCGGCATCCGCTTCTTCACGCAGTACTGTAAACGAAGGAATATCATTATCCCATTCAATGAGTGTCGGAATATCCGGGTATTTACTGATTACCTGTTCATATAACTTCCACACAGGGGGGGACACCCGCTTGTTATGTGCATCCAGCAGATAGGAATCCCTGTTTTCATGCCCAGCCAGATGGATTTCCCTGACCCGCTGCATGGGGATTTTGCTGAGATATTCACTCGCTGAAAACCGATGATTAACTGCATTAACGTAAATATTATTGATGTCCAACAGTAAGTCGCAATCAGTCCGGGACAACAATTCAGAAATAAATTCTGCCTCGGACATGGTTGAGGCCCTGTAGGTAAGGTAGCTGGAAACATTTTCTACCAGGATACGGGTTTCCAGAATGTCCTGAATCTGCGTGATACGCTTCTGGAAATGATGCAATGTCTCCTCGTTATAAGGCACTGGCAACAGATCATGATAGTTGTGTTGCCCATGTTGTGAGAAACACAGATGATCAGAAACCAATGATGGCTGATACCGTTCAATCAGTGTTTTGATATTGCGCAGGTACTCCACATCCACTGGATCTGTGCCACCCAAAGACATTCCCACGCAATGAAAAGTAACCGGGTAGTTAGAACGAATCGCTTCCAGTTGTACCGGAATCAATCCGCCTGGCGCCATATGATTTTCGGTCAGCAGTTCAAACCAGGGCACCGCTGGTTGCGTTAGCAACACTTCATCAATGTGCTGGCTGCGCAGTCCCAGGCCAACTCCGGCAATCTCCTTAAATGCCCATCCCTGGGCTGTATGATCCATCACCGGCGCAGTCTACTTCTTCGCAGGTTTCGTTGCGGCAACCTTGCCGCCAGTGATCTTGGTGCAAGTACCGGCAGGAACATATACCCATTCGTTCGCAGCATTGTCTACCTTGGACTGACCGGCACAAGCATGTTTTCCATCCAGCGCCCCGCAGTCATTCATCCCCGCCCTGGCGATGCCAGAACATTTTTCCCATGCCGTGGGTTGATCGGGTACTGCCCAGGTATTGGTGGCCGCCAGGGTGGCGCCGAGTGCGAGCACGCCGGCCAGTGCTGTATTTATAGTAGAACTCTTCTTTTTCATAACATTCTCCAGGTATCTGAAATGGGGTCGGGTTCATTTCGTACGAACCTACCCCTCAAACGAAGCAGAAAGCTATTTGATTGCATCAATTTGTATAAAACAAAAAGTTCTCCACCGGATCTTTAATGGATGCAATAGATGATTCAATGATCGAAGAAGACATCATTGAGGAAGAATATGGCGATCTACGAATGTGAAAACTGGCGAAAGAGCATTGATTTGGTCTGCAATCTGACAGAATTTATAGAAAATAATTTACATTAGATATATATTCTATATAATTGTATTAAATGGTATTTATTAAATTTTCTCGAAAATCGTGTAATATGCTGGCTAAAATATCGAGTTCAGCAGAACCGGGAATTTGCCTTCCGCGGCTTCAGCCGCGAGCCGGGCATTAACAGCCAATTCTGACGGTGTATCAGCGGTCAGCGTGGCATGTCCGATTTTACGGCCCGGCCGGGCTTCCTTGCCGTAGTCGTGCCAGTGAACACCGGGAATGCCTAACAGCCGGTCACGCTCCGGCAATTCTCCAATCCAGTTGAACATCAGCGCCTCGCACTTCTTTGTGGTGTTGCCCAACGGCACACCGGTAATAGCTCTCAAATGGTTTTCAAACTGGGAGGTTTGCGCACCATCGATAGTCCAGTGACCCGAATTGTGCACGCGAGGTGCTATTTCGTTAACCAGCAACTGACCATCCAGCACGAAAAACTCCAGGGTCAGAACACCAACATAATCGAAGTGTTCCAGCAAGCGGCGCATAATTTTTTCCGCGGCAGCCTGCAGGGCGTCATCGAATCCCCCTGCCAAACTAAGCGCCAGGATGCCGTCCACGTGCAGGTTGCGGGTCAGGGACCAGAAACGAGTCTCCCCGTCGATGCCCCTGGCACCAATCAACGAGCATTCCTGTTCGAAGGGTACAAACGTCTCCAGAATCAGATCAAAATCACCCAGCTTCTGCCAGGCGCGTTCGAGGTCTTCCTGGTCACGGATAATTGCCTGACCCTTGCCATCGTAACCCAGGCGGCGGGTTTTCAATACGGCCGGATAGGTGAATTTGTCCAGGCCGGTCAGGAAATCTGTACGGCTGGAAACGGGGTAGTATGCCGGCACTGAAATCTCCAGGGAGGACAGCAGGTTTTTTTCATGCAGTCGATCCTGGCATGCACCCAGCGCTTGCGGAGATGGGTAAACGGGCTTTAGTTCCTGCAAAGCCCGCGCGGAACTTTCCGGAACATTTTCAAAATCAAAAGTTGCAATATCGACACTGCCGGCCAGGCGGCTAAAAGCCTCCGAATCGGAAAAATCAGCCTGGACAAGGGTGCCGACTGCCCCGGCACAGGCATCAGGCGATGGATCGAGGAAAGTAAATTCCAGCCCCAGCGGAATTCCGGCCAGCCCCATCATTCTCCCAAGTTGACCACCGCCGAATACCCCTACCCGGGTCCCGCACGGGAACAGCGTCTCTCTGGATGATTTCATGGTTTCAGACCCGGCTGGGGTCCGGACTGGCCAGCACTGTATCACGGCGCTTAGTGCGGAATTTTTCCAGTGCCTGACGGATTCCGGGCGAGGTATTGCCGATGATGGCAGCCGCCAACAGGGCCGCATTAACGGCGCCGGCAATGCCTATGGCCAGCGTGCCTACCGGGATCCCCGCAGGCATCTGCGCAATCGACAGCAACGAATCCATACCGTTCAGGGCTTTCGACTGCACCGGCACACCCAACACCGGCACAACGGTTTTTGCAGCCACCATACCGGGCAGGTGCGCAGCTCCACCGGCGCCTGCGATGATCACCATCAGGCCCCGCTCAGCAGCCTGTTCTGCATATTCAAACATGCGATCCGGTGTGCGATGTGCCGAAACCACCCGGGTTTCATGGGCAACACCCAGGGTTTCCAGCGTTTCCGCGGCGTGCTTCATGGTTTCCCAGTCGGACTGGGAACCCATGATAATACCTACTAACACCTTTTCATTCACAGCAATCATTCCTGTCAGGAAAATAAGAATAGAAACCACCTATTTTACCAGCACAAGTGCCCAGCAGACATAGTTCGTATTCAGTACAATAGAAAATCTGTGCACCTGCCAGGTCATTTTGTTATGCCCATTGATGGAAAACTGCTGGAAATACTATGCTGCCCGGTCAGCAAGACACCACTCACGCGACTGTCACCGGCCAGGCTGGAAAAATTGAATACTGCCATCCGCGCGGGAGAGGTTCAGACCGTTAATGGTAAGGTCGTAGAGCAGGCTTTGAGTGAAGCACTGATCACCGAAGATTCGAAAGTGATGTACCCGGTGATCGATAATATTCCCATTCTGCTCGAAGAAAAAGGCATTGGAACAACTCAGTTGTAGCGCATCTTGCGCGCGATTATTCCTTAACGTTCTATAATCTGTATTAATTGGTGCCGGGAAATCTTTATGTCAGTGTCTAGCAATAGGTCCATCACGAACAGAATTACATTAAACCTGTACATGGTTTTAGCCTTGCTTTTTCTCATAAGCTCCGCACATGGTGCTGAGAAAAAAGATTCAGCGCCAAAACCCGCCAAGCTGTTTACGTCCTCTGAACCCATTTCCGTGACGATTAGCGCGCCCTGGCAGGACATTGAACGCAAAGAAAAATATCAGGGCACCTACCCGGCAAAAATTGATTTCACAGACGAACTGGGCAATGCCACGTCTCTGAATATGACGGTAGAACGCAGAGGCCGGACCAGGCAAGCGGTTTGCCGTTTTCCGCCGATCAAGCTCCGGTTCGACAAGGAAGAAGTCAAGGGCACCTCTTTCCGTGGCCAGAAATCACTGAAAATGGTCACGCATTGTCAAACGAGTTCGCGCTTCGAGCAATATTACATTCTGGAAATGCTGACTTACCAGATGTACAACATCATCACTGACTTCAGCTTCAGGGTGCGCCCTCTTTCTGTCACTTACGTGGATACTGAGACCAGAAAAGAGCAGGAGCCCAAGTTCGCTTTCCTGATCGAAGATGACAGTGATGTAGCCAAGCGCAACAGTCAGAAAAAACTGAAAATCGCGAAAACTACGAGAAACCAACTGGATTCACAGGAATCCATCAATTTCGCTCTGTTCCAATACATGATCGCAAACCTGGACTGGTCGGCCATCAGCGGACCCGACAAGGATAAATGCTGCCATAATGCCAAGCTGATCGGGCAGGATCCAAAAAAGGATCCGGTCTATCCCGTCCCCTATGATTTTGATGCGGCCGGACTAATCGACGCTCCCTACGCTACACCACCTGAGAATTTGCCGGTCAGAAACGTCACGCAGCGGCTATACAGGGGCTTTTGTGTGCACAACGAAGCCATGGAGGAAAGCAGGAAGCGATTCCTCGAAAATGAGCAGGCCATATTGGCCGTGGTCAAGGATGAGCCGCTCCTGAATTCCAGTACCAGGAAAAAAGCACTAAAGTTCCTGGGGAAATTCTTCGATACCCTGAAAGATGACAAGGATTTCCAAAAGAAAATTATTGCGAAATGCCGCAAATAGGGATAGGTTCGGGAGCTGGCGTTTCTGCGGTTGCCGTTTCTTCTGTAGCCATCTCGCCAACCCCGCCCGGTGCTGCAGTTTTCTCCGTATCATCAGGTTCGGGTGTCACCGGGTGTAGCAGGATTTCCAGTCGTTCCTGCAGGTAGGGATTGTCAGGATCCTTGCCGATCACTTTTTCCAGGTAGGACGCGCGCCCCTCATCATTGGATGGCAAGGGCAGCTTTCCCCTCTGATACCCGGCAAACAGTCCATCTGATGTAATTTCCAGGTAGCCCAGGTGACCACCATAAGCGTTGGAAATGCCTGTGTCGATCATCACGACTTTCGCATCGTAAAGCGGCCAGATCACGCCCCTGGTGGGCGTATGACCAACCACGATATGACGGACTCCCTGGTGCTCGAGGATGGCATCAACGGTTGCGGGCAAAGCATGGGGCTCCACGCCGGATAATCCCCGGTACCACAGGGGGCCAAACTCATCCTCAATAATTCCAGGGCTTTTGGGATTGTAGTGACCCAGGCTCGCATGGGCCTTTTCCGTTATGGACTCCAGGCTGTTCTGGCAATAGTAACCACTGATACCGCCATGCAGAAAAATCGTGTCATTGATCTTGATGGATACCTTGCGTTCCAGCACCCATGTCGCGATTTCGCCCTCCGGATTCCAGGCTGGATCCCAGGCCTGACGATGCTCCACCCAGCCGAGAGGGAACTTGAGATTCCACTGTTCCCGATAGTTTTCAGGCAGGGCTGCAAAACCCTCGGGATCCTGTGCTTTCCGGTTTTGCATGTAAACTTCAAAATATCGATCTCGCAGAGTGGCTGAATTCCGGTTGACGAATGCTTCGAATTCACCGGGGTGCACATAACGCAGGTCACCGTACATATTCATGGCTTCGTGGTTGCCGATCAGGCTGTGGACTCTTCCACCTTTCTTCTTCGCCTGCTTGGCAAGCTTGCTGATGTGTTTGATAATTTTTATCGAATCCGGTCCACGATCAGGAATATCTCCTGTCTGCACCAGGTGGGTTTTACCACCGGACCACTTTCCTTTTTTATCAATTAAACCGGCAATCCTCAATACCTCGAGGTAGTTTTCATAATCACCATGAAGGTCACCAATCGCTACTATGCGCTCGACACCCTCCCAGCGAAAGTCGTCGATTTCCCTGGCGTCGGCGTAAGCCAGGTTACATAACAACAGCGAAATCAAAACGGTGTATTTCATGGTCAACCCTGGATTCAACAGCCGGAAAAACAAGCATAGATCGCGTTTGTGAAAGTTCATAGTGAAAATCATAACCTGTTTGAAGTACTTAATCGATTCATGGAGACTTTAGTAAATTTCCCACCTTCACAATTCGGTAGATGCTGTACTTTTACCTGTAATAGACTTATAAGATATCAGGTCCCTGTGTTTACGATTTACCGGAGCATACATTCAATGAAAATCAAGACATTTGTTTCCCTGCTGCTTATTGCAATTCTCGGCCTCTTCGCCGCAAGTGGAGTCTATGCAAAAAAACAGGAACTCCCTGACGTCACCGTGGACGGTTTGCACCGTGTGGCCGATTCCAAACTGGCCGTTGTTTATGCTGAACCGGGTGCGGACCTGGCCCCTTACAAGCGCGTGCAACTGCTCGATGCTTACATCGCTTTCAAGAAAAACTGGGAACGGGACCAGAGAACACGGTCCGCCAGCAATTTTCGCGTCACGTCAAAGGACATAGAGAAAATCAAGACGACCCTGGCGGAGGAATTCCAAACGGTTTTTAAAGAAGCGCTGAGTGAAGCGGGGTACGAAGTCACGGATGAATCGGGTGAAGACGTCATGATTGTCAGGCCCGCCATCATCAACCTGGACGTCAATGCCCCGGATACGCCCCACGCCGGCCGCAGCAACACTTATACCTCTACAGCCGGGGAAATGACTCTGTACATTGAGCTGTATGATTCGGTCACAGGAGACATTATCGCCAAGGCCCTGGACCGCAAAATAGACAGGGCTAATGCGGGTTTTTACACCTGGACCAATTCCGTGACCAACAGGGCGGCGGCCCTGCGGATACTCAGGGGCTGGGCAAAAATCCTGGTAGACGCACTGAACGAAGCCAAAACTTACGGTTCTGAAGAATAAAGTGGTTCCCAGGGCCTGTAATCACAGGCCCGAAATGAAAACAACGGTTGATATTTGGCGCACTCTGCCGGACAATCTGCGCTCCTTATTTCACATGACATACCGGAGTAACCATTCATGAAGTTCAGAATTTCAATTTTGCTGGCCGTATCGGCTCTTTTCGGATTTGCAGGCAACGTCTCTGCCCAGGACATCGTAAGTGACGTGCAAAAAGGCTGCACTGTCGAAATCGAGAAATACTGCAGCCAGGTCACCATGGGCGAGGGAAGACTCCTGGCCTGTTTCTACGCACACGAAGACAAGCTGTCAGGCCAGTGTCAGTATGCCCTGTACAATGCATCTGCACAGCTGGAACATGCAGTATCTGCGCTAAATTACGTGGCTGGACAATGCCAGGATGACATACTCGCCCATTGTGCCAACGTCCAGATGGGTGAGGGCCGGATCAAGCAATGCCTGGAATCCAACGCCGACTCCGTATCCGCCCAATGCAAGACAGCGATGGCGGAAGTTTTCGAATAAGAAAGCACCCGCGCCTGGCGAATCTGTCGCCTGCCAGGAAATCAAGGCCGGTACGGTTGACCTGTACTGGCCTTTTCTTTGGGCCGGGCATTTTGCTATCCCACGCATTGAATTGTGGTGACCACTGGCTGAATGGTCTACTTAGCCCGACAAGCGGCCGGGGAGTTTATGCCTTTGCTGTAGTTCATTGTTTATAATAATCAGTGGAAATTAGTCGTTTTTTAATTGCGGCTCTTAGACCATCAAATGGATTTGATGCAGCTGAAACTGGCTGTGTGCAAAGGACTGCCAATAGAAAGGCGGTCGTCTCCTCATGGTAGCGACTCTTTCAAATTGAAGAAATGTGTCAATGTCACGGAATATTTGCCGTGAAGAAAGGGGACCATATGCACAGAAACTCTAAAAATCGTTGCCAGGGAATCACCCTGATTGAAATCCTGGTCATCCTGGGTTTTCTCGCCATCATCGCTTCTTTTGCAGCACCATCAATCAGCGCTGCAACGGCTCGTGCAGATATGCGCGCAGCCAGTGAAAACTTGCAGTATTCGATGCAAATCGCCCGGAATACAGCCCGGATGACTGAATCGAAAGTCACCATGAACATATTGGAGGAGGAACAAGGGGGACAAGGTCAGCGAGTCACGTTTTCTGTTTCGGGGCCGGGCCTGAAAGCACTTGGCCAGGCTGGATTGCAAGATGATCGTTTACCCGTGGATATAGAGCTGGTGTCGGATTACGGCTCATACGAATTCGATGGCAGGGGTATCGTTGAGAATCCTGGCGTGATCACCCTGGTGTCGAGGACAGATGAGTCCCTCTTCACCAGCCTCGAGGTTAAATAGATAAGCTGGCGAATAGAAATTTGACAAATAAAAAAGTTGCGACAAAAATCGTCAAGGGGAACACAAATTGAAATTCAACAAATTGAAACTCAACAAACTTCTATCACACTACCGACGAACACCAGAAAATGGCGTGTCTGCTGTCGAATTCCTGATTGGCGTCGCGGCCCTGGGGGTTATTTTATTGCTGACCGGACCCAGCGTCTCCTCCATGATCCAGCGTCACTATCTTGAAAGCACGGTGGGTGAACTTGCGTCGAGCCTGACCCTGGCGAAATTTGAAGCGGAAAAACGGCACAGTACCGTCAGGATATGTCCATCTTCTGACGGTACCTCATGTCTGCAGAACAACGACTGGGACAAGGGTTGGCTGGTGTTTTCAGACGGCAATTTTGATGATATCCCACAGGATATTGAGCTCATCCGAGCCTACGGGCCTCCGCGAAAAAATATCCGCATTAAGGCATCCGGTGCATTTTCTGATTTCCCGGCATTTACAGTCGCCGGGCTGACCAGCTCCCAACTCTTGACGAGCGGAGAATTTACCGTCTGCAGCTGGAATTCCGAAGCCAGATCACGCAGCAAGGTCGTTGTGAACGATGAAGGCGAGGTGAACATGGTCAAGAGCGACGGAATGAATTGCAGCAGATAGGGCCCGGTACCCGCATACTGTAGCGGTGAAATTTGATTTTATCATTATTGGCGGTGGGATCATCGGACTGTCCACGGCCTGGCACCTGAAAAAGCGCTACCGGGACAAATTAATACTATTGCTCGAAAAGGAAAGCGGCCTTGCACAGCACCAGACCGGGCATAACAGCGGCGTGATTCATGCCGGTGTTTATTATGAGCCCGGTAGCTTGAAGGCCCACTTCTGCAAGGAAGGCGCGGCAGCAAGTTACAAATTCTGCAAGCAAAATGATATCCCCTGCCGGCAGATCGGAAAGCTGCTCGTGGCAACTAATGAGCAAGAGCGCCTTGGATTGAACACATTATTCGAGCGCTGCCTTGAAAACGAACTCTCCCCCGAAAAAATCAGCCCTGTCCACTTACAGGAACTGGAACCGGAAATTATCGGCGAGGGCGCCATCCTGGTACGGGAATCGGGCATCGTGGATTTTGCGGACATCTGCCGCGAATTGGCAAAGCAGTTCCGCTCGATGGGGGGCGAGATTCAGCTCGACACGAAAGTAACAGGCATCGAAGAATCGCCAGCCCACGTCAGAATTCAGACCGATAGAGAAACTTACGACACAGACCACCTTGTTGTCTGCGCCGGCCTGATGGCAGACCGCCTGGCCGCCATGCAGGGCCTGGCAGATGATTTCCGGATCATTCCGTTCCGCGGAGAGTATTTCCGGCTCAGCTCACAAAAAAGCGGCGTCATCCGGCACCTGATTTACCCCATTCCCGACCCGGCCCTGCCCTTCCTGGGCGTGCACCTGACAAAAATGATCGACGGCACGGTCACTGTTGGCCCCAATGCCGTGCAAGGGTGGAAACGGGAGGGCTATGGAAAATTCAATTTCAACTTCAGGGATACTTTTGAATCCATGTCCTTCCCCGGTTTTTGGAAATACAGCAGCCGTCACATTGGCCGTGGCCTGCGCGAATACCGGAATTCCATGTGGAAACGCGGATACCTGGCGCAGGTAAGAAAGTACTGCCCCGGCATTACCCTGCAGGATCTGGAACCTTATCCGGCCGGAATTCGCGCCCAGGCTGTATTGCGTGACGGCACCATGGTTGACGATTTCCTGTTCAAGGAGACCGCCAGAAGCCTGCATGTCTGCAACGCACCTTCCCCCGCGGCAACGTCGGCCATACCAATCGGCAAATACATTTGCGAAAAATTGTAGAAGTGCTTAATTCAGGACGGGCCAGGGTAAAAATTCGACCAGGTCACCTAGTTTTATATCTTCATGGGCAGGCTGACGCACCAGGCCATCGCCCCAGGACGTGGACAAAAGCACACCGCTGCTCTGGCTGGAAAATAGCTCCAGCCCCTGCTCACCAAGGCGCACACGCATGTAGTCTTCGCGTGCGCTAGCGCGTTTGTCAAAACACGCAGTATGGCGCACTGCATGGATCGTGGTGTCAGCGATGCCCTGGCAGCAAAACAGGTAGGGGCGCCCGATGATCAGCATCGTTACAAGCACAGACACCGGGTTTCCGGGAAGACCCAGGAACGGGGTACCTTTCACACGCCCGAATGCAAAGGGTTTTCCGGGCTTGATCGCGATTTTCCACAAGTCTATTGAACCCAGGGATTCAACCACGTCTTTGACATGGTCTTCTTCGCCGACGGAAACACCACCGGATGAAAGGATCACATCCGCTGCTGCTGCCGCTTTTTCAAACAGATCCCGAATCGCTTCCGGGTCATCCCTGGCGACACCCAGGTCCACGACCTCGAATCCCCAGGCGGCCAGTTGGCCATGCATCGTGAACCGGTTTGAATTGTAAATCTGGCCACCCTGCAATTCACTGCCAGGCTCAGCCAGTTCGTCCCCGGTAGACAGGATGGCGACTTTCAACCGCCTGTAAACCAGGATTTTTCCAATACCCTGGGAAGCAAGCAGGCCCATGTCCTGGCCTCTTATTCGGTGGCCGGCGGGAAGGATTTTCTGTCCCGTGGTAATGTCCTGCCCACGGGGCCTGATATTGGCGCCCATACCGGGCAGTCGAAGTATACGGACAGTCTCTTCGCTACCCTCGCAGTGTTCCTGCATAACCACAGTGTCGGCCCCGGCGGGAACTTGTGCACCCGTGAAAATTCGTGCCGCGGTTCCTGATTCCAACGCTTGCGGTACTGAGCCTGCCGTTATGCGCTGGCTGAGCGGAATTTCAATTTGTACATCCTGCCAGTCAACCTGGCGGACTGCATAACCATCCATCGCACTGTTATCCGCGGGCGGTACGTCCAGTGATGCAAAAATATCTTCGGCCAGGGTACGGCCAAGTGCCGAAATAAGATCAATTTCTTCGCTTTCCACCAGCCGCTGGCAGCCGTCGAGCAGGCTGTCGATGGCTTCATTGACGCTGAACATGTTCAGTGCTGTCCCGAGCCAAGCGCCGTAATCCCGACAAAATTGCAGGGTTTGTGCCTGCTGTCGAGTTGCTCCTTCAAAATGAAATTCCAGCCGGTACGGCAGGCGCCGGTCGACCCCGGCAAACAGAAAACCAGGGTCTTGTTCGACAAGCCGGCCAGGCAGCGGGACTGGAGGGTCGACGAACCGATTTCATCATAGGACACTTGCCGGAACAGCTCTCCGAAGCCCTCGATAACCTTGTCGAATAAGGGGGCCAGCGCTTCGGGTGTTGAATCACGTCGTGTCATTCCGGTCCCACCGGTAGTGATGATTACATGTATATCCGGGTTAACTATCCAGTTCGCGACAATGGCGCGCATCTTGTACACATTGTCTGCGCACAAATCACGAACCGCCAGACTGTGACCTGCAGCGGTCAACATCTCGACCAGTGCGTCGCCTGATGTGTCATTTTCAGCCGTACGTGTGTCCGACAGGGTGAGCACGGCAATATTGAGCGGTTTGAATTTTTGTTCAACGGTCAAGGTTCAATCCTCTTAGGGTGGCGCAATAACATAATCATCATATGGGTGCCTAAACTCGATCAAGCAAGCGGGCGGCTTTGAGTAAGGCACCCGGATCATTGATATTGAAAAATGGACTGGGATCAGAAGACTTCCAATCAAGAATCGCTACCGGTGTGTCCCGCAAAAACTGCTTGAATCCCGCCATGCCTTCTTCCAGGACTGCCTCTTCCAACCGGGGCAAGAGGCGCCGGTGCCAGAGAGAAAAAGTGGGCTGGATTTCTGAATCATAGCGGACCACACAGCCCGCCTGGTCGTCACCAAGGGCACAATTCAACAAACGTTCCGCCAGTTCGATCGGCAGAAAAGGTGCATCGCATGGAGCTAACAGCATCCAGTCACAGCCCATTTTCATGTTAGCCAGGGCCGACAGCAAACCGCCCAGGGGACCATGACTGCCCGGCGAGGGATCTTCCACCTGTGGCAAATCAAACACTTCGAAATCAGGCGCGTGTATTTCAACGCTTAGCACCAATGACTGCACCTGCGGTTGCAGGCGATCGATCACATGCCGGATCAGCGGTTTTCCGCCCAATTCCGCTAACGCCTTGTACCCGCCACCCATGCGCCGGGAGCGACCCCCAGCCAAAATTACCCCTGCCAGACCCGTCTTCCGCATCATGGAAATTGCAGACGTTGGACCGCTGCAATGACATCAGGCTTCAGCCCGTCACCGCCGGCATCCAGAAATTCAATCAGTTTTTTTCTCATGGATGGCGCCCAGAAACGCTGCAGGTGGTCTTCCAGTCGATCAACGGCATCTTCGTGAAAGCTGAAGTTGTCGGCAATCTGGTTGGCCATTTTTACGAGTTGCTCAATCTCCTGCATGGTTTTGACCCTTAATCACTGACGCGCGCCTTGTCCAGCAGTTCCTCTTGCCTGCGGGCGAATGCACTGTATTCTTTCTGCCACTGCGAGGGCTCGCTGACGTGGCTTACCTGCACCGCGGTCACCTTGTATTCCGGGCAATTGGTCGCCCAGTCGGAATTGTCCGTGGTGACGACGTTGGCGCCGCTGGACGGAAAATGAAACGTGGTGTATACCACGCCGGGTTGCATGCGTTCGCTGATCACTGCCCGCAGCACTGTGTTGCCTGCGCGACTGCTGACACCGCACCAGTCATCCTGGCTGATGCCCCGCTCCTCGGCATCGAAAGGATGAATCTCCAGCACGTCTTCACTGTAGAACTCCGAATTGGCCGTGCGCCGGGTCTGGGCGCCGACGTTGTACTGAGAAAGAATTCGTCCGGTGGTCAGCAACAAAGGGAAGTGGCGCGTAGTTCGTTCCTCGGTAGGAACAAAGCCGGTGATGGCGAAATAGCCCTTGCCGCGAACAAACTTGCCCACGTGCATGGTCGGGGTACCTTCCTGGGCATCCTCGTTACAGGGCCACTGGATGCTGCCCATGCGCTCCAGTTTCTCGTAGCTCACACCGGTAAAAGTGGGCGTCAGGCGGGCGATCTCGTCCATGATTTCTGACGGATGGCTGTAGTTCATCGGGTAGCCCAGTGCATTGCTCAGCGCCATGGTTACTTCCCAATCCTCCATGCCAGCCAGAGGCTCAATCGCCTTGCGCACCATTGAAATCCGCCGCTCGGCGTTGGTGAACGTACCGTTTTTTTCCAGGAAGGATGAACCCGGCAGGAACACGTGGGCGAAGCGTGCGGTCTCGTTGAGGAAAATATCCTGCACGACCAGGCACTCCATCGACTTCAGTGCGCGCTCGACGTGCTGGGTATTCGGATCGGACTGGGCCAGGTCTTCACCCTGCACGTAAAGCCCCTTGAAGTGGCCGCTGATCGCCGCATCAAACATATTCGGAATGCGCAGGCCGGGTTCCGAATGCAGTTGTACGTTCCACTCGTTTTCGAACAACTTGCGCACCGCATTATCTGAGACGTGCCGGTAACCAGGTAATTCATGCGGGAAGGAACCCATGTCGCAGGAGCCCTGCACATTATTTTGCCCCCGCAAGGGATTTACGCCCACGCCTTCCCGGCCCAGGTTGCCCGTTACCATGGCCAGGTTGGCGATACCCATCACGGCGGTCGAACCCTGGCTGTGCTCGGATACGCCCAGCCCGTAGTATATGGCAGCGTTGGACGCTGTTGCGAACAGCCACGCCGCAGCCCGCAATTCTGATGCTGGGATACCAGTTGCGCGCTCAGTCACTTCCGGTGAATTCTGTTCATTGCAGATGAATTCACGCCAATGCCGGTATGCCTCATCCTCGCAACGCTGTGCGATGAAATCACCCGCCTCCAGCCCCTCGGTGACAACCACGTGCGCCATGGCATTGATAAACGCCACGTTGCCACCCGGCCGCACGGCCAGATGGTGGTCTGCCCGGATGTGCGGGGAATTGACCAGTTCGATCCTGCGCGGATCCACCACGATCAGTTTGGCTCCCTGGCGCAAGCGGTGTTTCAGGCGTGAAGCGAACACCGGGTGGGCGTCGCTGGGATTTGCACCCATCACCATGACCACGTCTGCATGGGCGACGGAATTGAAGGCCTGTGTTCCGGCCGACTCACCCAAGGTGGTTTTCAGCCCATAGCCTGTTGGGGAATGGCAGACCCGGGCACAGGTATCCACATTATTGTTGCCAAAAGCGGCCCGGATCATCTTCTGCACCAGGAAGGTTTCTTCATTGGTGCAGCGCGAGGACGTGATGCCGCCGATGCTGTCCCTGCCATATTCGCTCTGGATGCTTCTTAGTCGATCAGCCGTATACCGAAACGCCTCATCCCAGCTCACCTCCCGCCAGGGATCGTCAATATTTTCCCGGATCATCGGCTTGGTAATCCGATCCTGGTGCGTGGCATAGCCAAAGGCAAAACGGCCCTTGATACAAGCGTGGCCCTCGTTGGCCTGGCCGTGTTTGTCGGGCGTCATTCGCAGGACTTGATCGCCCTTCAGTTCGGCCACCAGGGAGCAACCCACTCCGCAGTAGGCGCAGGTCGTGACTACGCTGCGCTCAGGCAGACCATGCTCGATGATCGTATTCTCAGTCAGCGCCTCGGTGGGGCAATGGTCCACGCAGGCGCCACAGGATACGCAATCGGATTCTATAAAGCTGTCCGACTGGCCGGCAATGATCCGGGATGCAAATCCCCGGCCATCCACGCTCAATGCAAAAGTGCCCTGGATATCGTCACAGGCACGCACACAACGGTAACAAACGATGCATTGCGAGGGATCGAAAGTGAAATAGGGATTGGACGTGTCTTTTTCAGCGTCCTGGTGATTCCGGCCATCCATCCCGTAACGGCAGCTTTCTACGCCCAGAGCCTCGGCCGTGTCCTGTAATTCACAGTCACCGTTGGCGGAGCAATTCATGCAATCCAGCGGATGATCTGATACGTAAAGTTCGACCACGTTACGGCGCAGGCCGTTCAGGCGATCGGATTGTGTGTGGACAACCATGCCCTCCTCGACTTCCGTGGTGCAGGAAGCGGGGTAGCCCTTGCGGCCCTCGATTTCCACCAGGCAGACCCGGCAGGATCCGAAAGCATCCAGGCTGTCAGTCGCGCAGAGTTTGGGTACCTTGATATCCACCACGGCAGCAGCCTGCATCACTGAAGTGCCCCCGGGAACCGTGACCTTCTGCCCGTCCACCATCAGGGAAACCACTGTACCGATTTGATGATTCACCGCTTGAAGTCCTCTTGAAAATGTTCGAGCGCACTGCGTACCGGGTAAGGCGTCAGTCCGCCCATGGCGCACAGCGAACCCTCTACCAAAGTGTCACAAAGATCATCCAGCAAGGCCAGGTTGAATTCACGTTCCTTACCGGCAACGATACGATCGATGACCTCAACACCGCGCACCGAACCCACCCGGCAAGGTGTGCATTTACCGCAGGATTCAACCGCGCAAAATTCCATGGCGAACCGTGCCTGCTGCGCCATGTCCACCGTGTCATCAAACACTACCACTCCACCGTGGCCCAGCATACCGCCGATCTCCGCCAGAGCTTCGTAGTCCAGCGCCACATCCCACTGCGATTCCGGTAAATAAGTCCCCAGCGGGCCGCCCACCTGGATCGCCCGGGCCGGCCGGTCACTGGCGGTACCACCGCCAAAATCTTCCACCAACTCGCGCAGGGTGGCCCCGAAGGGCAGTTCAACCAGGCCGCCGCGCTTTATGTTGCCGGAAAGCTGAACGGTCAAGGTACCGCGGGAACGCCCGGTGCCGAAATCTCGGTAATGGGCAGCACCCCTGGCCAGTATCGTGCTCACCGCAGCCAGCGACAGCACGTTGTTAACCACGGTGGGCAATCCCATCAGGCCCTTGATCGCCGGTAGCGGTGGCTTGAAGCGAACCATCCCACGCTTGCCTTCCAGACTGTCGAGTAGCGAAGTCTCTTCACCGCAGATGTACGCGCCGGCCGCAATTCGAAGATCGATCCGGAACGCCTTACCCGTACCACGGATGTCATCACCAAGATAAGCTGCCTGCTCAGCCCGCGAAATTGCCTCTTCCAACACCTTTGCACAATGCGGGTATTCTGAACGCAGGTAAATAAATCCCTCGGTCGCACCCACAGCGAGTCCGGCAATAGTCATGCCCTCGATCAGCTGGTATGGATCCGACTCCATCAGCAAGCGGTCAGCAAAAGTGCCGGAATCACCTTCATCCGCGTTGCAGACAATGTACTTTTGCTTATTATCATTGTCACTTGGGGCATCCAGCACGGTCTGCCACTTGATGCCTGTTGGAAATGCTGCCCCGCCACGCCCACGCAGACCGGACTTCTTGATTTCATCAACAATGGCCTGGGGATCCAGGATCAGGGCCCGTTCGAGACCCTTGAAGCCTTCGAGCGAATCATAGTTTTCCAGTGACAAGGGGTCGCCCAGGCCGGCGCGGGCAAAAGTCAGCCGCTGCTGCCTGGCCAGCCAGGGAATCTCATCAACGAAGCCCAGGGACAACATGTGGTCAGCCTCGCCCGGAAATCCTGCCTCGAAAAGCCCCGGCACATCGCCAGCGGCAACTGGACCAAAGGCAAGCCTGCCGGCATCGGTCTCGACCTCCACCAGGGGCTCCAGCCAGGCTGCTCCGCGCGAGCCGTTGCGGAAAACTTCGACTTCCAAGCCCCGCCCTTCAGCCCCCTTACGGATAAATTTCGCCACCTCGTCGGCGCCCAGCGCACATGCAGTGGCGTCCCGGGGAACAAAAATCCGTATTGCCATCAGCCTTCCGCCTCCAGGCGATTAATCAGTTCATCGAATTTCTGCCCGGTGACGCGGGCATGAATATCGTCGTTGATCCTGATAGACGGCGTGCAGGCGCAGTTACCCAGGCAATAAACCGGCTCCAGAGAGACCAGGCCGTCTGCCGTGGTCTCACCGTAGCCAATGCCCAGGCGATCCATAACGTGCCGTTCCAATTCACGCGACCCCATTGCCTGGCAGGCCTCGGCGCGGCACAAGTGGATGATGTTTTTACCTGCGGGCTCGTCGCGAAAGTCGTGGTAGAAACTCATCACACCATGGACTTCAGCGCGTGACAGGCTCATGGCTTGTGCAATCATCGGCACGGCCTGTTTGGGAACATGACCGAGCTTGTCCTGTATTGCATGCAATACGGGAAGCAAGGCGCCGACTTTCCCCCGGTGGGACGCAATGACGCTTTCGACAATTTCCTGTAGTGAAACAGCTGAAGCCTGCATGATTCCTGCCCGTTGCGGGGATCAATCCCCGAATGTGAAGCCTTTGAACTGCTCACGCAGTTGCATTTTCTGGATCTTGCCGGTAGCCGTGTGTGGAATCTCATCGACAAACACCACGTCGTCGGGCATCCACCACTTGGCAATTTTTCCATCCAGGTAAGCCAGCACGCCTTCCCTGTCGATATTGGAGCCCGCTTCCCTGATGATAATCAGCAGGGGCCGCTCACTCCACTTCGGATGCGCCAGGCCGATCACGGCTGCTTCGGCCACGCCCGGGCAGCCCACTGCTTCATTTTCAATTTCGATCGAGGATATCCATTCACCGCCAGATTTGATTACATCCTTGTCGCGGTCGGTAATCTGCATAAAACCCAGCGGATCAATCGTGGCGATATCTCCGGTATCGAACCAGCCATCCCCGGTCAGAATGTCTTCATCAAGTTTGAAATAACCCTTTGAAACGGCCGGTCCACGCACCAGCAGGTGGCCAAACACCTTTCCGTCGCGGGGCAGATCGTTGCCGCCGTCATCGACGATTTTCATTTCCACCAGGTAAGGTGTCCTGCCCTGTTTTTCCTTGAGTTTCAGCTTGGCCTCGCGATCCAGACCCATCGTGGCGTGCTTCAGTTTACCGGTAGTGCCTACCGGTGACATCTCGGTCATTCCCCAGCCGTGAATTACCTCCACATCGAAGTCGTTCTCGAACCTGCGGATCATCATCGGAGGACAGGCTGCACCGCCCACTACGACTTTCTGCAGGTAGGGCAATTTTTTGCCTGTTTGATCGAGGTACTGCAGAAGTCCCAGCCAGACAGTCGGTACAGCGGCGGTGGCTGTCACTTTCTCATCTTCCAGCAACTCGTAAATACTCTTGCCGTCCATGCCTGCGCCCGGCATCACCAGCTTTGCGCCCGCTGCCGGGGCCGCGTAGGTCAATGCCCAGGCGTTAGCGTGAAACATCGGCACAATGGCCATGATGATATCTTCAGAAGTAAGGCCGAATACATCCGGCTGGTTGACCGTCAGGCCGTGCAGAACGTTGGATCGATGGGAGTAAAGCACCCCTTTGGGGTTGCCGGTAGTGCCGGAAGTATAACAAAGGGCGGCTGCTGTGTTCTCATCGAAGTGCCCCCAACTAAAATCGTCATCCACCGCGCCGATCCAGTCCTCATAGGCAACCGCATTAGGTAAGGAAGTATCGGGCATGTTATCTGAATCCGTGAGCACGATGTATTTCCTGACGGTACCGAAACGATCCTTCAGGGCCTCGACGATAGGAATAAAAGTGAGGTCGACAAACATGATGTCGTCTTCGGCATGGTTGACAATGTAGTCCAACTGATCGGCAAACAGGCGGGGGTTCAGCGTGTGGCAAATTGCACCGTTACCCATGATTCCGAACCAGGTCTCCAGGTGCCGGTCTGTGTTCCAGGCCATGGTGGCGATACGGTCGCCCCGAGCGACCCCTTCGTTCTCCAGTGCTTTTGCTACCTTGAGCGCACGTGTTCTTATTTCCGCCAGCGTGGTGCGGCGGACAGGACCTTCAACAGATCTTGTAACCTGCTCACGCTCGCCATGATTGAGCGCGGCGTGGTCAAGAATGGTGTGTGTCAGCAGAGGGTAGTCTTGCATCAAACCAAGCATGGTTGTTCCTCTTGAAGGGTTCGCAACAAACCCACAGCTTAGCAAAAACCGTGGCGTGTGTTCTGCATCAAATTTTAATCGCAGAATCATTGTGTATGAAAGTTCTGCCGGTTAGCATGCCATAATCTATCTATCACGGAGAGGGATCGTTCACGCAACTCTTCAAGCGCATTTTTTCAGAGGTAACACAATGTACGATTGCACCAGACATTACATTAATGGCCAGTGGGTGGACAACACCTCGGGTCAGGAAGAGGACATCATCAACCCGGCCACCGGGGAATCTATCGGCAAGGTTGCTTATGGAACTGCACAAGACGTGGACCGCGCCGTGGCGGCCGCGAGGGTGGCTTTCAGAGAATACTCTCTCTGGACTGTGGAGCAGCGCCTTGAATTACTGGGCAAAATCATCGATGCCTACAAGGCCCGTTACAAGGATATTGCCGCGGCCATTACCGCCGAGATGGGAGCGCCCACGACTTTTTCGCAAAAATCACAAGCAGGTTCCGGCCTGGGCCACTTGATGGCCACCATGACCGCCCTGAAGAACATGGAGATGGAAGAAAAGGCCGGAAGCGCCACCGTGTTCAAAGAACCTGTCGGCGTTTGTGGCCTGATCACGCCCTGGAACTGGCCGATCAACCAGATTACCTGCAAGGTCGCTCCCGCACTCGCGGCCGGTTGCACCATGGTGCTCAAGCCCAGCGAAATAGCGCCGGTGGATGCCATGCTGTTTGCAGAAGTACTGGATGCCGCCGGTGTTCCCGCCGGGGTATTCAACCTCGTGTATGGCGATGGTCC
>Ga0209013_10000551_pt1 | contig 33821 bp, 28 predicted proteins | sample Cruoilmetagenom2_FD_187291 | JGI IMG/M metagenome (GOLD analysis project Ga0209013, IMG submission 187291) | Oil polluted marine microbial communities from Coal Oil Point, Santa Barbara, California, USA - Sample 2 (SPAdes) (version 2) | ecosystem: Environmental > Aquatic > Marine > Oil seeps ...
ACTGGGTTTGCGAAAGTAATTTACTGTCAATTACATTTACAATGACCGGTGTATCAGTTTGTCTTTTGAAAGTTTTGGTCCCGGTGACCACTACCTCATCAAGGGTCATTGTCTCTGTCTCAAGCACAAAGTTAACCTCCAGCAATTTATCTTCCTTTATAATGATTTCCTTCTTTACTGTGCTGTATCCCATTGAAGTAGCAACAACGGTATGGATTCCAACAGGCAGATTGATAAGCATATAGTGGCCGGTAATATCGGTAGCGGTACCAATTGTAGTCCCTTCAATATATATGGTGGCAAATGGAACATGTTCACCATCACTTTGTACATCGCCAAATACATTGGCGTCGGTATGTTGACCAAACAAATGTGCAACCGGTATAAGAGATAGCGTAAGTATCAGAGTGAAACTGAAGATCTTCATAATTGAGGTCACGATGTGGTTCCACAAATCAAAAAATGCTTCGTGAAGACCATTATAAAACAACTGAGAAAAGGAATGGTTCACTCTCCCAGTTTGCTACCTCAATGAGTATATGGGCTTGATTACCGAATGATGATTTTTTTTGTAAGTGTGCTCCTCCCTATCTCGATCCGGAGAAAATAAATTGATATTTTTTTCATCCTCTATTCATACGCAAAAATCCTACCAATAAATTATTAACATGGGTGGATCGGTGCACTATTTCTCCTAACTTTACACAAAATGTATCTCACCTGACAGCTATTTGCTTTTCCTTGTTTTACTGGTTTTTGCAGAAAAAATTTCAGGATGATCTCAGAATATGTTGCCCGTGAGATGGTAGAATTTTAGCTGATTTGATAGGATATGTTTTTGATTTTTGATACTGAAACCACAGGATTACCTAAGAGGGATAATGCACCCATTTCCGAAGTTGACAATTGGCCAAGAATCGTACAGATTGCCTGGCAAATGCATGATGAATCCGGGGATCTTATGGATCATCAGAACGTGCTGATCAAACCCGATGGATTTGAAATTCCCTATTCAGCTGAAAAGGTACATGGCATCTCTACGGAAAAGGCACAAAAGCAAGGGGTTTCTCTCGAAGAGGGATTGCTTCGGTTCAATAAATCAGTAGATCTGGCCGGATATCTTATCGGGCATAACATCCGTTTCGATATCAATGCGCTGGGTGCGGAATTCATCAGAAGTGGAGTGGCTACGGATTTCCTGGAAAAGAAGCAGGTCTGCACAATGTGGTCAAGTACCGATCATCTGAAGCTCCCTGGTGGCAGGGGAGGAAAATTTAAACCTCCCAAATTGATGGAACTTTATGAGTATCTATTCGATGACCAGTTCCAGCAGGCCCATAATGCTGCAGCCGATGTGGAGGCAACTGCCAGGTGCTTTTTTGAGTTACTCAGACGCAAGATAATAACCCCCGAAACCCTCCATCTTACCCCAGATCAATACAGTCTCTTCATCTCTAAAAACCAGGGAAAAGTTAAGGGATACGGATTATCACATCTATCAAACAGGGAGAGTGATTCAGATGAAAGTGAGGAGACACAATCCGATCATCCACCGGAGAGCACAGAGAAGGAGCAACTCGAATACTGCCACCTGCATGTGCATACCCAGTATTCTATCCTGGACGGGGCAGCCAGTATTCCAGAACTACTCAAGAAAGCCATTGATGATGGGATGAGGGCTGTGGCCATTACTGATCACGGAAACATGTTCGGAGTCAAAGAGTTCCATAATGAAGCCACCAAACGCGGCATTAAGCCCATACTCGGGTGCGAAGCCTATATTGCCCGAAGGTCAAGGAACAGCAGGGAGGATAAGAATCTGGATGCTTTTGACCACATAGTCCTGCTGGCGAAGAACAAGACAGGTTACAGGAACCTGACCACACTGGTATCCCTGGGGTGGACAGAAGGTTTCTATTATAAGCCGCGAATTGACCGCGAATTGCTGGAGAAATATCATGAAGGGATCATCTGTTTGTCTGCATGCCTGGGTGGAGAGATTCCGCAGGCAATCATGCACCGGTCCATCGGAGAAGCCGAAAAAATTGTCCTGGAGTATAAAAGGATCTTTGGCGAGGATTTCTATCTCGAATTAATGCGACACCGGACCGATGATCCGGGGATGAACAAGCTGGTTTTTGATGATCAGGTATTTGTGAATCGAACCCTCCTTGAATTGAGTAATAAGCTTGGCATAAAATGCGTGGCCACCAACGATGTTCATTTCGTGAATATGGAAGATTCGGAGGCCCACGATCACCTCATATGCCTCAACACCGGGAAGGACCTGGATGATCCCACCAGAATGCGGTATACCCGCCAGGAGTGGTTCAAAACCCAGGAGGAGATGAAAGATGTATTTTCCGACCATCCCGATGTATTGAACAACACCATTGAAGTAGCCGATAAAGTTGAACAATTCGAGTTGAATTCCAATCCGGTGATGCCCTATTTTCCACTTCCCGAAGAATTTGAGAACGAGGATACCTACCTGAAGCACATCACCTATGAAGGCGCCAAAAAGAGGTACAATGAGATCACCAATGAAATTAAAGAGCGCATCGATTTTGAACTGGGCACCATTCAACGAATGGGATTTCCGGGCTATTTTCTGATTGTCCAGGACTTTATTGCTGCCGCCCGCAACATGGGAGTATCGGTGGGACCAGGCCGGGGATCAGCGGCGGGATCAGCAGTAGCATACTGTCTGGGCATCACAGACATCGATCCCATCAAATATGACTTGCTGTTCGAGAGGTTCTTAAATCCTGATCGCATCTCTATGCCGGATATTGACATCGATTTTGATGAAGATGGCAGGGAGGAGGTACTCCGGTGGGTGGTAAACAAATATGGTCACGATCGTGTGGCTCACATCATTACTTTTGGCACAATGGCTGCAAAAATGGCCATCAGAGATGTGGCCAGAATTCAGAAATTACCTCTGCCAGAAGCCGATCGTCTTGCCAAACTGGTTCCGGAACGACCTGGAACCACCTTTGCCAAAGCATTCGAAGAAGTTCCCGAGCTAAAAAAAGAGCAAAACTCTTCCAATCCCCTGATCTCAAATACCCTGCGTATAGCTCAGAGGCTGGAGGGTTCCATCCGGCAGAAAGGTCTTCACGCTTGTGGAGTGATTATCGGTCGAAACAGTTTGATCGAGCACCTCCCAGTGTGTAAATCAAAAGACACTGACCTGCTGGTTACCCAATTCGATGGCCATTTCGTGGAAGATGTGGGCATGCTCAAGATGGACTTTCTGGGATTAAAAACCCTCTCCATCATTAAAGATGCAGTTACCAATATTCGTGAATCTAAGGGAATTGAGATCGATATTGATCACATCCCAATGGACGATAAAGTTACGTTTGACCTCTATTCCAAAGGGGATACCACAGGACTGTTTCAATTTGAGTCGGCTGGAATGAAAAAATACCTGAGGGAATTGAAACCTAACCGGTTTGAAGATCTCATCGCCATGAATGCCCTCTACCGTCCAGGTCCCATGGAATACATTCCAAGTTTCATCAACCGGAAGCACGGGAAGGAGAAGATCGAATATGATCGTCCGGAAATGGAGGAGTACCTCAAAGATACTTATGGGATTACGGTGTACCAGGAGCAGGTGATGTTGCTGTCAAGAAAGCTGGCCGGATTCACCAGGGGCGAGGCAGACTCTTTAAGGAAAGCCATGGGCAAGAAGATCAAAAAGATGATGGACGAGCTCAAGATGAAGTTCGAAGAGGGCTGCACCAAGAACGGAATTCCAATAAAGAAGATTGAGAAGATTTGGACGGACTGGGAAGCTTTTGCACAGTATGCCTTCAACAAGTCCCACTCCACCTGTTATGCCTATGTATCCTATCAGACCGCATACCTGAAAGCCAATTACCCTGCCGAATTTATGGCCGCTGTTCTGAGCAGGAACATTGCCGATATCAAAAAGATCGGTCAATTTATGGATGAATGCAGGAGAATGTCTATCTCGGTGCTTGGCCCGGACATCAACGAAAGCAACGTGAGATTCACTGTGAATAACAATGGCGACATCCGGTTTGGCCTGGGCGCCATAAAAGGCGTAGGTAAAAATGCAGTGAAAAGCATTATTGATGAACGCATTGCCAGCGGGCCGTTCAAAGACATTTACGATTTTGTTGAGCGAAACGACCTGCGACAGGTGAACAAAAAGAATTTTGAAGGTCTGGCAGTGGCAGGAGCTCTGGATTGCTTCGATTTGATTACAAGAAGCCAGTACCTCGATACAGTGGAAGAGAAGGAGGCTACTTTCATTGAACAGCTGATAAAGTTCGGCAATAAGATCCAGTATGAGCGAGACACACCGCAACAGAACTTGTTTGGAGAGATAAGCCCCATTGCAATTTCCAAACCTGAGCCTCCCGATGTGATGGAGTGGGACAGCGCAACAAAATGCAAGCGGGAGAAAGAACTCATTGGTATTTACATGACCTCTCACCCACTGGACCGCTATAAATTAGAAATTGATTCATTCTGTCCCAATACATTGCATGAACTCAGCGACCTTCAGCAATTCACCGGGCAAGATATAATCTTCTGCGGAATGGTAAAAACCGTCAGAGATGGTGTCGACCAGTGGAGAAATAAGCCATACCTGCTCGCACAGTTGGAGGACTACACAGACACGTATAACCTTCGATTGAAAAATGATGATTATGTGAACTTTAAACAATATTTCAGTCCGGATGTAGCCCTGATGATACGAGCCACTGTGAATGAATGGAGTCCTCGCGAAGAGCCCAACCGAAAAATATACTCTCTGAAAATTAAGATGGTGCATATGCTGGCCGATGTGAGGGATAAACTGGTGAGGTCGGTGGATATTTCAGTTGAAATTAATCAGGTTTCCCGTGAACTTATCGAAACATTTGAACGTTATACCGTGAATGAAAACGGAAAGATCCTCAAGTTTCGGATCCATGATCCTGAAACCAATACAAAAGTCAACCTGTTTTCACGAAAAAAACATGTGGTACTAACCGATGAATTTATGGATTACCTGCAAAACAGCACTGGATTTGATTTCATTCTTGCGTAATTGATTTTTTTATAATTTTGTTCAAAATTTAAACACTCATCATAAATATTAAACACTCATCATAAATATTAAACCATGGCATTAGAAGCAACTGATAGCAACTTCGAGGAACTGATATTGAAAGCAGATAAACCTGTAATTGTTGATTTTTGGGCTGAATGGTGTGGTCCTTGCCGTATGGTAGGACCCATCGTAGAAGAAGTTGGTGTTGACTATGAAGGAAAAGCAGTAGTTGCAAAGGTTGATGTGGATAGTAATCCTGGTATCACTGCAAAATATGGAATCAGGAATATCCCGACCATTCTTTTTTTCAAAAACGGAGATGTTGCTGATAAACAGGTAGGAGCCGTTCCAAAAAATACGATTGTCAGCAAACTGGAAGCCCTGCTTTAAAATCTCCTTCCGATTACCAGTATATCATCTAACTGTTCCACATCACCCCTCCACTGTTCAATGGTGTGATCCATTATGGAACGTTGATTCGCCATGGTTTCGGGTTGAATTTTAAGGAACTGTTCTTTAAGCTTTTTATACTTAAATTTCTTCATCAGTTCACCCCCAAATTGATCCGCATAACCATCTGAGAAAAGATAAACAGCATCCCCTTTTTTTATCTCAATACGGTGGTTGGTGAATTCTACATCCGTGCTTAGAGAAGAACGACCAATGGATACTTTATCTGCTTTGGTTTCCAGGATCTCCCCATCACGAATCAGGTAGAGGGGATTGAAAGCTCCGGAGTATTCCAGGATCCCATCTTTCCGATTATAGGCGGCAAGAGCCAGGTCCATTCCGTCATATACATCGCCCGAATCACTACGCTGATGAAGTGTGCTCAGCACCTCCTTATTCAATTGGGTAAGAATCTTTCCAGGTTCAAGAATGCCATACTCCCTGACTATTTTGGTAAGGGAGTTATGCCCGATAATCGACATAAATGCTCCTGGCACTCCATGACCTGTACAATCTACTGCAGAAAAGAACTCCTTATCGCCCACTTCTGTGAACCAGTAGAAATCGCCACTTACAATATCCTTAGGTTTAAACAGGATAAAAGTATCCCGGAAGGGTGACTTCTCCGGCAGGATTGCAAACTGTATCCTTTTCGCATACCTGATACTATCGGTTATATCCTTATTCTTCTGGGTCAGTTCTTCTTTCTGTGCCACCACAATAGCAGTCCTGTCGCGCACTTTCTCCTCAAGAATGGAATTTTCTCTTTTAAGTGCCCTTTCCCTGATCTTGATGTAAGTAAAAATTACCAGGCCGACAGCAAAAATTGATGCCATAATAAAATACCAGGTGAGGTAAAAAGGAGGCCTGATCACAAATTGAAAGGTAACAGGCTCGGCGTTCCAGACCCCGGCACTGCTCTTTGCCCTGACTAGAAACGTATATCTGCCATGTCGCAATGCCGGATAGGTTGCACTGGTCTGGGTATTTGGTTCACGCCACTCCAGATCCACTCCCTCAAGCATAATCTGATATTGTACTGCATCGGGATTCAGGGTAATACAACGGTACTCAAATATAAGCGAGTTCTGTTTGTGGGATAAACTTAAGCCATCGGCAAGGGGATAATTTTCATGATTTACCTGGATTGCTGTAATATGGGTCAATGGCTCTTTCCAATTCCCGGTCTCCCCGGAAGGATTGTACCTGGTTACTCCCTGTACTGTCCCGAACCAGATGTTTCCATCCTGGTCCACAAACGATGCATTATCCTTGGTTTCAATACCCACAAAACCACTCCTGGGAGTAAAAGCATATACCTTCTCCTCCTTTCGGACATATTTATTCAATCCTTTGTTGGTGCCAACATAGATATTGTTGAACCTGTCACAGCTGATCTGGTTGATCAGATTGGCCAACAGGCCATCCTCCGATGAAAAGGTTCTTACCACATTCTCCTTCACCGGATCATACTGGATCAATCCCCTCCCCTCGGTACCGATCCATATTTGACCATCCTTGTCCTCCGCAAAACATTTGGGTGTGAAATCATATTCCAGGTCCAATTGTTCAAATGTACTCCCATCAATTACGGTGATCCCCTTTCCTGCGGAACCCACCCAGATACGGTTTTTTGAATCGGCAAAGATTGAAGAGATATCATTTCCATTCAATCCGTCTACCTGTGAAAGCCGGGCCACCTTCCTGCTGTCGATTTCAAAAAATACTACACCATCCATGGTTCCCACCCAGAGGTTGTTGTCCCCGTCGATATCCATGGCCGTCACCTGCAATTTAATATTGTTGTTTATAAGCGGATCATAAAAGAACCTCCCACCCTTATCATAGTTGTAAACGCCCTGGTTCAAAGAACCAATCCACATGGTCCCGTTCCGATCCTCCTTCAAAAACATGATCCTTACACCCTTCAGCCTATTAAATTCTGTAAACTTATCACCTCCGGAACCCTGCTCAAGAATTGAAATTCCCTCATTGGTCCCAAACCAGAAATCTCCATTAGCAGTCTGCTGGATAGACAACACCTGAGGATTGATCAATCCGTCCTCCTGAAAATAGGAGATAAAATGATCCCCCTTGTATACACAAAGGCCATGTTCATGTGTACCCACCAGGATGTTCTCTTCCCTGTCCTGCATGATGCTTCGGATCTTCATATCCGGTAACCCATTGCGGTTGCTATACAGATCCAGGTGATTCTCCGGATCGATTCTTACCATACCACCACCCCATGTACCCACCCAGATATTGCCCCCTTTATCTTCAAACAGTGTACTAACCCAATTAGAGGTGAGACCAGCCTTGATCAGGTCATACATTTCTGCATCATCCCGATCCGGATCATAGCGGTAAAGGCCCCCATTATATTTACCAAACCATATACTCCCCCTGCTGTCTACCAGAATGGTTGTAGTGGCATAATACTGTGGGATTCCATTCAGCAACATGTTGTCAAACCGGGCACTATCCCTGTTATAAACTTTAACATTGGGATCAGCCACGAAAAAGATCACTCCCTTTTCATCAACGAAACCGCCGAAAACTCTGTCTGAAAGCTCGTGACCGGAATACTGGCGCATATTAAGCTGGTCCAGGGAAGCTTCCGGATTTATGATTTCAATAACCCCCGATCCACCAGTGGTGAGCCAGAGGTGACCTGTAGAATCCAGGAGTATGGAAGTAACATCTGAGTTAAGGGTTATCTCCTGTTTTCCGAGTACTTCAAACTCCTGACCATTGTACCGTGATACTCCTCCCCCTGTATGGCCGAACCAGATATTACCATGACCATCCTCACTGATGGCTCTTACTCCATTGGCTGAAAGACCATCCTCAGCAGATAAGTTGGTAAACTCCAATCCATCAAACCTTGACACACCTGCATCTGTACCCATCCAGAAAATATCATTCTTATCCTGTATCACTATATAGACTGTGGACTGTGCCAATCCTTCTGAAACCGAAAATTGATCGAAAAAGAGCTGCTGACCATACGTGGAAAGGGACAGGAGTCCAATCCATAAAAAAACCGCCCGTCTGAACCTAGGTAGACGAATGGTTTGTTCATTACGACAATGGATCATTTTAATAGTCTTTCGGGATGAAGAAGAAGGTGCCATTCTCATCTTCCAGTCCGGCAATTTTCCCAAACTGGGGTTTTTGCTGGTTGCTATTCACAACAGCAGAGGTTACCTTCTGCACAATGTTCTCGATGGGAACACAGTTGCTGGGATTATTGATGAGCACGTTGGCAAATGTCCGGGTAAACTGACTGTCATCAACAGCCAGCTCGTATCCTGCCGATGAAAATACCTGAGAGGATTTGAATCTGGTTGACTCCCAATCGTTACAATCGCGATCCACGATGCCCGATCGCATGGCCTGATAAAAACTGGGACCCGATTCACAGGCATCGGTAATGACCAGGGTGTGGCTCAGAAAATCGGGATAAGATTGCATGGATGCTTTCAGGGCATTGATGTTATAATATGTAAATTCATCATCCCGGTTTGCATCAATTGGGATCCAGTAGCCACTCTCATTGACATATTTTCCGTGACCAGCATACCAAACCAGGATGGAATTAACCCTGTTGCTCCTGATCATGTCCCGCAGCTCAATGGAGAAAAATCTCTGGAGATCCACCTTGGACATGTTCTTTTTATGAATGGTATTATGGACCTGATACCTGGCCAGGGCAGCTTTCATCATGGTGATATCTTTGGTTGGACCCTCCAGACTGGCGAATGATTCATAATCTGAATTCTCAATGAAAATTGCCCAGGTTTTTCCCATCGGATTATCTCCAAAAGCCTGTGCATCCCGGTTCAGTGTATATAAGATTTCCGATTTATTGCCATACTCATCTTCAACCAGGACCATGATTTTGCTCTTGTTCTCAACATTTACCATCGCTGTGAACGAGGGATTCAAGTCACTGGGTATGTAACTGGCCAGTACGCTTTCCACATATATACTTGAGATAGTACTCTCATCCTCAATCCTTCCTTCAATGTAGATTTGGGGATCACTGTTATCCAGATAGAGTATGTTATTTTCCGATCCATAGGGTGCAATCATCTGCACAACAGGAGCATCCGCTTCTGTTCGCCTGATCGGGAATATGGCTGTTTCAGCATTGTTGTATATGTCCGATACCTGAATTGTAATCTTATCAGTAGTGTTCAGATTCACACTTGCCAGAAACTGATATCCTTCTTCGGTTTTTTCTACCGGAACAGTGAAGCCATTTACCTGAAGGGTACTGATGGCACTCTCATCTTCCACAATCCCCGTGAGGTTTATTACAGAGATCTCCCTGGGAATATCTATCATATTTCCACCCTTAACCACAGGATCCTTCAATACTACCCTGGGCTTGTTTTCCTCCCTGTTCAACTCAAACATACGCAGAGTGGCCAGCTCGTGCAATCGTTGGGCTGTGCCATCGTACTTCGACATGGCCAGCAATGTCTCATAATCCACCAGGGCCTTCTCGTAATCCCTGATCGCTTCATATGCTCCCGCCCGCTTATAATAGATTTCCGCATTATCGGGATTTAATTCGATCGCCCTCGAATAATCAATGATTGAATAACTTGCCTGGTTCATCAAGGCATTGATATCACCCCGGTACAAAAAGATCAAAGCCTCATCGGGGTAATCGATAGAAGCCATGGATAGCACCTCAATGGCCTTTGGAAAGTTACCCTGGGCAGCCAGTATCTGACTTTGTAGTAATATTCCGTCCAGATTTTTTGGTTCAAACTGAAGGACCTGATTGATTGAATTGTTGGCAGCACCATATTTCAGGCGTTTATACTGGAGAAGGGCCAGGGAATAATGGGTCCCTGCGACCTGCTTGTTCTTTTCTATGGATTTCAGATAAGCCTGCTCTGCCTCATTATACATCTCAAGCTTTTCATACACCTGAGCAAGGTTATAATATCCTTTTTCATCCTCTTTCAGTTTCAGACACTTTTTGCAATCCTCAAGTGCCTGGTCGTATTTCTCAAGTCCCATATTTACCACAGACCTCACCTGGTAGGCTTCCAAAAATTTAGCTTGTATATCAATGGCCCTGCTAAGCTTTGAAAGGGCTATGTTGTTTTTTCCCTGAAGATGCCACTCATATCCGGAAAAATAGAAAAGGTCAGCATCCTTCTCATTAAAGACAATTGCCCGGTCATAATCAGCCGCTGCACTTGCATGATCCCCTATTTTCGAATATGACATGGCACGGCGTATATAAGCCTTTTCGAAATCAGGATCCAGCTCAATGGCCCTTTTGTACTGTTCAATGGCCTCGTTAAAGTTCATTGACTTGTAAAACTCATCGCCGGCCTTGTAGCATTGTTTGGCCGATTGTGCAAGAACTGTTACTGAAGATATTACAGGCAACAGAATCAATATTAATACAAGCCTTTTCATGATTACTCCCTTTTAAGAGATTGTACGGAATATTTTATTGCAAAGTTACCTAATGTACTCCTTTTTAGATCAATATATAAAAACCAAGTATGAATCTCCCTTGATCAACCGTCAAATAAATTATCCCTGTTTCTAAAGAATTCCAGTTTTGTGTCACACAAAAGAAGCTTTTCATCAGGATTTTTGTGAAGTTCAGGTGCTTTCACGCCCTGACTGAAGGACATTTTTCCGGTAAATACCCTTGCCTCGTCCCACAACCCGGATTTCAGGAATGACTCATGCAATTTAGCTCCTCCTTCCACAAAAACTGAAATAATTTTCTGATCAAAAAGCTCTTCAAGAAGATCTCCCAACTCATAGGACGGGTCCACCTGGATGCTTCGTGTTCTTCCAGAGTATTTTCCCGAAACCCCGGTAAATATGATGGTATCCTGCTTACCATCCAATATATTTGCACTGCTCGAAAACTTTCCATTCCTGTCAATGGAAATTCGCACTGGATTGTCACCTGTCCATCTTCTGATATTCAACCTGGGATTGTCGGTAATCACCGTATTGGTTCCTACCATAATGGCAGCCTCCTCGGTTCTCCACTTATGAACAAGGGTCCGGCTCACTTCACCGGCAATCCATTTTGGTCCCTCCAGGTCATCAGGTTCTCGCTCCAGGTCAATAAATCCATCCAGGGTCTGAGCCCATTTGAGAATAACATAGGGGCGTCTTTTATTCAGGTAAACAAAGAACCGACGATTCAGGATGTAGCCCTCCTCGGCAAGGCACCCCGATTCCACCTTTATCCCGGCACTCTTCATTTGCCTGACTCCTTCTCCATTTACGCTGGGAAATGGATCCAGGTTGGAGATCACTACCCGGCCAATCCCCTTCTGAGTAATGAGCATTGAACAGGGAGGTGTCTTTCCATGATGGGCGCAAGGTTCCAGATTGCAGTATAACGTTGCCTCCGAAAACAAGGATGAGTCCTTAACTGAACGAATGGCATTCACCTCGGCATGTGGTCCCCCGAATTCATGGTGATATCCTTCCCCGATGATGCGGTCGTTATGCACGATCACACAACCCACCAACGGATTGGTATGTGTCATTCCCAGCCCCTTTCGTGCCAGTTCGAAACACCGGCGCATATATATTTTATCTTTCTCTGTCAACAGGACTGTGCTTTATTACTACTTTTGGTTTATGCTCCAAAATCATGCCACCTTGCAACAAGCCAGGTTCTACCTCCTTCAGGAGCTTAGGAGGAAGTACCCTGAGGGTGAATCAGCTTCCCTTGCACGGATCATACTTGATCATACCGGGTATCCACCTTCCACCTACCTCAAAGATCCTGATCAGGTACCCGGACCAGTTACTGTGGCACAAATTAATGAAATTGTATCTGAAATTCATACTGGTAAGCCAATTCAATACATTCTGGGGTATACTTATTTCTGCGATCTGAAGATCACATTGAATAAAAGTGTTCTGATACCAAGACCTGAAACCGAAGAGATGGTATATAAAATTATCATCCATTGCTTCCGACCCCCGATCCATATCCTGGATATAGGAACCGGTTCGGGTTGCATCGCGCTTGCCCTTAAAGATCGCTTTAAAGAAGCAACCATTTATGGTCTGGATGTGAGCCGGAAAGCCCTCGAGGTTGCCTCAAAGAATGGTGTCATGAACGGGTTAGACGTGAACTGGATCGAAAAGGATATAGTGCGAGAAGCCACCCTGAACGGTGAGAACGGATTTGACCTTATTGTGAGCAACCCACCCTATGTATTAAACAGTGAGCGTGCAATTATGAATGATAATGTACTTGATTATGAGCCTGTTGATGCGCTGTTTGTAGAGGATTCCGATCCGCTGGTTTTCTATCGAACAATCGCTTCATTCAGTAAGAAGCAGCTGAATAAAAAAGGAACAGTCTGGGTGGAAATCAATGAGCGACTGGGAACCGAAACTGCAAGTCTTTTCGAAAAGGCCGGATTTCAACATGTGACCATTCTGAAAGATATTCATGAAAAGGAAAGATTCATCAGAGCCGAAAAGTAAGGAGCTGGAATACACTGATGCCCTCCGGCGTGCAGCTGCTCTTTGCAGCAGGCAGGAACAGTGCACGGGACAGATCAGGGAGAAGCTGAAAGAGTGGAATTTGTCGGAAGAGGACAGGGTACGGATCATTCAGAAACTGCAGAGTGAAAATTTCCTGGATGACGGCAGGTATGCTGCATTTTTTGTAAAAGACAAATTCAGATTCAACCGTTGGGGCAAAATAAAAATCTCCTATATGCTTCGTCAGAAGGGCATTAGCGAAGATATAATTCAAAATGCACTTGATCAGATCGATGTAGAAGCTTATTTCCAAACCTGTGTGGACCTGATTCAGAGTAAATCAGCATCTCTGAAAGAGAAGAATCAGTTCAGACGAAAAGGAAAACTATACAGATTTGCAGCCGGACGTGGATTTGAACCAGATTTGATCCATCGGGTACTGAACATGACAGATGAAGATTGACTTCGTCTGTGTCCCGATTTCTTTCCTATCTTTGCTGAAAATTTTCTAAAATGATCACATCCGACCAGATTAAAAATCTGAATGGACGCCTGGATGCGTTAAGGAGGCATCTTTGACGTCGATAGCAAAACCATCCAGATAGAAGAGGAAGAGCAGCGGACCCATGATCCCGAATTCTGGAATAACCCCAAATCCGCAGAGGAACAATTAAAGAAAATTGCGCGGTTGAAGAGCTGGGTAGAGGGGTATAATAAGGTAAAGACGGCTGCTGAAGACCTGAATGTTCTCGCTGAATTCCTTGAAGCAGGGGAAGCTACCGAAGAAGAAGTAGAGGCGCAGTTTAGCACTGCACTCACCCTTACCGAAGAATTAGAATCAAAAAACATGCTGCGCAACGAGGAGGACAGTCTCGGTGCCATATTGAAAATTAATTCAGGTGCCGGGGGCACAGAGAGCCAGGACTGGGCTGAAATGCTCATGCGGATGTACATCCGTTATGGAGAAAAGCACAAGTACAAAGTCAAAGAACTCCATATGGTGCAGGGTGATGAGGCCGGACTTAAATCGGTGACCCTGGAATTCTCGGGCGACTATGCCTATGGGTTCCTGAAAAGTGAGAATGGTGTCCATCGCCTGGTTCGTTTATCACCTTTTGATTCAAATAACCGCCGTCATACCTCCTTCGCCTCCATCTTTGTCACCCCGGTCATTGATGAATCTATTGAGATTGTTGTGAACCCTGCCGACATTGAATGGGATACCTTCAGGTCAGGGGGAGCAGGCGGACAAAATGTGAACAAGGTAGAAACCGGTGTCCGTGTCAGGCACCTCCCTACAGGCATCACAGTGGATAACACCGAAACCCGGTCCCAGTTGAAAAACAGGGAAAATGCCATGCGAATCCTGAAATCTCACCTTTATGAGATCGAACTCCAAAAGAAGAGGGAGAAGCAAGCTCAGATCGAGGGTAACAAGATGAAAATTGAATGGGGTTCACAGATCCGCAACTATGTGCTCCACCCCTACAAGCTGGTGAAGGATCTGCGCACAAACCATGAGACCAGCAATGTTCAGTCAGTCCTTGATGGAGAGCTGGACCCCTTTATTAAGGCATTCCTGATGGAGTTTGGGGGGAAGTGAGTATCTCCAGAATATTAAACTCAGTGCTGAAGTGGCTATCTCAAAAGGAACCCATTTTTTTCTTTCCTGATATTTTACCGCCAAGTGGTTGTTGCTTCGCAAAAATCCCAGTTGGCTTATAAAACATCACTCAAGAAAAATAATCAAATGAGATAGACTCTGTAGGTGGCTGAATATCCTTTCGATACTAAATCCCAAGCTGCCTAAGCTGGTGCTAAGCATCAGGTTCAGCAGCGTTATAATACCTGCTTTAGGATTCGGAATATATTATGTAAAGATAATCTGGGTATTCTCTCCACCGCACAAGCCGTAGAAATCGCCAATGGTCAGAACATCTTTCACCTCGTCCCACAGATCTTCTTTCTTAAGCTTGAACATGTCCATGCCCAGTTTGCAGGCATAAATTTCGCCTCCTCCGGCTGTGATCATTTCAAGAAATTCGTCCACTGGAGGGATATCAAGTTTTCCCATTGAACTTTTCATCATGGCTGATACTCCGGCTTCCACACCTGGAATAATTCCCAGGATGGTGGGGAATGGTAAGCCACCGGGTGCTCTCATGGCTGGATTACCAACGGTAGCTGTCTTGATCCGGTTCATCTGCTTCTTGGTGATGGCATCCAGGCCGAAGAAGGTAAAGAAGACTTTTGCCTCAATTCCTTCCATCACGGCTCCGTTGGCCATTACCAGTGTTGCGTATACATCTTCGATAGTGCCCTTGGCACAGATGATGCATACCTTCTTTAACGGTGATTCATTGTTTGCCATTGTTTCTCGTTTTTTTGGATTAAATACAACTGGCCGGCTTGGGAATACCTGCATACTTGGAAGAATATTTCAGCGGTCCACCAGGAAATAACTTATACAATCCTTTGATGTCCACAATCCCTGATTTTCCAACTCTTCTGATGGTCAGCGTTTCTCCTTTCTCATTGGCTGCACGTAAAAAGTCCAGTACTTCATAATGCTTGTCAGTGAGTTCAATTCCGCCTTCCTTTGCCATTTCTGAAGCAACCTCCCTGTTCCACTGGGAAGCATCAACCATGTATCCTTCATCGTTTAAATCAATACTTTGTCCTGCAATTGTTTTTTGTGCCATAACTTATTAATTTATAGGTTTTTAATTAATACTATTTTTACTCATATTTTTCATAAACGTTATGAAGAATCCTAACGCTTTCTTCATTTCCGGTTTATTCATTTCACGCATTACTTTGAATATGGAGTACTCAGGGATATTCTTCATCTCGAGACTTGCAAATACCTTCACTGCATTGTCTACCGACTTGAGCATATCAGGTTGGGTCAGATTCTTAACCGTATCCAGGATAGCTACCACATTGTCAGCCAGCATCCGCATATCCTCCACACCATAATAGGTGACTATGTTGTCAATGATGTGCCCAAATTCTTTCAGAAATTCGAAATAACCTTTCTGTTCAAATTCATGTAGCTTTTTGGTGCCATCGATGATCACCTCATTGGCAATGGGGCCCACATCTCTCATAAGATCCATGGCGCTGCCAAGGGTGTCGAGCATTACATTGAAATTTCCCACATTCTGAGCAACCCTGATTCCCAATTCTCTGAGTTCATCCGGGTCCAGGATCACCTCGTGATCATCCAGTGCTTTCACAGTGGAGTCATAGACATCTTTGCCTATAATCGAGGCATCACCAATGAGATCATCAATGGCCTGAGATTTAAGTCTCTGCTGATTTACATATTCCAGGATCGTGTCGACCTTCTGGTTCAACTCAGCAATCTGCTTTGAAGTATTTTCTGCCATGTCGGATTCAGTTAATCAATGTTGTTTTTCTTACCGGCCATGGTCATATGGGCTTCAATGGGCATCTCCTTGCCCCGCAAAAGAATATGCCAGTAGATCCAACGGAAGATCATTTTTCCATAATGGTTGATCTTGGTATTCCGCAACAATCCGAAGGGACCTATTCCGGGAAGAGGGAATGTGCCTGGCAATGGTTCAGTATCATAATTAAAATCGATCAGTGCCCCTTTGCCATAACCTGTCTCGATGTAACAGTTTGCATGGCCATCAAATTTCGCTGTCAGTGGCCTGTTCTCAATGGCATTCATCAGATTCTCAAAAAGAATCTCTGCTGCAAAGTGTGCTACGGAACCCGCTTTGGAGGTGGGCAAATTGGCAGCGTCGCCAAGAACGAAGATATTTTCATGCTTTTTCGACTGAAGTGTTTCCTTATCGGTCTCCACATAATTCATATCATCGCCCAGTCCGCTACGCTCAACCATTTCTGCTCCCATATTTACCGGAACTATGGTGAGAACATCATAGGGGATCTCCACTTCGTCATAGGATTTAATTATTTTTTTCTCGCTGTCAACACCCTCCAGGTAAAAGTCGGGGATTACCTTGATGTTCTTCTCATCAAGCAACTGACTCAGCATTTTGGTAGCAATGGGTTTGGTGAATGCCCCGGGCAGTGGTGTTACATATGTGATATCTACCTTATCACGCATCCCCTTCTCCGTGAAATAGGCCTCTGCCAGGCACACAAATTCAATGGGAGCTACCGGGCATTTGAATGGCAACTCGGAGATACAGAGAACCAGTTTACCACCCTCCCAGGTTTTAAAGAAGCGCTGTAAGGCAACGGCTCCTTCAATGGTATAGAAGTCAAAGATGCTTTTGTACCACTCCTCTCCAAGGAGTCCGGGGGTTTCATCAGGTCGGGTCTGGGTTCCTGTGGCCACAATCAGATAATCATAATTAAGCGCGCTACCGTCCATCAACAACACCTTATTGTTGTCACCCTCAATTCGGTCAATCTCCTGGTAAATGACTTTTACACCCGATGGAAAGAAATCTCCTTTGGGTTTGATCACATCCGATTTATTATAGATTCCAAAAGGAATAAACAGGAATCCAGGCTGGTAATAATGGGTTTTGAACTGATCCACAATGGTAATTTCCCAATCCTGCTGATCCAGGACTTTGAAAAGCTTGTTGGCCATCATGGTGCCCGCTGTACCCCCACCCAGTATTAATATCTTTTTCATAATTTTGCTAGTTATATTTATTGAGTTTTACTTGGTAAAACATTATCTTCGATTTGCTGTTACAAAAATAACGGTACCTATTAAGTTTGATTTGCGAAACGATATGATAATTGTCATAATATGATAACTATCATGACAGGATATGTTGACCAACATTTAAGTTAGGATTGATGGACCCCAGTTGCACTTGCGAATTATGTGAGCTAAAAGGCCTTTTTTTCGAAAACCTCGAAGGAGATCAATTGGATATGATATGCTCCGGAAAAGTGGAGAAGGAGTTTAGTCAGGGCGAATCCATCATCAAAGAGGGAACAATGATCAAGGATTTCGTCTACCTAAAAAGTGGTCTCGTTAAGCTATTTCGCAGTGATAGTAGCGGTAAAGAACAAATCATCTCCATCTCCAAGCCGTTTGACTATGTAAGTCTGCTAAGTGTATTTTCCAACGATCAATACAACTATTCTGTTTCGGCTTTGGAAGATTCTGTCACCTGCAACATAAAAATGGAGGATATCAGATCCATCGCAAGTGACAATGGTAATCTTGCTCTCAACCTGTTGAAAAGAATGAGCAAAGTAGCCGATAAGATCATTCTCGATTCACTGGCAATTCGCACAAAACATTTGAGGGGTCGGGTAGCCTTCCTGTTGATCTACTTTTCACAGGATGTATACTTCTCCTCTGAATTTGACCTCCCTTTGAGCCGCAAAGAGATGGCCGAGTATGTGGGTATGACCACCGAGAACGTTATCCGATCTTTGAGTGAGTTCCGAAGGGATGGAATCCTGAAGATTTATGGGAAAACCATCCATATCGTGAACATGGATACGCTCAAATCCATTGCGGAATTTGGCTGAATCTATCTGACTGTCAACTTAATATCACTATATTAACATGAAAGTCATCGTCAAAAATCACGATATCTGCTCTTTTACCAACTTCTATACTTCCTTTCTCTTTATCTACAGATAGTAATTTTGCAGGATTGAATGTAACAGTATTAATTAACTCACTAATCTCTGCATTTGCACTCTTTGCTAAGTTTCTTAATACATCAGGAATCAGAAAACTCGATCCTATTAGAACATCGCTTTCTTTGTATCTAACTCCTCTTTCAGAGGATACTATTTCTTTATCTGTATCATAAAAACCATTTCCGTACGGGTATCCTGCTGAGATAACAGCATCGGTAATAAAGATTAATTTATCGCGATTAAGATGGTCAAAACACAATTTTATAATCTTGTTATCAAGATGTACTCCGTCCCCATTTACCTCTACAAAAATATTTCTATTTATAAATGGCAAGGCTGCCAGTCCTGGATCTTTATGAGAGATTCCCGACATTGCATTGAATAAATGGGTTATATTTTTAACTCTGTTTTTTAGCAATGCATTGTCTAATGATGTATTAGAATGACCGAAACTTGGAATAATATTGTGATCCAAAAGGAAGTCTATAATTGTATCAATTCCCTCAAGTTCGGGAGCAATTGTCATTATCTTTAAAAGTCCTTCTGATAGATCGATTATCCTTTTCAGATATTCAATATCAGGTTTCATGATGTACTTTGGATTAATACCTCCTTTCATATCAGGATTAACAAAAGGCCCTTCGATATAAATGCCCGGTATTCTTTTCTTAAATTTCGGATTTGCGTTTATGTTTCTTACTAAAGTTTTAATATAATCCTCATTGCACAAAATAGTAGGCAAGAATGTTGTCACCCCGTTTTCTAAAAGAAAATTACAAAGACCCGCAAATAAATCTTGATCAGGTGTTTCAAAACCACTGGAACCAGCTCCGTGTATATGAGTGTCGAAAAATCCGGGAGATATATAATTGTTACCAGCATCAATTATCTCATCGTTTTTGTGTGCATCATAATTTTTCGAAATCTCTTTGATGAACCCGTTTTCTATTCTTAGATAATGATCTTCAACAACTTTATCAGGAAGTATAATTTTACCGTTTTTGATGATTGTATTCATTATTCTATAAAGCTACTATTATTATCAATTAACAATATGGTTCTTTACCTGGATGGCCAGGCCAATTTCTGTTAAACAATTCACATGAAATTTACGATCTAATACTTTTATCATCACATACTAGTTTTATTATTACTTTTTATTGTATTTTAATTATAGTTTCGTATATTTGAAGCCCATTTAGTGATATTTTGTAATAAAACAACAATATTATGTGTGGATTTTCAGTATATACCGGAGGAGACAAGATGCTGAGACTTAGTGTGGTCAGCGAATTTCAAAAAATAAAATACCGGGGGCCCGATAACAGTGTGGCGCGAGACTTTGGCGACAAAGGGTGGATGGGATTTCATCGATTAAAGATCATCGACACAACCGATGATGGCAACCAGCCCCTTATCCATAAAAAACTGCACCTGGTGGCCAACGGAGAGATCTATAATTATCATTCACTGATGGAGGAGTACAGTGGGAGATACGAATTTCAATCGGAAAGTGACTGTGAGGTAATCATCCCCATGTTTCAGGAGCTAGGAATGCTGGAGACTGCCAAAAGACTTGATGCTGAATTTGTCTGCGTCATCTATGATGCGGATCTGGATAAATATTTTGCTGCCAGGGATCCGGTGGGAATTCGTCCCATGTTTTACGGATATGCTTCAGATGGAAAAATCATGTTCGCCAGTGAAATGAAAGCGCTGAGTGATCTCTGTGATGAGGTGAGACCATTTCCTCCGGGTCATATATATGATGGGGATAAATTCATTCAATTCACCGATATCGCAAAAGTCGATGGCTATACCGATGACGAAATGGAGGATGTATTTCTTAAGATCAACGAGCTGCTTACCAAAGGTGTTGAAAAGAGGTTGCATGCCGATGTGCCGGTTGGTTTTCTCTGCAGCGGCGGACTTGATTCCAGCCTGGTATGTGCCATCGCAACAAGAATGATGGACAAACCGATAAAAACCTTTGCGGTGGGAATTGATAAAGACCCCATCGACACCAAGTATGCCAGGATTGCAGCAGATTACCTGGGTGCAGATCATACCGAAGTACTGTTCACAAAGCAAGACATTTTCGATACGCTGAGTACTTTGATCTACAACATTGAAACCTATGATATTACCACAATCAGAGCTTCCATGGGAATGTTCCTGGTTAGCAAGTATATCTCGGAGAATACCGATATAAAGGTGCTTATGACAGGAGAAATTGCCGATGAGATCTTTGGGTATAAATACACCGATTTTGCTCCTTCACCCGGCGCATTCCAGCAGGAGGCTGAAAAACGACTTAAAGAAATATACATGTATGATGTATTGAGGGCCGACCGCTCTATCTCCTCCAATGGACTTGAAGCCAGGGTGCCCTTTGGTGACCTGGATTTCGTGAAATACATCATGAGCATTCCTCCCGAGAAGAAGATGAATTTTACCGGGATCGGAAAATACATATTGCGCAAAGCATTTGAAGGCGATTACCTTCCCCATGAAATACTCTACAGGGAGAAAGCAGCATTTTCAGATGCCGTGGGACATAGCGTTGTGGACAACCTGAAAGCCTATGCCGAAGAGATGTACAGTGATGCAGACCTGCGGGCGTCAAAACTCAAGTACCTGCATGCCACACCCATCTCCAAGGAATCATTGATGTACAGGGATATCTTTGAATCACACTTCCCCGGTCGATCCGAAGCGGTTGTGGATTTCTGGATGCCTAACAGGCAGTGGGACAACTGTGATGTAAATGATCCCAGCGCCAGGGTATTGCCCAATTACGGAAAGAGCGGAGATTAGGTTTAGTTAGCAAATAGCTCTTCAAATCAATAACCATCCCTACGATACGCTCATCGATCAAGTCATGATCCATGGCGTACTGTATCATATCTATCTCATCTTCAACTGTAAACTTCCCCAAAACTTGCCTGAACAAATACTCCTTGCCCAGTTCCACTCTTCGGGTATACTCAAACTCCACCATTCTATGAATTTTCAACTTTTTTAAAATATTTGCGATTTTTCTTGACAAGCGAATACTTTTACATTATATTTGTACGATATATGTCGTTTATTACTTATTACGTACAGTCATGGATATATCGTCAAATCCAAAACGCAATCAAATCCTCCTCACAGGAAAAGAGTTATTCTGGAAATTTGGATTCCGAAGGGTTACCATCGAAGAGATCTGTAAGGAGGCCGGGGTTAGTAAAATGACTTTTTACAAGTTCTTCCCCAATAAAATGGAACTGGCCAAAACCATGCTGGATAATCTATTTGAGGAATCCCTTACAAAGATCAGAAAGCTTCAGGAGGAGCATGAGTCGCCCGATAAAACGCTCAGGAAAATCCTTCTGCTGAAAGCGGAAGGCTCCCGCGAAATCAGTGAGGAATTCATCAAAGACCTCTATGCAAATCCTGAAGGAGAATTGAATTCCTTCATGGAAGAAAAGACCGGCATATGTTTCGCTGAAATTATTAAGGTTTACGAAAAAGGCAAAGAAGATGGCTGGGTCAGAAAAGATCTGAATGTACCTTTCCTCATGCTCTTTACTCAAAAGATTTTAGATATAATTACTGAGGATGAGATGCTTCACTATTTTGATTCCTCACAAGAGCTGATCATGGAGATCACAAATCTGTTGGTATACGGAATTTCGACACACGAATAGCAACATGCGTCAGTTCAGGACCATACTCATTCTCTGCCTGATTCAGGCTTTCACAGGAGCAAATTATGCACAGGACAGCCTGATGTTCAAGGGTCAGCTCTCCGTATGGACACTGTTCAATGGCGGATTGGACCTGCCCGCATATATGGGCGGCAGGTATATTCCCCAACTAAATTATGAACTGAAATTCAAGGAGACTCACAAGATCGATTTTGAGGCATCTGCCAACCTGAATGGAAATATTGGATTCAATCCTTTTGATACACTAATCTCTGATGGACAGTTAAAGCCCTATAGACTTTGGGGAAGGTACTCTTCCGAACAATTTGAGTTACGGGTCGGACTACAAAAAATAAATTTCGGATCAGCCTCCATGCTCAGGCCGCTTATGTGGTTTGACCAGGTCGATCCCCGCGATCCTTTAAAACTGACTGATGGGGTTTGGGGTGTATTGGGAAGGTACTACTTTCTGAACAACGCAAACATCTGGTTATGGGGACTCTATGGAAACAGCGATCCCAAGGGATGGGAAATAGCCGGAACCCATAAAAGCCATCCCGAGTTTGGAGGAAGAATCCAAACGCCAATCCCTGCAGGTGAAGCTGCCATATCCTACCACCACCGAATAGCTGATACCAGGGAACTTGATGGGATAGTACCGGCCTTTGCAAAAGTACAGGAGAACAGGATTGGTTTGGATGTGCGATTGGACCTTATTGTGGGCGCCTGGCTCGAAGGATCCTGGGTAAACAACAACGAAGACCTCGGCCTGTATACCAACCAGCAGATTTTCAATGCAGGTGTGGACTATACCTTTGGCATTGGAAACGGACTACTGATCGTTTATGAACAACTGCTTGCAGCCTATGATGAAAAAGCGTTTCAATTTCAAAACAGGACATCCTATTCCCTGCTGACCCTCTCCTATCCAATCGGGATTTTTGACAACATCAGCGGCATCGTATACTACGACTGGACCAACCACAATATCTATAACTTTTTTAACTGGCAAAAGCAATTCAAACATATTGTACTATACCTGATGGCCTACTGGAATCCTGAGGATTACAGGATACCCACACAGGAAACCATACAAAACCTATATGCCGGAAGAGGCATTCAAATCATGTTTGTACTGAATCATTAAACCAAAATACAATGGAAAATTCCTCAATTATTAAGATTGAAAAGCTGATCAAACGTTTCCCTGTGGGGAAATCTGAATTTACAGCATTGAACGACCTTAGTCTCACTGTAGAGCGGGGAGAATTTTTGGGTCTGGTGGGACCCAGCGGATCGGGCAAAACCACCCTGCTCAATATTATTGGCTCCCTGGATACCCCCTCCCAGGGGAAGGTGACCGTGATTGATCAATCAATAGCCTCCCTGAGTCATAAGCAATCTGCCAAGCTCAGGAACAGGCATATTGGATTTATCTTTCAGACCTATAATCTGTTACCGGTTTATACAGTGTATGAAAATGTGGAATTTGCATTGTTGCTGCAGAAGCTTTCATCATCAGTAAGACATAAGTCGGTGATGGATGCCCTGGAGTGGGTGGGATTGACAGATAAAGTTAAATCCAAACCTTCCATGTTATCCGGTGGTGAATGTCAGCGTGTGGCTATTGCACGCTCCATGGTAAAGAGGCCCGAAATTGTACTGGCAGATGAACCCACTGCAAATCTGGATTCCAAAAACTCCTATCACATCCTTCAAACCATGAAAGATCTGAATAAGGAGCTCAATACAACATTCATTTTTGCCACCCATGATGAAAAGGTGATGAAATACCTGAACAGAAAGATCTCTCTGGAGGATGGGCAGATCGTGAAGGACGAAATCATTCAGCACTCAAAAAATTGAAATCATGTTATCATTAAAACTTGCAATTAAAAATTTGTTGGGTGCAGGTTTAAGAACCTGGCTCAACGTCATCGCCCTCTCCTTTGCCTTTGTCCTTATCATCTTTTATAATGGAATGATCGATGGCTGGAACAGGCAAAGCAAAAAAGATACCATCGACTGGGAATCAGGCAAAGGGCAATTCTGGCATCCGGAGTATGACCGGTATGATCCATATACCATTGAGGATTCACATGCACCACTTTCCCGGGAGATCCTGGCAGAAATTGAAAAGAAAAACCTGGCCCCGGTACTGGTGTCCCAGGCAACCGCCTACCCCCAGGGCCGTTCAATAGGAGTTACAATTCGAGGGATTGATCCGGAACAAACCATTTTAAAACTTCCCTCCGCCACATTACCCGCCTCAAATGGCACCGATTATGCCATTATAGGCAAAAGCATGGCAGAATCTGCAAACCTCAGCGTGGGGGACAACCTGTTGATCAGGTGGCGCGACAAGAATGGAACATTTGATGCCCGGGAAATTCAAATTGCCTCCATCTTCAAGTGTGATGTTCCGATCGTAGATAAAGGAAAAATATATATTTCCATTGAGACCCTTCAGGAGATGCTGGGCATGGAAAATGAAGCTACCCTGCTGGTGACCGGAGAAGGATTTGAATTCCGGGAACTGAACGGATGGGTATTTAAAGACAACGATTTCCTCCTGGCAGATATGGAAAAGATCATCCAGTCAAAAAAGGTCAGTGGATCCATCCTTCAGGCGCTCTTGCTGATCATTGCCCTGATTGCCATCTTTGACACCCAGGTATTATCCATTTTTCGCAGGCAGAAAGAGATTGGAACTTACATCGCCTTAGGGCTCACAAGGGCACAGGTGGTGGGTATCTTTACAGTCGAAGGAGCTGCACACAGCCTTCTGGCAATATTGCTTGGCTCTGCATACGGAATCCCCCTGTTTTTATGGCTGAACAGAACAGGAATAGCGATGGGGTATGCGGAGGATATGGAATTTGACCTGCCGCTGGCCGAAGTAATTTACCCATACTATAGTATCAGGTTGATTATCATCACTGTGATTATCGTGGTCATTACAGCAACTATTGTCAGCTATATGCCCGCACGTAAGATTTCAAAAATGAAACCAACTGAAGCATTAAAAGGAAAACTACAATGATACGATTTCTAATTAAAGGAATATTAAGAGACAGAAGCCGGAGTTTGTTACCGGCGATTGTTGTCGCCCTGGGCGTGTTTCTGACTGTCTTTATGAGCGGCTTTTTCAAAGGCGTGATGACAGATATAATCGATATGAATGCAAGATTTTCATCCGGCCACGTAAAAGTAGTGACACGTGCCTACGCCGAAAACGCCGATCAGGCACCCATTGATCTGGCAATTCTTGGAGTGTCTGAACTGAAAAAGCAACTTCAGTCAGCATACCCCGATATGGAGTGGGTGGAGAGAATACGAACCGGAGGAGTGCTGGATGTCCCGGATGAAAACGGAGAAACGCGCGGACAGGGTCCAGCCGTCGGAACAGCCATAGACCTGCTCTCTCCGGAAAGTGGGGAGGTGAAAAGGATGGGAATACAAAATTCAATTGTGAAAGGAAAGCTACCGGAAAAACCCGGTGAAGCACTGATTAGTGATGATTTTGCGGAGAAATTCAGTGTGGCTGTGGGAGATGAAGTGACCCTTTTTGGCTCTACCATGAACGGGAGCATGATGTTTTACACATTTGTGGTAAGCGGAACCCTGAGATTTGGGAATTCGCTGATCGATCGTGGCGCCATCTTTATGGATCTTCAGGACGCCCAAATGGCGCTGGATATGGAGGATGCTGCATCCGAAATATTAGGGTATTATAAGCATCATCCCTACGATGATATTGCAGCACAGTTACTGACCGAGTCATTCAATGCCAGGTATAGTGTGGAGAGCGATGAATTTTCACCTCTAATGACCCGACTGGCAGAAGATGCCGGAATGGCAGATTATCTGGCCATTGCCGAAAATATGGTGGGTCTTATGATATTTATATTTGTAATTGCCATGTCCATTGTCCTCTGGAACACCGGTCTCCTGGGGGCGCTCCGCAGATACAGTGAATTCGGGGTGCGTCTTGCGCTGGGGGAGGAGAAGAAACATATTTACAGAACCACCATTTATGAGGCCATCCTCATTGGTATCATTGGCTCTTTTGTAGGAACTTTACTGGGCGTGGCACTCTCCTACAGATTACAAACCCATGGTTGGGATTTTTCAGAACTCACCGGCAACATTGGAATGATGATGCCGTCCGTTTTCAGGGCCCAGGTAACGCCATCTATGTTTTTTATCGGGTTTATTCCGGGAGTTATTGCCACAGTACTTGGAAACGCACTGGCTGGTTTTGCCATATACAAAAGGAAAACCGCCAGGCTATTTCACGAACTTGAGGTGTGACAAATACAAATCTTAAAGAAGAGACAATGAAACGAATGAAAAAGATATTCATAACAGCCTTGATGACAACAGCCATGGTGGGCCTTGCTGCTCAGGATGCAGATCAGATTCTGGAAACTGTCGATAAAAACATGTCATCAACAAACAGGATTTTTGAATCAGACATGGTCATTCATGGACGTCGAAACAGTCGCACCATCACTTCCGTATCCTACTCGGTTGGAGATAAACAGTCCTTCACCGAGTATCTCTCTCCTGCTCGTGAACAGGGGACCAAAATGCTCAAACTGGAGGATAAACTATGGATCTATTCACCCTCCACCGACCGCATTATTCAGATCTCCGGACATATGTTGCGTCAATCCGTAATGGGTTCCGACCTGTCGTATGAAGATATGATGGATGACCGCAAGATGACTGAAGTTTATTCGGCTACTGTTGCAGGTCATGAAGAGATTGACGGCAGGGACACTTATGTACTGGATCTTGCTGCCAAAGTGGATGATGTAGCTTACTATTCCCAGAAGATCTGGGTGGATACCGAGCGCTATGTGCCGCTTAGGCAGGAGATGTTTGCTAAAAGCGGCCAGTTGCTTAAGCGTACCACACTTTCGGATGTCCAAAAAATCCAGGGCCGGTGGTTCCCGATGAACATGGTGTATAAAGACATGCTGAAAGATGGAAAAGGTACGGAGTTCCGGGTTAACAGTGCAAAATTCGACCAGGATATACCTGATTACATCTTTACAAAAGCGGCGCTAAAACAGTGAATTCAGAAAAGAGCAATGCTCAGTGAGAAGAGGATGAGCAGCAAAGCTGTACCGTAATAGAACACTGAGGCCTTAAACATGCGTATGGGTTGAGTTGTACGTTTGATAAATACTCTTCCCAGCTGGGTAAGGAAGAGAGCGAAGATCATCAGGGCGATGTGTTCAATGGCCCAAAATCTGAGGGATGCATCATTTTCTGTATCGGGGACATGCCACATATCTCCCTCCAGTGTGGTCCGTAGGGTAAAATAGATAATGAATCCGAGGATAAGCTGCAGGTAAAGGCCAATGTTAAATATCACCGAAGTCCATTTATCCAACCTTGTATAATCCCGCTTTTTTGTCCAGCCCTCGATTGAAAGTACCAGGGTTATGATTCCTGAAAGCAAGGTTATTGTACTGATATAAATATGAATCTTAAAAGCAATGGTATAAAGCATCCCTTTAGGTATTTTCTATAAAAGTAAAAAAAAGAAGGCCGCTCTTCAGAATCTTCATCCGAGTGGCCTTCGTAAATCTCTTAGCTATGGAATAAAAGTAAATCCCAATTCTGTAGACATTCTGAAGAAATCTGGCAAAATATTGATTAATCTAGAAACTTTTGACCTAACAGGATGGTGCTGTGATATTTACAATTCTATTTAGAATGAGGATGAATTATCAGGAAGAAGAATCGTGAAGGTATGCAGCTGATTTTTGTAATTATAACTGATCTTAAATCCATAGTTATCGCATATCTTTTTTACAATAGATAATCCCAGTCCGAAGTTCCCGGTTTTCTTCTTATCACGTGCAAACCTTTTAAACAACTCCTGCTCCCCAAAAGAGAGTGGTGCTCCTTCATTGCTGATACCGAAACTTCCATTTTTGATCTCCAGGAGGATCTTACCTCCATCCATATTATGAACGATGGCATTCTTCAGCAAATTGGTGATCATGATATCGGCCAGACCCTGGTCCATGGTGATGGTCTGCTTCCGATCTGAATAAGTACGGACCACTGATATTTCTCTCAGGGCAATGAGCTCCTGAAACTTCTCAAGCTGATCATCAAGCAGATGAACAAGATTAATTTTATTCCTGCCTGTAAATTGTTGGCTTTCGATTCGGGTGATCAAAGCAAGTGTAGTGTTAAGCCTGGAAAGATGATTGGCACTTGAATTAATGGATTGGATCAGTTGCATCTCCTCCGGGCCCAGGTTGCTTGATTGCATCAACAACTCTGTTTTGGTTTTAATCACAGCAAGGGGGGTTTGTAATTCATGGGTGGTATGATCTGTGTATTCCTGCAATTCCTTGTAATCACTTGACAACCGCATGGTCATCCGTTCAAGTACTTTCTTTAATTCCATGAACTCTTCCACATCAGGTTCACCCAGTTCCAACGGCTCTTTTACTATATCAAATTGCTTTAGTTTGTCCAGTGTATCAAAGAAGTCCTTCCAAAGATTGGCAAATATGAACCTGTTCAGAAAAAAAATTCCGGCCAGGAAAAGGATCACCATCACAGTCATCAGCAGGGTGACCTGCTCTACAAGTTTGTCAGCGGGAGTTGTTGATTTGTACAGCTTCACAGTATAGGAATTACCGCCATGATCGGCTAAAAAATGCAGATACCGGAAGGTTCTGAATTGATGCGTTCTTGTGTCGAACATCAACGTATCACCAAATTGATCTTTCAACACCCGTCCTGGTGATGCAGGCTGGATGGAGATTGAATCAAGTCCTGGCAGACCGGACAATTGTCCCCCCAGAAAATGAGGGAAAACATCATCTACCACTTTCTGGATCCTGGTCAGCTCACGATTCAGCTCCGATAGGCTCATATTCTTCAGTACCTGGAAGAAAATAATTCCCATGATAAAAAACAGGAACATGGATAATGTGGCAATATAGAGCGTGGTTTTGGTCAGTAGTTTCATTCCAGTGAGAATTTGTAACCAACACCGTACATATTTTTGATATAATCAGGACTACCGGCATCGACCAATTTCCGTCGGAGATTTTTCAAATGGGTATAGACAAAATCGTACGACCCATAACCTCCGCCATACTCACCCCAGAGGTAGTCCGCAATACTCTCCTTGGTGATAACCCTGTTGCGGTTGGACATCAGGTAAAGCAACAGATCGTGCTCCTTCCTGGTAAGGTCTACCTGTTTGTCTTCCACAAAGCAAGTTCTCTCCTCCGGCATCACCCTGATCATTCCGAAAGTGAGGATCTCCTCTCCCTGTGAACGGGTTCTTCTGGCCACCGAGTGAACCCTGGCCACAAGTTCCGAAAGATGAAAGGGTTTTACAAGGTAATCATCCGCACCCAATTCAAGTCCCCTTACCCTCTCTTCGAGGGCATTCCTCGCTGAGATAATGATAATCCCCGAATTGTTTTGATTCTGCTTTGCAATTTTCACCAGATTCAGTCCGTCCCCGTCGGGCAGGTTCAAATCGATCAACATACAGATGTAATCATGTTTGTCAAGCGAACAAAGTCCTTCATGATAAGTGGTAGCCTCTTCACACTTGAATCCTTCCATCTTCAGGTACGATACCATAGACTCCATGAGTGGTATCTCATCTTCCACAATCAATATTTGCATGAGCAGGATTTTGACGCAAAAATAGCCAAAACTCAAATAGATCCTATGGTACTCTGAAAGGTATGTGATTCACTCTTAAATTTATCCACATTCCCCTGGAGTGCTTCTATCTCTGATTTTAGCTGGGGCAGGGTATCGGAAAGCGCCTGGATATCTGACTCCAGGGTGGTAATTTCACTTTTAAAAGTCTCAGTTTTTGCCTCATCTGTCTCTTTGAATATTTTTTTGTTAAGGTTTTCAATTTTTTTGTTCAAGCTATTGATCTTGTTCTCATTCTGGCCTGTCTGTTTCTCAAGCGATTTGATCTCCTTTTCGAGTACGCTGATCCTCCGGGCATAGGATTGCTCATAATGGTAGGACATAAATGCCTTGGCATAGCTGCGGAAATTATTCATTTCAACTGCCCACTCTTTGCTGTTGACCGAGATATCATATCCCATTTGGAAAACCATGGCCACTGCATAGTAATTTTCGGTGATAAAACCGTACCCTATCAGATCCCCCCTCTTGGTGGCAATGGCTGGGATGGATACTTTTTCAGCGATAATCAGGTTCTCACCCCCATTCTTCATTTTAACACCGCTTCGATCCTTGCTATACTCTTTCAAATCGTCAAGTGCCTCCTCAAGGTCACGGGCCACCGGAAATACCCAGGCCGAAGATCCGCCATCCTTAAGATTGATCTCCTGCTCCTGCAGAAAAAGGTGAATCTGTGCATCGGCCGAACCGGCAAACAAGATCACCGCGATGATTGTGGAGTAAAGGTTCTTCATGGTATTGGGATTTTTCTGGTTTAATAGTCTATTTTGAAAGCATATAAGTTACTAAAATCAATTCAAAACAAAAAATGGCTATTTTTAAATGTTAAACCAAATGTTCCAGTCATGAAACATGGAATTCTTATTCTTTCAATCAGTTTACTCTGTATTGGACTATTCGCCCAGGTAAAAGCACCTGTTTTAACCGGGGAAGAGAAGCTGAAAATGTATGAATCTCACGAACAGATGCGTGAAAGCTCAACCTTCAGTGAGCTGCACTGGCAATTCATTGGTCCCACCAACATCAGTGGGAGAGCCACAGATGTAGAGGCAGTCGGACCGAAGGGCCAGAACTATACCATTTGGGTGGCCACTGCTTCAGGAGGTGTCTGGAAAAGCATCAACGAAGGTGTCACCTTCGATCCCGTATTCGACCACCAGGGAACCTCCACCATCGGCGATCTTGCCATCACTCCGTCCAATCCCGATATTGTTTGGGTAGGCTCAGGAGAAGCCAACATTTTCAGGTCCTCCAACCCGGGATGCGGAGTCTGGAAAACCACCGATGGGGGAAAGAGCTGGACACATATGGGACTTGAAGAGAGCTTTACCATTTCGAGGATCCTGGTCCATCCTGAAAATCCAGATGTGGTTTATGTGGCCGCATCGGGTCATGAATGGACAGAAAACAGGGAGCGGGGCCTTTATAAAACTACCGATGGCGGCGACAGCTGGAAGAAGATCCTCTATAAGGGACCTGAAAGTGGAGTAAATGACATGGTGATGGATCCCCGTGATCCTGATATAATATATGCCACCACCTGGCAACGCACCCGCCTGAAGTGGCACGATCCCAGAACCTACGAGAATCATAAGAACAACGGAGTCTGGAAAACCACAGATGGGGGTAAAAGCTGGGAAAGGCTTGCAAAAGGATTACCCTCCTCAAAACATATGGGCCGAACCGGTATTGATGTGGCCCGATCCAATCCTGATGTAGTATACGCTTTCGTGGATGATTATGAGATCGCATTCAAGGCAGAAGAAGGCGAACTGGACTCCTATGGTCGACTTAAAGTAGATGTGATTAAAGGGGCAACCCTTTACCGATCCGAAGACGCAGGCGAATCATGGCAACAGGTGAGCGGTCTGACCGAGGAGACCAGGAAATATATGTCAGGTCACTCAGGTACTTACGGTTGGGTATTCGGACAGATGCGGGTGGATCCCAACGACGAAAACAGGGTCTATACCCTGGGACTCTGGATCAATGTCTCCACCGACGGAGGCGCCAATTTGGAGCCCATCAGAAGAAAAATACATGCCGACCAGCACGGCATGTGGATCGATCCGGATAACTCCAACTATATACTGGCAGCTCATGATGGAGGGATCAGTGTTTCATACGATAAGGGCGAGAACTGGCGAAGCTTCATCGAAGAACTCCCTTTGGCCCAGTTTTATAATGTGGAGTATGATATGAATGAACCCTTCAGGGTCTATGGCTCCATCCAGGACCATCACAGTTTTCAAAGTCAGGTTGATCTTTCAGGAGGCCGGGATAAGGTGAAAGCCACCGAATGGGAGTATACCCTGGGTGCCGAGGGAAGCACCCATGTGGTTGATCCCAGGGATAACAACACCATATTTGCATCGCTGTTTTATGGAAAATTGGCCAAAGCCACAGTGGAAGGGTATCCTGAAGATATGGAATGTGTCCTCCCTCAAACATTTCCCGAAGATCCGGAATTCAGGGGACAGTGGGTGGCGCCCACCATCCTCTCTGTACACAATGCCGATATCGTCTATCATGGTATTCAGCACGTGTTGAAATCATCTGACCGGGGAGGAACATGGAAAAAGATCAGTCCCGATCTAACCTACAATGATCCAAAGAAACAGGGCGATATCAGCTACCAGACCATCAGCGCAATGGATGAATCGGTATACAATTCCGACCTGCTTTACACGGGTACCGACGACGGCAGGTTGTGGAGAACTAAAAATGGTGGCGAATCTTGGGAGGATATCAGAAAGGAACCCCTGCCCGTTCGCTGGGTCTCCCGGATTGTGGCATCAAAGCATGATTTTGGAACTGTTTATGTTACCCAGACCGGTCGCAGAGATGACGATGCAGCTGTGTATGTATGGAGATCCACCGACTTTGGCACCAGCTGGGAAGACATTTCATCCAATATCCCGGCCGGACCGGTGAATGTGATCCGGGAGGATCCCAAAGATAAAAACATCAAGAAAATATTAATCTTTTTGGAGGAAAAAAAATTTCAGAACTAATTTTGGTAATTTTAGGTTTCATACTTGGATTAGGATTATTACTTTGGGGAGCTGATGCCGCTTTAGATGGAATAGTGGATATTAGCGAACAATTTGGAATCTCCCCGATTCTTTTAGCATTATTAGTAATGGGTGTCGATTTAGAAGAATTTATTGCTTCTATAACTGGGGCAATATATGATCTACCCGAAATTGCTATTGGAAATGTAATTGGAAATAATTTAATTTCTCTTACTCTAATATTTGCACTACCCGGTTTCTTTTTCGCAATTTCTTTTAAAAGTGTAGATAAATTCAATCTAATTTTATTATGGATACAATCTCTTATAATATTCTTATCTGTCATTCTTCCGATTCAGCTATGGATATCAGGAATAATTAGCTTTGGATTATATATAATTTATGTTATCCACACCTTCAAGTATCACAAACCCGAATTCAAAGAAAAGATAGCCAGTGAAATTCAAAAAGCAAAAGAAGTAATCTCGGAAAAAGCACCAAATAAGCGAAAAAAGGAGATTGTCTGGCAAATTTCTAAATTTATTGTGGCTATTATTGCCTTATATTTCGGATCGGACTTCTTGATCTATGGTATTAACAATTTAATTGCCAACACAAGTTTAAATGAGGATTTCATAGGAGTATTTATTGTAGCAGCTTCGACAAATATCGAAGAATACTTCCTAATTTTTGCGAGTATTAAGAAAAAACGACTGGATATCGGTGTAAATACCTTACTGGGAAAAA
>Ga0209013_10000552_pt1 | contig 33816 bp, 28 predicted proteins | sample Cruoilmetagenom2_FD_187291 | JGI IMG/M metagenome (GOLD analysis project Ga0209013, IMG submission 187291) | Oil polluted marine microbial communities from Coal Oil Point, Santa Barbara, California, USA - Sample 2 (SPAdes) (version 2) | ecosystem: Environmental > Aquatic > Marine > Oil seeps ...
CCTTAAACGACGTCTCACTGGAGGTGGATCAAGGCGAGAAGATTGTCATTTGCGGGCCATCAGGGTCGGGCAAGTCCACACTCATTCGCTGTATCAACCGTCTGGAGCCACATGATAAAGGCACGATCGTTGTCGACGGGCATGAGCTGACCAACGACCTGAGACAGATTGAGACTGTGCGCTCTGAGGTCGGAATGGTGTTCCAGCAGTTCAATCTCTTTCCGCATCTCACCGTGCTGGACAACGTGTGCCTTGCGCCCGTGTGGGTGCGTAAGATGCCGCGCGTTGCTGCTGAAAAGCTTGCTATGCAACTGCTGGAGCGGGTCCAGATCGGTGAGCATGCGCTGAAATATCCTGGACAGCTTTCGGGCGGACAACAGCAGCGCGTTGCCATAGCGCGCTCGCTTGCCATGAACCCGCGCATCATGCTGTTCGACGAGCCCACGTCTGCGCTCGACCCGGAAATGGTAAAGGAGGTTTTGGACGTGATGACGGAGCTGGCCGAGCAAGGTATGACCATGCTTGTTGTCACCCATGAGATGGGCTTTGCCCGCGCCGTGGCCGATCGCGTCATCTTCATGGATGAGGGGCAGATCGTTGAGGACGCGTCGCCCGAAGCATTCTTCGATCAGCCGAAGTCAGAACGCACGCGTCAGTTTCTTTCACAAATTCTCGCCCATTGAGAAAAGGCGCTCGCGCGCGCCCGCCGGCGTTTGAGGAGCCAGTTGATGCGCCATCCAATCCTGATTTTAGCCTCTGTTGCAGGGATCATAATCCTGGCAAACGCAACACATGCACGCTCGTCGACGCTTGATGAGGTCAAGAAGCGCGGTGATTTGCGCTGTGGTGTGAACATTGGTTTGGCGGGCTTTAGCGCACCGGACGACAAAGGCGAGTGGACGGGGCTCGACGTCGACTTCTGCCGAGCGGTCGCATCAGCAATCTTTAAAGATCCTACAAAGGTCAAGTTCGTACCGCTTTCAGCCAAAGAACGGTTTACGGCATTGCAGTCTGGTGAAGTCGACTTGTTGTCGCGCAACACCACATGGACGATGAGCCGCGATACTCAGCAGGGCCTCGCCTTCGTTGGCGTCACTTATTATGACGGGCAAGGATTCTTGGTTAGGAAGTCCCTTGGGTTAAAGTCGGTAGCACAACTCGCTGGTTCCAGCATCTGCATGCAGACAGGCACGACGAACGAGCTCAACGTGGCCGACTACTTTCGTACCCGGAGCTTGTCCTACAATCCAGTCGTCTTTGAGAAGAACGAGGAAGCCGTCGCGGCATACAATCTCGGCCGGTGCGACGCCTACACGACCGATGCGTCTGGCCTTTATGCCCAGCGCATTAAGCTTGCTGATCCGGCTGAAAACGTGGTGCTTCCAGAGATCATTTCGAAGGAACCGCTAGGGCCAGCCGTGCGCCAAGGCGATGAGCAATGGGTAAATCTGGTGCAGTGGACGCTGTTTGCATGGCTCAATGCGGAAGGACTCGGGGTAACACGAGAGAACGTTGATGAGATGCTGACCTCAGGCAACCCGGAGGTGCGGCGCCTGCTGGGGACGGAGGGCGACTACGGGAGGGGCATTGGCCTCGATAACGACTGGGCCTATCAGATTGTCCGGAATGTGGGCAACTACGGCCAATCGTTTGAGCGAAACGTCGGTATGGGGTCGCGGCTAGACATTGCACGTGACCAGAACAAGCTCTGGAAAGATGGTGGGCTGCACTATGCCCCGCCAATCCGCTAGCGGGGCTTGGGGCAATGGCGAGCGCACGTACCGGGCCACCTCGACAAACGCAGAGCTTCGCGTGGCTCTATGACCCGCGTACGCGAGGGATTATTCTGCAGATCGCGTTGCTCGTTGGCGTCGCCGCATTCTTCATCGAGATCGCACTTAATACCGCTGCAAACCTTAAAGCACAGAACATTGCAACCGGGTTCGGCTTCCTCGATCGCACGGCCGGGTTCGATATCTCGCAAACACTCATACCTTATAAGAGCACTAGTACGTATGGTCAGGTTTTTTGGGTTGGCCTGGCCAACACATTGCTGGTCGCCGCCATTGGCATAGTGCTGGCGACGATGCTTGGTTTCACCGTTGGACTAGCGCGGCTGTCGTCGAACTGGCTGGTGGCGCGGCTTGCAACCGTCTATGTCGAAATCGTGCGCAATGTGCCGTTGCTGCTGCAGCTGCTGGCCTGGTATTTTACGCTGCTCATCGCTTTGCCTCTGCCAGAGGCGGCGCTGCAATTGCCTCTGGGAATTGGCGTCACCAATCGCGGGCTGTATTTGCCCGCGCCGGTTTGGCAGCAGGGCCTCGGCGCGGTCCTAATCGCACTACTCGTCGGCATTGCTGTTTCGGTGGCTATTGGAAAGTGGGCCAAGCGGAAGCGGCTGGCCACCGGAGCGCAGGTTTCCGCATTTTGGTTTTGCTTCGTCGCCATCGTGCTGCCGCCTCTGTTGGTCTTTCTTGCCTACGGCGCGCCCCTTTCCTTCGACTATCCCAAGCCCGGGCGCTTCAATCTCGAAGGCGGTATTGTACTTCTGCCGGAGTTGATTGCGCTGCTGCTTGGGCTGACACTCTATACAGCAGCCTTCATCGCCGAAATTGTTCGCAGCGGCATCGAGGCGGTGCCGCGCGGTCAGAAGGAGGCCGCCGCTGCTTTGGGTCTACGCCCCTGGCAGGTGCAGCGGCTCGTCGTCATTCCCCAGGCCATGCGCGTCATCATCCCGCCGCTGACCAACCAGTATCTAAATCTCACCAAGAATTCCTCGCTGGCGGTTGCGATCGGATATCCGGACCTGGTGTCTGTGTTTGCGGGTACCGTGCTCAATCAGACCAATCAGGCGGTTGAGGTAATCCTCATCACCATGGGTGTCTACCTCGCGATTAGCCTGCTAACGGCGCTACTGATGAACTGGTTTAACGCCCGCATGGCGCTGGTGGAGCGGTAAGGCGCGGCAATGACACACGAAGCTCACAAAACTTGGATGGATGCCGGGCCGATTGCTCGCTCGGTGGATTGGCTGCGCGCCAACCTGTTCTCCTCGTGGGGGAACACGATCCTCACTTTGATCTGCTTGGTTCTCGTGTGGAACATTGTCGTGGGCTTCCTCGATTGGGCGCTTTTCAGTGCGGTGTTTATCGGCAGCGACGGCTCGGCTTGCAATGCGCAAGACGCCGGGGCTTGCTGGCCGTTCATTGGACACAAGCTCGGCCTCTTCATGTATGGGCGCTACCCCGACGCGGAACGCTGGCGCGTAAACCTCACTTATGTGCTTGCAGTGGCCGGTCTGGTGCCGCTGATGATCCCGCGTGCTCCAGGCAAACTGTGGCTGTCGATCTACCTTTTGACCGTCTTCCCGATCGTCGGGCTCATCTTGGTCCGCGGCGGAGTTTTCGGGCTGCCGAATGTCCCCACCGAGCTATGGGGTGGTCTATTCTTGACACTGGTCGTGGCTAGCGTCGGTATCGTCGCCTCATTCCCCATCGGCATCCTGCTCGCACTTGGGCGGCGTTCCGAATTGCCCATCGTGCGCTGGGTGTGCATCGGCTTTATCGAATTCGTGCGCGGTGTACCGCTGGTCACGGTATTGTTCATGGCATCCGTTATGCTGCCGCTATTCTTGCCGCCCGATGTGACATTCGACAAATTGCTTCGCGCACTGATTGGTGTGGCGCTGTTCTCGGCAGCTTACTTGGCAGAAGTTATCCGCGGGGGCTTGCAAGCAATCCCACGCGGGCAATACGAGGCAGCTGACGCCCTGGGTCTCTCCTATCCGCATAAGATGGGCCTAATCGTGTTGCCGCAAGCGTTGAAACTCGTCATCCCGGGTATCGTCAATTCGTTCATCGCGCTTTTCAAAGATACCAGCTTGGTGCTCATCATCGGCTTGTTCGATCTGTTGGGCATAGTGCAGCAATCAATCTCATCGGACGCCAAGTGGTTTTCCCCGCAGACAGCGGCGACCGGTTACTTCTTTGCCGGTGTGATCTTCTGGATCTTCTGTTTTGGTATGTCTCGCTACTCGGCGTTCCTGGAGCGGCGGCTGGCGAGCGGCGAGCGGCTGTAGGTCTCGGGTTTTACCAGCCCATTGGCTCACCTGCTCTGCAGCAGTCTCCTTATTCGTCGCTGTGTTTCTAAACCGCAAACTAGGGAGGAACGGTTTTCCTGACGCGTAAGCTACGACGGCTAATAGCAGCGACGCCGAAGTGGCATCTATGAAGGCATAAAGAACACTGGCGACTACCCTGCCGGGGAATCATGCGGTGCCGCGCGTTGTGTTCAGCCCGCGAAAAATGAGAAAACCGGTGTGGCTTTTCGAAAATCTACTTCTTGACGAAGGCCGTAGCGCTCAAAATTGCTTTTGGCCCCTCGCTTTTCGGCGCGTAGTAGTGGACGACTACGAGAAGCTTGTCGGTCTTGCCCGTCCAAGCATGGACACGGCGTGTGCCTTGGTCCCTCGTCTCGTCGGGAGTGCGACCGACAAGGTCGACCAGTTCTTTGAGGAGCCGCTCGTCTGCATCTTCACTTGAGACGATCAGGGAGCAGGCAACGCTCGCCGTGTTGTCGAATTCCGGAACCTCGTTATTTAAATGAGTATCGGCATTGGAGCGGGCTGAAGTGAGGATGAATTCTGATCCGAGGTCGCGCAGGCGCCAGGCGCGTAATTCTTCTACCGGAACCTCCGGCTGATACTTTTGTAGTTCTTCCCCCACGAGCTCGGCAAACTCGCCAAACCCGGCGGCGTTGGCAACATCCTCAATGTTAGGGAGCTGGCTCAGGCAATAAAAGTTGAACAACTTTACCGTGCGCTCTGGACCGGGCTCTTTAGGAAGCCCCTGTCCATTGACCGCACCGGCAAGGGTCAATGCCACGATAGCGCAAATGGTTGAGCGTAGTGGCTGTATGCTCATGCCTGCTCCTCGGTTTCACGCACTTGAGCGGGCTAATCGTAGAGAGGCTTGCGTGCAATGCCAAAGACTGACACGAAAAGTACTGCGAACGCTTGCTGCGACTGGTGATCTTCCCGCCTAGCGTGCGGCTACTGGTGCATAAGGTTTCGTCTTTTGCGAAGCCGAACGATTTGCGCGCCAAACCGAAAGATCTGCGATCCAGCGGTCTGTCTTTATCATCTCAGCTTGCTCGGCACACGTTGGGATCTCACCCTTCACGCGAGTCCAAACCTCAGACGAGCCAAAGATGGGCAGCAGGAAGTAGCCTGTGACCCTTACGCGATTGGCGCCCAAGACCTCGGCATAGCCGTTAACGGTCATCCCATGGTCGGGAATATATACGCTCCCGTCGCCCCACGTGCCGCCGGCCTGTTTCTTAAAGCCCTTGATTACATTCAAACCGCAGACGAAGCGCCGGCGCAACTTGGGATCAGAGTTGCGAAAATCGCGCAAAGGACCGCCTTTTGGACCGCGCGGTTTGCGAAGCCAAGCTACCTTTCCGCAGCGCACTCTGCCACAGCGTCGGATATCCAGAATGACCTCGCCGTGCGAATCCATCCAGTAGCCGTCGAGTCTTTCCGCGGCGTTGGCCGGTACAGTGCTAATGGAAACAGTCGCGATGAGGCCGGAAAGCCATCCAGCAAGAATTCGCATCAGTCTTGTTATCCCTCACAATGATAGCTGCCCCAAGCTGCAAAGCTTGCCAGGTCGGTCCGACAATATTCCAAGATCAGTCAGGTCTTGATCCCTTAAACCGCGGGGTGCGTGCCCGCTCGGGTATTGTTGAATATCTGAATTTTGGCATTCATACGATCAGTGCCCCAACATAGTCTGCGATCGCTAAGGAGGCGGTCAGTCCAGGGCTTTCGATACCATAGAGCGCTACGAGACAGGGTATCCCATGGGTTGAAGGACCGTGGAGGGCAAAGTCGGCAACCTGTTCGCCCTGACGGTAGATCTTGGGCCGCACGCCGACATAGTCAGGCAGCAGAGAATTGTCGGGCAGGCCCGGCCAATAGCGCCGGATCTCACGCTCAAATTTCGTACGGCGCGCGCCGTTTGCATCATCGAAGTCGTAAGACACGTGATCTGTCCATTGGATGTCAGGGCCGAATTTGGCACGGCCGGCAACGTCGAGCGTCAGATGTACCCCCAGCCACGCGCCTTGCGGCATGGGGTAGATGAGATGCTTGAAGGGCGCAGGACTGGCGAGCGCGTAGTAGTGCCCTCGGGCCGCCGGATAGGTCTCGGGCACGCTGTAGCCAGGCGCATAAGAGAGCATACGGCCAAGTTCCGTGCCGCCCAGGCCTGCGGCAAGGACGAGATTCTTGGCGCTGAGCTTTGACGTCTCGCCAGCGCTCAATGTCTCGATGACAAAATCATCGTCGCCATTGTCCTGCCGGTATAGACCGGTGACGGTTGTCCCCAGGATGACCTGTCCGCCGCGCGTTGTGAGATGGCCTTCGAGCGCAGTCATGAGGCCGTGAGTATCGATCACGCCGGTCGACGGCGAGAAGTACGCGGCAACGCAGACGACCTCCGGCTCAAGTTTTTGCGCTTCGCCGGCTGAAAGGCGTTGCATGTCGTTGACGCCGTTGCGTGCGGCATTGGCCGCAATCGCCTCGAGCTTCAGGATTTCTTCCTCGCTCGTTGCCACCAAGAGCTTGCCGCAGCGCAGGTGAGTGACGCCGCTCTCGTCGCAAAAGGCATACAGCAGCTCCTTGCCCCTAACGCATAGCTCGGCGCGCAGACTATTTTGCGGATAATAGAGGCCAGCGTGGATCACTTCCGAGTTGCGTGAACTGGTCTCGGTGCCGATACGGTCGTGGCGCTCCAGCACGAACACCTGTTGGCCCATGTTGGCCAAGGTGCGGGCAATGGCCAGGCCCACAACGCCTGCACCGACCACGACTGTTTCGACGTCTGCCACCATTTCGTTGCCTCACCACTAGTGCGCGCCGACTAAAAGGCGTTCTCCACAGAGCTTGGTCGTCAGCCCTTGCGCACCGAACAAAATAAGAACACCCTGTCTGAGACAATGCGATTCGCGTTTATCCATACTGCCGACTGGCAGATCGGCAAGCGCTTCGGTGCGTTTGAGGCGGAAAAGGCAGCTGTATTGCGAGAGCAGCGGCTGGGCGCCGTCGATCGTCTGGCAGACGCCGCGCGCGCTTCCGGCGCGGCAACCGTGCTGGTTGCGGGTGACGTGTTCGACTCTGAGACGGTGACGGACGCCTTGATCGCACGGCTCTTGTCGAGGCTGAAGGGGCACAACAATCTCGTGTGGCATCTGTTGTCGGGTAATCACGACCCGGCGCGCGCCGGCGGCGTTTGGGAGGCCATTGTTGCCGGCGGACTGCCGGAGAACGTTTGTTTACATCTGAGTTCTCAGCCCGCCGAACTCGCAAAAGGCGTCGTGCTCTTGCCCGCGCCGTTGACGTCGAAGTCGACGAGCTGCGATCCGACCATATGGATGGACAGCGTGTCCTCGCCTGATGGGATAGTCCGCATCGGACTAGCGCACGGTTCCGTGCAAGGTTTTGGCAGCGACGGAGGTGCGAACGTGCCGATAGATCCGGCGCGGGCCCAGTCGGCGGGGCTTGCTTATCTGGCGCTAGGGGACTGGCATGGGGTTAAGCGGATTTCGGATCACGTTTGGTACTCCGGCACGCCTGAGCCGGACAGCTTTCCCGACAACGAACCGGGCTATGCGCTCGCCGTACACATCGATGACGCAAAAGCGACGCCAAAAGTGGAGCGTATTGCAACGGCGCATTTCACGTGGACGCGGCGCCGGAAAACGATTTCATGCGCCGATAGCTTGGAAGCGATCGAAAAGGAAGTGAGCCAGCTCGGTGCAGAGGCATCGCGTCATCTCATGGGGCTCAGTCTTGCTGGTTCCGTCTCGCTCGCTGAATTTGCGCGCATCGACGATCGGTTAGCCAAACTTGGGTCACAGCTGTTCCACCTCGCACCTGATCTTTCGGGCGTGCAGACGTTTGCCGCCGGGTCTGATATCGATGCTCTAGGGTCCGGCATGCTCGCCACGGTGGCCACGCGCCTCAAGGGAATGGCAGAGTCGCCGACAGAAGACCGCGAAGTTGCCGCGCGCGCACTACGAAAGCTGTTTGCGATTGCGCGTAGCGCTGAGGCGGGAGGCCCCCGGTGAAGATCCGCGCCATTCGCCTGAAGGAAGTCGGCCGGTTTCGTGAGCCAGTGGCGTTGGAAGGATTAACGGGTGGGCTGGATGTGCTCGCCGGGTCGAACGAGCTTGGTAAGTCGACGATCCTGAAGGCTGTAAAACTAGTTCTGTTCGAGCAGCACAAGTCGAAGAAGACGAAAACGGTGGAAGTCCTGCGCCCCTATGCGGGCGGTGCGCCGCTGGTAGAGCTTGAATTCGAAATTGACGGCAAGTCGTGGCGCATTCGCAAACAGTTCCTCGCGCAGGCCAGCGCCGAGCTTAAGGACTTGCAGTCTGGACGTGTTTGGCGCGGCGGCGATGCGGAGTGTGAACTGTCGAAGCTCTTGTCGGGGAGCGCGGGCGCAGAACATTTTGCGCTTTTGTGGGTGGAGCAGGGGGACTCGCTGAAAGCTCTCGAACCAGCTGCGATGATGAACGGTGCGCTCTACGCCGCAATAGAAGCAGAAGTAGTAGCCGTGGCCGACGGCGGGGCCGCACGCATCGCACACGCTAAGGTCAAGCAAGAGTTGGCCGCGCTTGTCACCAGCCACAATCCGCCGCGACCAGCCGGTGCCTATAAAGTCATACTCGATGAACGCCGAGACTTGCGGCAGCAGTGCCAGGCTGCGCGTGACAGGCTCGCCCGTGCGCAAGCGCGATTGGATCATTTGGCTGATCTTCGCGCGCGGGCCGCGCAGCTGTCTGATCCGGAAGTAGTGACGGCGCGGTTGGCGGCAGCTAATGCGATGCGTGCTGCGTTCGACGAAGCGCTTAAGGCGAGGGAGAAATGCCGGCACTCCGAGCAGGCGCAGCAGTCACAAGAGGAACGGCTCGTTGCCTTGAGGGCAGCGCTGGAAAGTTTTGAGTGCCGTATCACGGATCTTGCGAAGCTCGAAGATGAGGCACGGCAGGATGCGCCCGCAATGAATGAGATGACGCGTCGCGTTGCTGATTGTCAGGCGCGCGTCGTTGAGTGCCGGCGCAGTCGCGATGAGATCAAAGCGTCGCTCGACACTGTCGAGGGGCGCCTCAAGGCTTTAGATTTGGCTGAGCGCGCAAAGCAAGCAGCAGAGCGTTTGCAGGTGGCGCGCGGTCTTGCTGCTGAGCACAAAGCACTTGCCGGGGAGATTGCGAACAATTGTGCCGAGGAAGGTCTGGTCATCGCTGTGCGGCGTGAAAATGCAAGCCTAGAGACAATTAAGGCAAGGCTGTCAGCCGCGGCGCCTCGAGTCTCGATAGTCTATGCAGATGGCGCCAAATCGGAGATCCGTGTTGAGGGCCGTGTCCTCAAAGACGGCGAGACTCTGAATCCCTGCAAGCCTATCGCGCTCGAGATCACTGGCGTGGGAGTGGTGACCGTTGCTCCGGGACAGTTAGAGAGTCTGGGAGAGGACCAATCTAATCTTGCTGCGCATGAAGAAGAATTGCGCGCGCTTTTGAAACGCGCCGGGGCGGCCTCGATAGACGAAGCGGAAAGGCGCCTCGGCCAGCGCCGCGTGCTTGAGGCTAGGTTGGCCGAGGCAAGCATACAACTTAAGGCGCTGGCACCCAATGGATTGGAATGCCTTGAGCGGGCGCATGCCGAGAGTTTTTCAGATGTCCCGCCAATAAAGGATATGTGCCATGTAGCACAGGCCGATCTTGAACTACGCAGCCGGGAGCTCGAAGACGAGCTTGGCGATGCCGAGCGGCAACTCGTAAAAATGGAGCAAGAACAGGATCAGGTGGGGAAAGATGAGGCGGGGTTGAGTGCTCGGGTTCACGAGCGGGACAGAAGGATCGAGATGCTTTCGCAAAGCCTTGGCGACCAGGCCGTACGTAAACGTGAGTTGGAGAAATTGTCGGTGGCGGTAGCTGAGGCAGAGTCTGGTCTCAATGCAGCGGTGCGCGACCTTGCTGCCTGGCGTGAAAAGGCGCCGGAAGATGCTCGGTTTGACGGAATGAAAGCAGATGCGGAGCGTGCAGAAGGTGCGCTCGCAGACGCTGAGCGCGATCTGATCGAGATACGCCGGGAGGAGGCCGGCATTGAAGGCGAACTGAAAGCGGACCGCGCCGGTGACGTTAGTGCGTGCCTAGCTGAGCTGGAGGATAAGCTCGCTTCCGTCGAAACGCGCACGCAGGACATGGCCGATCAGATCCAGGCCCTGCAACTCCTCGATCGTGAATTTTCTGTGGCGACGAGCGAGACGCGTGAGCGCTTTGCCAAACCCGTCTTAGACAGGCTCGCCCCCTATATGAGTATTGTGTTTCCTGAGGCGCGGCTCGGTTTCGGTGATGGTCTTGCACCGAAGGAGCTGCATCGGGGCGATGATTCTGAGGCGCTTGGCAACTTGAGCAAAGGTACGCAGGAACAACTCGCAGTGCTAGTTCGTCTTGGGTTCGGAGGCCTGTTGGCGGAAACCGCTTCACCGGCTCCTCTGATACTCGACGACGCGCTCGTCTATTCGGATGATCGACGCATCGAGCGCATGTTTGCGGCGCTCAAGCGCGCAGCCAATAGCCACCAGGTGCTGGTGCTAACCTGCCGTGAGAGCACGTTTGCGGCGTTAGGTGGACATAGGATCGCGATCGGTGCCTGGCAAACACCTTGATCAAGCATTCGTCAAATTTGGCAGAGGACTTGGCAGCACGGGCGCTCACTTTGCGGCAGCCTCGGGCCCCTTACGTTTAAGCGGAGGTATCGGAGGTATCTTGGTCTTCGTTATAAGGAGCTGCGCCGACTGCAGGAAATTCTGCTTTCTGCACCCCCGCAATTGGGTCATCAGAACGACGAGATTTTCCCTCAAAGAACGCTCCCTGCTCAATTGCGAGCGTCTGGTGGAAGACATCGCCCTCCACATGGCTTGATGACTGCAGCATAACGCGCTTGCCACGTAGTGAGCCCATTACGTGGCCGCGCACAATCACTTCCTCGGCGATTATACCGCCAGTAATACGGGCCTTTTCACCGATCACGACATAAGTTCCGTGGATATCCCCTTGCACTTCGCCGTCGATCTGAACCTCACCTTTCGAGACCAGGTTGCCGTTGATCGTCAGATCTGGCCCAATGACGGAGGGGGCGTTTCGATCAGAACCGCGCACTACGCCCATCGGCCGCGTGCCAACACCTTGGGCTGTCGATCCGGATGCCATGCTTCCCGAAGCGGGCTTCGGCAATTGTGTCTCGGATTTCTTGAAATTCGGCAACATCAGAATCCACCTCCTCTATGACGCAAAAAACCCAAATGCTTTGGGTTTTTTGTGACGTCAACACCCTGCGATTGAAGCCACCGAATGCCTCTCCCCTACCGGTTCCCTAGCATGTTTTCTACGCTTGGTCACGGTTCGCATTAGAGACTCCATTCAGTGCGGCAGGAAGCTCGCGCTGTCTCGGCGCGCAGGGACAAATGTTTAGCGGCTTTCCCGCCCATCTAGGCGGCAGGCCCGTCTACTAGTTGCGCTATGACGTCAAGCCCTGGACCGCTGCGAGTACCTCCTCTGCGTGCCCTGTCACTTTCACTTTGCGCCAGCTCCGTACGATCTTACCTGCGGCGTCCAGCAGGAAGGTTGAGCGTTCGACCCCCATGTACTTTCGCCCGTACATGTTTTTCTCGACCCAGACTCCATAGGCCTGGGCCGCCGCTTTCTCCTCGTCGGCGAGAAGGCGGATATTTAGGTCGTATTTGGCGGCGAATTTGTGATGGCTTGTCGGGCTGTCGGGCGAAATACCTATGACTTGGGCACCAGCTTCTTTGAACGCCTCGGCATGGCACGAGAAACTCTTAGCTTCGGCCGTACAACCCGAAGTATCGTCCTTGGGGTAAAAATAGATGACGACCGGCCGGCCCCTGAGCTGCGAGAGCCGCACGTGCTTTGTGTCTGCATCCGGGAGTTCGAAATCAGGCGCGTTCATACCATCCTCGATCATCACTATTGTGCCTTTCTTTTGTCGCTTTTGCCCCTGCACGTGACCCACTTCGAATGCCATACCGTTGGCATCATGTCTGGGGCGGCGCAAGGGTGGCATGGGGCCACGCGCGGCACCTTTCTGTCGTTGTTGAAGCCGGGTCAGGGTGAGGGCATTCGGTGCTGCGCAGAAATATCGAGTTAGAGCGGCAGGAGTGTTGCTCGACGCGCCCATCGGCGTCGGGACAGCGTCCGGTGGGGAAGGCTGCAATGCGCCGGCAGCAATATAGGTTTGCGTCTGGTTGAATTCTTGGAAAGCCGTAAGGGGCGCTGGCTTGCATAAGACGGCAAGACGTAACAGTGAACCAGATCACGCGCACGCGCCAATGGGAGAGCCAGATTCGGTAACTCGGCGGCGGCTCGCGGCTGTCGCTTCAACGTGCGATCATATTCTGCATGGCCTGGGCAGATCCTTATTCATTCTCGCACCTTTGATCATGTTGGTGGTGCTGGTTCTCGGCCTTGGATATGTGCGGCTACGACACGGTCCGATCTCACTAAATTTCATGGTGGCGCCAATTGAGCGTGGCATTGCGGCCGAGCTTAACGGCAACACTGTCGATATTGATGATGCCGTCGTGAGCCTATCGGGAAGGGGTGGGCTCGAGTTTCGGCTGCGCAATCTTCGCATTCGCGAGTCGGACGGCAACGTTGTTGTATCGGCGCCGCTTGCGGCCGTAGAACTCAGCACGGCGGCACTATGGTCAGCACGGGTTGTGCCGTCACGAGTAGAGCTGATCGAGCCGCGCCTTTTTCTTTTCTATACAGATGAGCGTGGCCTGTCGATGAGCTTCTCGAAGCCCTTGGACGTTGCGTCAGACGCGAAGATGGCCAAGGTGCGCGAGGATGCTCCGCCGCGCGCAGTGGTCAGGGCCGCCCCGGACCCCGCGGCCGGCTCACTGAAGCGGATCGATCTTGCCCGCGTTGTCACCGATATGTCGGCACGCGCGCGCCAGCGGCTCGATGCCAGCTCCTATTTGAGAGAGGTGGGCCTGCGGAACGCGACTGTTATCCTGGATTACGCAGGGCGAACAACTCAATGGCAGGTGCCATCTGTCTCCGTCGGCTTTATGCATGCAACGACGCGAAGTATCATCGCAGGGCATGCAACGATTGGCACGCAGGATGCACAAGGAGTGCCCTGGCACCTCAACTTTGAGACGGATGAGACTGCAAACTCGAAAACGCTGACGTTGAGGACGTCGATCCGCGGACTAGTGCCCCGCAGTTTAGCAGCGGCAGTTCCGCAGTTGAGTCTTCTCCAGTCTTTCGACATGCCTGTTGCGGGTAACGCGACGCTCGAGCTTTCCGATCAAGGCGATATTCTTACAGGTGCACTCGGTCTGGATGTTGGTCGTGGTAATTTACGTCTGCCAGCGCTGGCAGACGCGCCGCTGGAGATAGATGGCGGCCTTATCAATGTCGCTTATGACGGCGCGGCGCAGCGGGCAGAACTGTCGCAATCAACGCTGCGCTGGCGCGGCAGCAGAGTCACGCTTGCGGGGACGTTGGAGAATGAGGAGCGTGGCAATGCGCATTCGGCTTGGCGTTACGAGCTCAAAGCGATTGAGGGTGTGCTGGCCGCTGACGAGTTTGGTGTGCCGCCGGTGCAGCTCGATCGGTTGGAGGCGAAGGGGCGCATACTGCCGCGTCGCGGTGAGGTCAAGCTTGGGGCATTCAGTCTAAAGGCGGGCGGGGCCGAGGTTGCGCTTAAAGGCGACTTCGTAGCCGGCGTCGATCCGGCCAGCACGAAGATACAAGGCACCCTCAGTCCGATGCCGATCAATGTGCTCAAGGCGTTATGGCCAAAGGCGATCGCGCCCGGCGCGCGTGAGTGGGTGGGCGAGCGCGTAACACGTGGCCAAATGCTTGGTGGTTCTTTCCGCTTTGTGAGTGGTGCGCATTTGAGTCCGGAGAACATCTCCGAGAAGCCCGTACATCATCGTCTTTCAATGGAGCTAGACGCAGCCGATTTGCAATTCCAAGTGGTCAAAGACACGCCTCCTCTGGAGGCGCCGCGTGCAACGATCCGATTGGAAAACGATAGTTTGGAAGTCAACATTCCCAAGTCCGCAATTGTGCTCGGGCTGGATCGGCGCGTGCCCCTGAAGGCAGGGCGCTTCAAGGTTATCGACATCTTTGGCGAAACTCCAATGGCCGACATTTTCTTCGATTCCGAGGCGCCACTCGACTCGGTTTTGGAGGTGCTGAAGAGGTCACCGTTGAGAATTCTACAAGAGGCAGGCGTGCCTACGGAAGGTATAGAGGGCAAGGTTGAGGGAGACTACAAAATCACCTTGCCGCTATTATCCGATCTGCAGATGAGCGAAATCAAGGTCGCGGGCCGATTGCGCATTAGCGATGGGAGCGCAAGAGGAATTATCGGCCCCTATGAGCTTCTTAATGCAGACCTCGACATTGATCTTACGGAGAAGGCGATCGACGTCAAAGGCGAGATGCTTTTCAATGGCGTGCGGACCAAGGTCGGGTGGCATCGGATTTTCGATGCAGCGCTTGATAAGCAACCCCCACTAAGGTTGACAGCCACGCTCGACAGATCGGATCGCAACCAACTCGGCCTCGATATCAATCATATTGTGCAAGGTGAGATACCGGTCGAGGTCACGATTACTATAGGCCGAATGGACGAGCCTGAAATCAAGCTGCGCGCGGATCTGACAAATGCAGACCTTGTTCTGGAGAATGTCGCATGGCGAAAGCCTCCAGGCCGCAAGGCAATACTGCAATGCGAAATTGCGCAAGGGCGCACCCACAAGATTGAACTGCAAAATTTCAAGGTGGCCGGTGATGACGTGGCCATTGAGGGGTGGCTGGCGATCGATGCGGATAACCGGTTGCGCGAGTTCTACTTCCCAGACTTTTCGCTCGACGTTGTGACGCGTTTGGAGTTGCAAGGTGCGCTGGGATCCAATGACGTATGGAAAATAAAAGCTCGCGGTCCTACCTTCGACGGACGTGATTTCTTCCGCTCTCTGTTCTCTCTGGGACAGATCTCCGAGAGCCGCCCCAAACCGAGAAAACCCCGTGAGGGCGTTGATTTGGAGATCGAAGTTGGAACGGTGATTGGTTTCTCCGAGGTGAACTTGCGAAACGTCAAGCTCATCCTCTCCAAGCGCGGCGAGAAACTCACCATGCTAAATGGCCGCGGAATGCTCGATGGCGGCGCACCCCTTGTCACCGTGCTGGAGCAGAAGCCCGGCCAGCCGCGCAAGCTGCTGGCTGATTCCACTGACGCGGGCCAGGCCTTCCGGCTCATCGACTTTTATCCCAACGTGAAGGGCGGCCAAGTAAGGCTTGAGGTTAACCTCGATGGAAAAGGGCCGGCGGAAAAGACAGGAATTCTTTGGGTCGACAAATTTAGTATCCTCGGCGACCCGGTCGTCTCGGAGGTCTTCAGCGGTCTCAATGACGGTCGCCCCGCAATCGGAAGCAACCGGCCGCCGAAGCGCAGAGTCGTGCGCGAGGTGTTTGAGTTCGATCGCATGCGAGTACCATTTTCTGTAGGATACGGACAATTTGTAATGGAAGAGTCCTATGTGCGCGGGCCGATACTTGGCGCTTCATTCCGCGGCAAAGTGGATTTTAAGACGCACCGGGTAAATCTTGGTGGGACCTACGTGCCGCTTCAGGGGCTGAACAGTGCGTTCTGCGACATACCGATTTTCGGGCCGATCCTGACGGGACCAAAATGTGATGGTGTGCTGGGAATTACATTCGCAATTCAAGGGCGGATGGAGAGTCCGCAGGTGATCGTTAACCCATTCTCGATGGTAGCGCCGGGTATTTTTCGCGAGATCTTCCAGATGACCAACCCGAACCCCAAGGTGCAGCCGCGCACGTACGACGGGTCTGCTTCTTCAGCGAAGAAAAAAGCCCGTACCTCGAGAATGCCTGCCCCAAGTGTCGATACCTCAACCGGATCCATCACGACCCATGGGTGGTCATCGCGGACGTTCGACAGTCAACGAAAAAACTAGCATGCCGGCAAAGGACGCTCATACTGCCTTAAAGAGTACGTGTTTTTTCTTGCCAAGTGAGAGTTTGATAACGTCGCCTTCGACGAGATCATCGGTGGTTAGCTGCGCTTTTTCGTCGGTCACGACTGTGTCGTTCACACGAATGCCACGGGCCTTGATCTTGCGACGGGCTTCACTGGTCGATGTCACGAATTTCGCGTGAACATTTGCGGCGAGGATGCCGATGCCGTTCTCGAGATCTGTACGCTTGATCTCAATGGTTGGCAGCGTTTGCGCAAGAGCGCCTTGTTCGAATGTCTTGCGTGCGGTTTCTGAAGCAGCTTCGGCCTTCTCGCGGCCATGCAGCAGCGCGGTCGCTTCAGTAGCCAGAACTTTCTTTGCTTCGTTGATTTCAGCTCCTGCCAGGGCACTAAGTTTTTCGATCTCTTTGAGGGACAGCGTGGTGAAGAGCTTGAGGAAGCGCTCCACGTCTGCGTCTTCGGTGTTGCGCCAATACTGCCAGTAGTCATAAGCGGAGAGCTGCGCTTCGTTTAACCAGACTGCGCCTGACGCCGTCTTTCCCATCTTTGCCCCAGAGGCGGTCGTCAGCAGTGGACAGGTCAACCCGTAGAGCTGATTTGTGCCCATGCGCCGGCCGAGGTCGATGCCGTTGACGATGTTTCCCCACTGGTCCGAACCGCCCATCTGCAGATTGCACCCGCTACGGCGTGCAAGCTCCACGAAGTCGTACGACTGCAACAGCATGTAATTGAATTCTATAAATGACAGCTCTTGCTCGCGGTCGAGCCGTAGTTTGGCAGAATCCATGGTCAACATACGGTTGACGGAGAAGTGGCAGCCGACATCGCGCAAGAACGCGATGTAGTTGAGCTGCTCAAGCCACTCCGCATTGTCGCTCATGAGGGCGTCGGTCTCGCCGGTGCCGAACTTGAGGAATTTGGAGAAGGCTTGGCGCATGCTCTCCTTGTTGGAGTCGATTTGCTCCGCGGTGAGCATCTGGCGAGTCGCGTCTTTGCCCGAAGGGTCCCCAACGCGTGTTGTGCCGCCGCCCATGAGCACGATCGGCTTTCCGCCGGTCTTTTGTAGCCAATGCAACATCATGATGGATATGAGACTACCGACGTGCAGCGAGGGGGCAGTGCAATCGTAGCCGACATAAGCCACGACCTTGCCCTTTTCCGCGAGGGCATCGAGTTCAGGCTCATCAGAGCACTGGTGGACAAAGCCGCGCTCGGTGAGAATTTTTAGAAAGTCAGATTTGAGATTGGTCATGATGCCGCTATGACGTATCGCATTTGCCTTGTCAGGCTCAGTGGCGGGGAACATGCACAGGAAGGGGTGAATGAGCAAGCTCGTGCGCGCAATCGGCCTGATGAGTGGGACGTCAATGGATGGAATTGACGTGGCCTTGCTCGATACCAACGGGCAAGCCGAGATTCGGCATGGCCCAGTGGCCTCGTATGCTTATCCGGCCAGGTTAAAGGTAAGGTTGCGTACAGCACTTGCCGAGGCGCGCGAACTAAGTGAGCGCGGGGCTCGCCCGGGAAGTTTAGGCGAAGTAGAGCGCGAGCTAACCATCCTCAATGCGCAAGCCGTTGGGCGGTTTCTGCGAAGCAACGGGATCGCCAGCTCAGAGATCGAATTGATTGGCTATCATGGCCAGACCGTGCTGCACGATTCAGGGCGCGGCCTTACAGTGCAACTCGGCGATGGACGCCTATTAGCCGAGTATACCGGTACTAATGTAGTCTACGACTTGCGGGCTGCCGACCTCGCCCGCGGTGGACAAGGCGCACCCTTGACGCCGGTTTATCACAGGGCGCTCGCGATTCAACGCAAGGACCTGCCTGCTGCATTCCTCAACATCGGGGGAGTCGCAAACGTTACTTGGGTTGGCGTACGTCTCCTGGCCTTTGATGCCGGACCTGGCAATGCGTTGGTAGACGACTGGATGCTTAAACACACTGGTACGGCACAGGATGCAGGAGGAGCGGTTGCTGCAAGGGGGCGTGTGAACCAAGCAGCTTTGCAAGAGTTGCTGAGTGATCGCTATTTCCGTGTGCCACCGCCCAAGTCGCTCGATCGCAACGCATTCTCAGCCGAACCAGTAGCCCGGCTGTCACTGGAGGACGGTGCGGCGACTCTTTGCGCCTTTACCGCTGCTTCGATTGCCAAGGCGCGCACGCACATGCCTCAAGAGCCTAAAATCTGGATCGTGTGCGGCGGGGGGCGCAAGAACAAGACGTTGATGACTATGATTGCAGCCGGCGTGCAGAACGCGCTCGTGCCGGTGGAGGCGGTAGGTCTCAATGGAGATTTTATCGAAGCTGAAGCGTGGGCCTATCTCGCCGTGCGCTCAAGCTTGGGATTGCCGATCACTTATCCGGAGACGACTGGGGTTTCCGAACCATTGACAAGTGGTGTATTTGCTAAGGCACCGCACTGAATTCCACAATGCTACTGCAGCAGCTCGCGGATCGTTTTCTCCAAGCCGAATGTGATGCGTGCGAGTTTGTTATAGTCGACCTTTTCGGGCGTATCTTCAGGCGTATGATAATATGGGTAGCGGTAAAGGGCGGTATCAGTGACCATGACCGCCGGGTAGCCGAGGTGCCAAAACGACCAGTGGTCCGACCAGCCGATACCCTCGAACTGGTCAGGCGCCGTACCGCCGACGGTTGGGAATTTTGTGTTGCGGCGAAAGGCGGCAACGACCTGATGCAGGAAACCGCGTGATCCCGGCATGGCAACGAACGAGATAAAGTTGGCGGTCGGGGGGAAGAAGAGACCAAACGGAGGAGGGTACTTTTGACTGCCCGGCGCATCGGAAAAAAAGCCGATCGTTTCTAGCGAGATCATGCCGGCCACGTGTTCGTTTCGCTCCTTCAAATATCGCGCATACCGCAAACTTCCCATCTGGTCGGTGCGATAGTAGGGCGACTCTTCGTTGACGAACAGCACCAGGCGCAGGCTCTTGTTTTTTGGGGCCACGTCCTTGAGCAATCTTGCAAGCTCGATTAGGGCGGCTGTGCCGGTGCCGTTATCGTTGGCGCCAGGCGCATCCCCGTCTGAGTCATAGTGCGCGCCGATGACGAGGCTAGAATCTGCGCCGCTTTTTGCCGCTGGAATCACAACTTCGATATTACGTACGCGTTTTCCTTCCGTGTCGAATATCTGGTTCTGTGGCTCATAGCCTAGTCTTGTGAGTTCAGTCTCAATGTAAGCGGCGGCGCGCTCGAGTTCCGCATAGTGCGCAACGTTATGCGGCTTGCTTGCGATGGCGACGACATGGCGCGTGAGGCGCTCGGCAAGTGTGCGCTCGTCAAGCGTGGCAGGCGCGAGCTGGCCGGTGTAACTCTTGCCCGGAAGGGCAAGCATGTACCAAGCGGCGGCAGCAGTAGCTGCGATAAGGAATAACAAGATGCTGGCGCCCCAAAGGGCAACAACCTTAGACACTTGCAGCCCTTTGCATGAATACTTGCGGCAGAGCTTTCTAGCCGCCCTGCTCCTCCTGCTGCTCTACTTCGCGTTGGCGTTGGCGTTCGCGATCACGCTCGCGCTCGCGCTCTTTTTCCTGAGCGCGGTCTTGTTCTGCCTGCTCCACGCGCGTGTCGATGTATTCACCGACCGCCTTCTTGAGCTCGTCGATCTTGTCTTCGAAGAAGTGATTGGCACCGGGAATTATCTGATGCGTGATCTTTATGCCGCGCTGCGTCTTGAGGCGCTGGGTGAGGTCGGCGACCGAGTTGGTTGGCACGACACGGTCCTTTTCGCCATTGATCATGAGCCCCGAAGATGGACAGGGCGCCAGGAACGAAAAGTCGTAGAGATTCGACGGTGGCGCCACGCAAATGAAGCCCTCCACCTCGGGCCGGCGCATTAAGAGCTGCATTGCGATCCAGGTGCCAAACGAGACACCAGCGATCCAACAACTATTGGAATCCGGTTTGACGATCTGAAGCCAGTCGAGCGCTGAGGCTGCGTCCGATAGCTCGCCGGGCCCGCCATCCCAGATTCCCTGGCTACGCCCAACACCGCGGAAGTTGAACCGCAGCACCGAAAAGCCGCGTTCAACGAAGGTGTGATAAAGTGTGTAAACCACTTGATTGTTCATAGTCCCACCGAACTGCGGGTGGGGATGAAGGATCAGTGCTAATGGGCTGTCGCTCGCAGACTCATGGTGATAACGGGCCTCGATGCGGCCTGCAGGCCCATTAATGATCAGTTCGGGCATCGTGCTTTTCCAGATCTTGTTTGGGTTGGCGGGTCGCCCCAGGGCGCGAAGCGATCGAATTCGGCGACGCGGAAACCTTGACTTCAGGGCTCGGAATTTTCATATTCCAGCAAGAAACTTAGAATCATTCGAAAGAGTGGTCAGATCCCGGCGGGTTCGGCATTCCCGACGGTCGCGCTTCTTAGCACAGCCTCTGGTGCCGAATGCAAGTAGAAGCGACGCACCGCTGAGTGAGGGCGGTTTGCGCGCGCGTTGAATACCGTTAGCAGAGGTCGCGTCTTGGAGTTGAATACCAAGGGTAGGTACGCCGTGATGGCGATGGCCGACCTTGCCAAAAATGGCGAGGGGGCAGCTATCCCACTGTCCGCAATTGCGGATCGCCAGAACCTGTCTCTCTCCTATCTAGAGCAGATTTTTCTGCGGCTGCGCCGCGCCGGCCTCGTCGAAAGTGAGCGCGGGCGCACCGGTGGGTACGTGCTAGGACGGCCGGCCGACACGATCCGCATTTCGGAGATCATGCAGGCGGTGGACGAAGAGACCCGCATGACACGTTGTCTCGATGGAGACGTCGGGTGCCTCGGTGAGGAACGTTGTTTGACGCACGGACTATGGCACGCGCTCGGCGGGCATATCGCGGCCTTTCTCTCAAGCGTAACGCTTCAAGAAGTGCTCGAAGGAATTCCGGAGGCAAAGCTGACCGCAAAGCCAGACCTACGAATAGAACTGGCGGCACGATGACGATGAAGCGGACATACCTCGATTACAACGCATCCGCGCCGTTGCGACGAGAGGCGCGCGCTGCAATGCTCTCCACTCTAGATGCCGTCGGGAATCCGTCGTCGGTGCATGCAGAGGGTCGCGTGGCGCGCGCGATCATCGAGACCGCCCGCGAGCAAGTAGCTTCCCTCGTTAATGCGAAGCCGAGCGAAGTCGTTTTTGTCAGCGGCGCCACGGAAGCCAACAACTGGGTCCTGTCTGCTGGTTGGGACGCGATTGCGCTTGCGCGCTTCGAGCATGACTCAGTCACTTCACCAGTTGCGGCTTCTGGCGCCACGCGCATCGATATCAGTATCTCAAGGAATGGCGTTGCCAAGCTCGAGGGGGTTGGTGAGGCCTTGGCAGCTTCAGCAGCGGCTTCGAAGCGAACGCTGCTCACGCTGATGACGGCGAATAATGAGACGGGCGTGATCCAACCCGTGGCGGAAGTGGCGGCATTGGCGCGCGAGCATGGAGCCTGCGTTCACACGGATGCGGTGCAGGCACCTGGGCGAATCCCTGTCGATTTTGCAGCACTTGGCGTCGATGCCCTGTCGCTATCAGCGCACAAGCTTGGCGGACCGCATGGTGTCGGCGCACTTGTCGTTCGCGATGGTGGTGACCTGCGGGCGTTGATTAAGGGTGGCGGACAGGAGCGCCGCCGCCGAGGAGGAACCGAGAACATCTCGGGCATCGCCGGCTTCGGCGCAGCAGCCGAGGTGGGCGAAAAGGAGCAGGGCGCCGCCAGACATATGGCGAAGTTGCGGGATCGCCTGGAAATTGGCTTGCTACGGACAACGCCGACAGCGGTGATTATCGGTAAGGACGCGCCGCGTCTCGCCAATACGACATACGTTGCCTTGCCTGGCAAGCTCGCCGAGACGCTGGTCATTAAGCTAGATCTGGAGGGCATCGCGGTGAGCGCCGGTGCGGCGTGCTCCTCCGGAAAAGTCGGTTCAAGTCATGTCCTGGAAGCCATGAACCTTGGTCCTGAAATGGCGCGCTCGGCAGTCCGCGTCAGCTTGGGGACGGAGACAAAGGACGACAATATCACCGCTTTTCTGAAGGCTTGGGAAAAGATTACGGACAGCGCGGCCCTTGCCGCCTGAATGAATCGAAAGGGTAATTGATGCCAGCAGTTCAAGAGACGATCGAGCAGGTTAAAAAGATCGACGTCGACCAGTACAAGTACGGCTTTGAGACCAAGATCGACACGGTGAAAGCGCCCAAGGGCCTCAACGAGGACATTGTGCGCTTCATCTCGGAAAAGAAGGGCGAACCGGCGTGGATGCTCGACTGGCGCCTGGAGTCGTTCCGCCGCTGGCAGGGCATGATCGAGCCCACATGGGCCAACGTCAAATATCCCAAGATTAATTTCGACGATCTCTACTACTACGCGGCGCCGAAATCGACCGAGGGCCCGACGTCTCTAGAGGACGTCGATCCCGAGCTGTTGGCAACATATGAAAAGCTTGGGATTCCTCTCAAAGAGCAGGAGGTGTTGGCAGGCGTTCAGGGCGCGCGCGTGGCTGTTGATGCTGTGTTCGATAGCGTTTCCGTCGTTACGACCTTTAAGGACGAGCTGGCCAAAGCCGGCGTGATCTTCTGCTCAATTTCAGAAGCGATCCGCGAGCATCCCGAGTTGGTGAAGAAATACCTGGGGTTCGTCGTGCCCCAGGGCGACAACTTCTACGCCGCCCTCAATTCGGCTGTGTTCTCAGACGGCTCTTTCGTCTACGTGCCGGAGGGCGTGCGCTGCCCAATGGAGTTGTCGACGTACTTCCGCATCAATGAAGAGAAGACCGGCCAGTTTGAGCGTACTCTCATCATCGCAGATAAGGGCTCCTACGTGTCCTATCTGGAAGGCTGCACAGCGCCGATGCGCGATGAGAACCAGCTGCACGCGGCCGTCGTCGAGCTAATCGCGCTCGATGATGCGGAGATTAAGTACTCCACCGTGCAGAATTGGTATCCGGGCGACAAGGACGGTAAGGGCGGCATCTTTAACTTCGTCACCAAGCGGGGTGACTGCCGCGGCAAGAATTCGAAAATCAGCTGGACGCAAGTCGAGACGGGCTCTGCGATCACCTGGAAGTATCCCAGCTGCATCTTGCGCGGCGATAATTCGCGCGGCGAGTTTTATTCAATCGCGGTGTCCAACGGCTATCAGCAAATTGACAGCGGTACGAAGATGATCCACCTCGGCAAGAACTCGTCGAGCCGTATCATCTCTAAGGGCATTGCAGCCGGGTTCTCGCAGAATACGTACCGCGGGCTTGTGTCCGCTCACCGTAAGGCTACTGGCGTACGCAACTTCACCAACTGCGACTCGCTGCTTATTGGCGACAAGTGCGGTGCGCACACGGTGCCCTACATCGAGGCGAAGAACGCGACCGCGCACTTTGAGCACGAGGCGACGACGTCGAAAATCTCCGACGACACGCTGTTCTATTGCCGGCAACGCGGACTGTCTGAAGAGGAGGCAGTGGCGCTCGTCGTCAACGGCTTCGTGCGCGATGTTTTGCAGAAGCTACCCATGGAGTTCATGGCCGAGACGCAGAAGCTTATTGGCATCTCGCTGGAGGGGAGCGTTGGGTGAGGCACGCCGAGAAGCACTATTGGTTCCGGCCGAAGACATACGGCTATGGCGCAGAACCGCTCAACTGGAAAGGGTGGATGGCAGTGGTCGCTTACGTTGCGGTCGTGATGTCGTTCACGGTTCCGCTCATGATCTTACCGGCCTTGAACGAGGCAGAACGCGCGGGCGGCAACTTGGCGATCTGGCTGGCGCTGATGGTCGTTGTGACTTCGGCCTTCGTCTGGCTGTGCTGGGTGAAGACTGATGGTAAGTGGCGCTGGCGTTGGGGCCAGAGCGAATAACAGATACGCATTTGAATAAGCGGTGTTGGATCGAACCGGAGTAAGGAATGCTCGAAATAAGAGACCTGCATGTGAAGATCGAGGACGAGGACCGTGAGATCCTCAAGGGGCTTTCGCTGAAAGTGCCCAAGGGAGAAGTGCACGCGATCATGGGCCCTAATGGGTCGGGAAAATCGACACTCGCCCATGTTATCGCCGGCCGTGATGGCTACGAGGTCACCAAGGGAGACATCCTGTGGAATGGTGAAAGCGTTTTGGAGATGGAACCTGAAGAGCGCGCCGCAAAGGGCGTTTTTCTTGCCTTTCAGTACCCCGTTGAAATCCCCGGGGTGGCAAGCCTCACCTTCATGCGAAGTGCGATGAATGCTGTGCGTAAGGCACGTGGTGAGGGCGAGCTGACCACGCCTGAATTCATCAAGCTCATTAAGGACAAGGCGCAGAAGCTTAAAATCGACATGGAGATGCTGAAGCGGCCGGTCAATGTCGGCTTTTCAGGCGGCGAGAAGAAACGCTCCGAGATCTTGCAGATGGAGGTTTTGGAGCCGTCACTGTGCGTGATGGATGAGACAGATTCCGGCCTCGACATCGACGCATTACGGATTGTAGCCGAAGGCGTCAATTCGATGCGGTCAAAGGACCGCGCGATGCTGGTCATCACGCACTATCAGCGCCTTCTCAATCACATTGTGCCAGATCGCGTGCACGTGTTGGCTGACGGCAAGATACGCAAGTCAGGTGATGCCCAGCTTGCGCTTGAGCTGGAGAAATCAGGCTATGCGGAATTCCAAGAGGAAGCGGCGTGAGCATGGAAGGTAAGCTGCCCGTCGGCGTGGGCTCAGAGGCGTTGGACGAACAAAGTCGTCCAACGGAGAGCCGCGCTCCGGCGCTAGGTAACGTGGGGCTGGGGAGGCGTGAGATGAACGTAGCGGTAATGAAGACCAAGGCGGAGCAAGCGCTGACCGAAAACTTTGCGTCGGTGGAGGACCAGCTCCCCGGTGGGGTGGATGCACGCAAGGTGCGCCATGCGGCGATCGGACGTTTTGGCGCGCTGGGTCTGCCGAATCGGCGGGTCGAGGCGTGGAAATACACCGATTTGCGCAGCGCGTTGAAGGAGGCGCTGCCGCCCAGCACCGGTCGTGAGGTGGACGTAAAGCCTTCCGATCTCGCCGCCGCGCTCGGGCCGCTGGCTGCAATCGACGCGCAGCAGATTGTGTTCGTCAACGGCGCTTATCGCGAAGACCTGTCGAAGAATGACACTGAGAACGCCATCAATGTTGGGTCGCTGGCAGAGGCTCTATCGTCGCCTGAGGCGGCCACGCACTTGAGCGCGGAAGGACGTGATGACGATCCCGTTCTGGCCTTGAACGCGGCCTATGCCACTGACGGGGCCGTTGTGCGCATCGCGGATGGAACGAAGCTCGACAAGCCGTTACTGCTTCTCTTCGCACGCGCCGGCGTCGAGCCATGCTTTGCCGCCGCACGTAACGTCGTTAGAGTAGGTAACGGCGCCAATGTCACGTTGATTGAAGCGTTCGTCACTCTTCCTGGGGCGTCGCAAGGCGGCCAAGAGAATATGGCGACCAAGGTTTCGGTCGGCGAGGGTGCATCTGTTGCACACGTGAAGTGCACGATCGACTCTGTAAATGGGACGCACTTGGCGAACTGGCTGGTCGATCTCGGTGCGCGCGCCACCTATCACGGCTTCCATTTCACAACGGGCTGCAAGCTGGTGCGCAACCAGGTTGGAGTCACCTTCAAGGGCGAGCACGCTCAGATTGACATTTCGGGAACGTTTCTCGTCCGCGATAGCCAGCATGTCGATACGACTCTTGTCGTCGACCACGCCGTGCCGCACGGCACCAGCCGGGAGTTGTTCAAGGGCGTTTTGGAGGACCAAGGGCGCGGTGTGTTCCAGGGCAAGGTCATCGTGCAACCGAACGCCCAGAAGACCGACGGCAAGCAGATGGCGCAGGTGCTCATGTTATCGCCAGATGCTGAGTTCGACTCCAAGCCGGAGCTGGAGATCTACGCCGACGACGTTGTGTGCGGTCATGGCAGCACCAGTGCCGATCTTGACGAAGAATTGTTGTTTTATTGCCGGTCGCGCGGCATCCCAGAGGCGCAGGCGCGCGCCCTACTCATCGAATCGTTTATTGGTGAAGCCATCGAGAAGGTGGAGCGCGAGGACGTGCGTGAAGCCTTGGTAGAGTTAGCAGGCCGGTGGCTTGCTGAGGGCGGAACCGCAAAGGGGACGTAATGGAGACCAAAGCCCGCAGAAGAAACGAGAGCGAAGGATCTGCTCTGCAGGGTGTTCCCGCCGGCGGGCAGGTGGGCTCTGTATACGATGTGGAGCGCATTCGCACCGATTTCCCGATCCTGTACCGCGAAGTCTATGGCAAGCCGCTCGTCTATCTCGATAATGCTGCTTCAGCGCAAAAGCCACGCACGGTGATCGATACGATGGACCACGTCTATCGCTTCGATTACGCGAACGTGCATCGCGGCTTGCACTATCTCTCCAACGTCGCGACGACAAAATATGAGGAGGCACGAGAGACGACGCGTCGTTTCCTAAATGCGCCGACCGCGGAGGAGATCATCTTTGCGCGTAACGCCACCGAAGCGATAAACCTCGTCGCAGATTCGTTTGGGCGTCTGGCGCAGATCGGCGAGGGCGACGAGATTGTTCTATCAATTATGGAGCACCACTCCAATATCGTGCCCTGGCATTTCTTCCGCGAGCGCAATGGTGCAGTACTCAAATGGGCGCCAATCGGCACGAGCGGCGAGTTCCTACTCGACGAGTTTGAGCGCCTGTTGACGCCGCGAACAAAGATCGTTGCCATCACGCATATGTCGAATGTTTTGGGCACCTTGGTGCCCATAAAAGAGGTTGTGCGTCTGGCACACGCGCACGGTATCCCGGTGCTGGTCGACGGCAGCCAGTCTGCGGTACATATGGGCGTCGACGTCCAGGACCTTGACTGCGACTTTTACGTTTTTACTGGCCACAAGACGTATGGCCCGACCGGTATTGGCGTGCTTTACGCCAAGTCGGAGTTGCTTGATGCCATGCCGCCGTTCCAGGGCGGCGGGCAAATGATCGAGTCTGTAGCCGTTGACCAAATTACCTACGGACAGCTGCCGCAAAAGTTCGAAGCTGGCACACCGCCCATCGTCGAGGCGATCGGGCTCGGTGCAGCGCTAAATTATATGATGCAGGTGGGTCGCGACAGTATCGCGCGCCACGAGGCAGAATTGCGCACCTATGCTCATGCGCGCCTCGCTGAGCTGCCCTGGTTGCAGGTTTACGGAAGCACGCCCGGCAAGGGTGCCATCGTGTCGTTTACAATGGATGGTCTGCACCCGCACGACATTTCAACGATCATCGATCGCTCTGGCGTGGCGGTGCGAGCCGGCCACCACTGTGCGCAGCCGCTGATGGAACGGCTGGGTGTCACCGCTTTGTGTAGGGCATCATTTGGGATGTACAACACAATGCAGGAGGTGGATGCGTTTGTTGATGCGCTGAAACGCGCGCATGAGCTGTTCGTGTAAGGTGGGAGAGACAATGGACGGCAAACCATTAGAGCAGGATGGGTCATCTGAGGCCGCCTCAAGCGCTCAGGAGAAGGTGAACGTGGTTGCAGCGGGCTCTAAGCCTTCGGATGAAGGGGGTGAGCGTCTGCATGATGACATCATTGCTGCTGTGAAGACAGTATACGACCCCGAGATCCCCGCCGACATCTACGAGCTGGGGCTCATTTACGATATTGCCATCGACGCTGAGCGGAGCGTGACAATTACCATGACGCTCACCGCGCCAGCATGTCCGGTTGCCGGTGAAATGCCGAAATGGGTGGAAAATGCCGTCAATGCGGTGCCGGGCGTCAGCAACACGACGGTCAACATGACATTCGATCCACCCTGGGACATGAGCCGCATGTCTGATGAGGCTCGGCTCGCGCTTAACATGTTCTAATTTTAAACTTTCGAACCTTCGCAATTGTAGTGCCTTTGCACTATATTTGCAGTGAAAACGTTGCCAGGTGGAACGATATGCCGACGCTACATATGATGCCCAAAGCCGTGACGCTTACGGCAGCCGCCGCTGGTCGCGTTCGCGCGCTCGTGCAAGCGCACCCTGGCGCGCTGGGCTTGCGCATCGGTATCAAGAAGGGTGGCTGCGCGGGCATGGAGTACACTATGACCGTAGCCGAGAAGAAGGAGCCGCACGACGAGGTCGTGGAAGATCAAGGCGCGGTTCTTCTGATAGAACCAGCGGCGATCATGTACCTCTTGGGCACCGAGATGGACTTCAAGACGGACAAACTTGCAAGCCAGTTTGTGTTCAATAACCCGAATCAGCAGGGCTCATGCGGGTGCGGCGAGAGCGTGAATCTGGTGCCGTCGATTGACGCAGATTCGGCAACTCAGAACGACTAGTACTCATGAGTGCTAGCAAGGGTTTCATCGAGCTTCTCAAGGACTCCATGCGAGATTTGGGCTCAGTGAACGTCCGCCGTATGTTCGGCGGCGCTGGGGTTTACGCCGACGGTGTGATGTTCGGTCTCATAGCCGAAGATACTCTCTATCTGAAAGGCGACGTTGAGACGAAGCGCGACTTCGAGGCGGAAGGATTAGGACCCTTTGTCTACGAGGGTCGCGGCCGCAAGATTGCTATGTCCTACTGGCGCGCACCGGAGCGTTTGCTCGATGATCCCGACGAGATGGTCGCTTGGGCACGTACGGCGCTTGGAGCGGCGCGAAGGGCTGCAGCAGCTAAACCAAAGCGATTCAATGCCGGCAGGTCCGTTCAGAAAGGCAAAAAGGGTAAGCAGGGCCGAAGGGCGGGCTGATTGCCATCTGCGTAATGCACGTTGAATATAGGGTGGGCAGCAACGCCAGGAATGAGATCGCATGATTTGGACACGAGTGACAGCTGGGGCTGGCCAGCGCGCAGCTTTCACTGGGTTATTGCTTTGATGGTGCTCGTGCAGTTCTGCTTTGGGTTGTGGATGTCCGAGGCCCCTCCGCGTAGTGAACGGCTCTTCTACTACGGCATTCATGCTTCGATGGGGATCAGCATCCTAGCACTCATGGTCTGGAGGCTTGTTTGGCGGTTGGCAAATCGGGTTCCCGTTCCCGCCGAGCCCCCCGGCATGCCGAATTGGCGAAAATTTGCTGCACGTATTGTGCATTGGTTGCTTTATGCCGTGACGTTCGCCACCGTGTTCGCCGGATGGATGCTTGCGGGTAGCCATCGCACGCCCGTTGAAATCAAGATGTTTGGTTTTATCGATATGCCGCAGCTGGTAGCTGCCGGCTCACCCTTGCACAGTTTGCTGGAAGAGGTGCAAGAATTCTTGGCTTTTAGTTTGATCACGCTTGTTGTTATGCACACCGCAGCCGCCCTTTGGCACCACTTTGGCCGTCACGACAATGTGCTAACGAGGATGACCTCCGGCGGTATCAGGCAGGAAACCTGACACCGCAGAATCCGGGCTGACCTTCCCCCCGATCAACTCCTTCCTTATTCGCTTGCGACCTTTGTTGGCCGGCGAACGGGGATACGCAGAAAGGCGGGGACGTTGTCGGCAAAGCCTGAACCGGCGGCCTCGGCACGCCGTTGGCGCCCGCGGGGCGGGTTTGGTTGTTCAGCGTGTGTAACGTTCCGTTGCTTGCGGGTGCGCTCAGGCCGCGAAGGCTTATTAGTGGCGCTTTGGGTACCTTGTCCGCTACGGCATTCTTGGGGCTCAGACTGCGGCTCTTTGTGCCCGCTCCGCGATGCAGGCTCGTGCCGCATGCCTCGCCGACCGCTACGATCGCTTGCTCGGGTGTCGCGAGTTGCGGCGCTGCCTCGTGCACCCCCGCGCCCAGCCCCACGGCCGCCGCGCCGGCGTTTCTTACCAGCGTCCATGTAATCTTGCTCGGTTGGCGGTTCGCCAATCCACTCCGCCGGCGTGCCCAGCATCTTCTCGATGTCCTGGAGCGACTTAAGCTCGTCGGTCGTCACCAGCGAGGCAGAGAAGCCTTCTTTGCCCGCGCGGCCCGTACGCCCTATGCGGTGCACGTAATCGTCTGACTGCCAGGGCAGATCAAAATTGAATATATGGCTGACGTCGGGGATGTCGAGCCCGCGTGCCGCGACATCGCTCGCTGCTAGCAGCATGAGATCGCCGGCGCGGAACTTGTCGAGCGTTTCCGTTCGGCTCCTCTGGTCCATATCACCGTGTAGCGCGCCCGCGCTAAAGCCATGCTTGAGGAGCGATTTGTGCAAGATCGCAACCTCGACCTTGCGATTGCAGAAGATGATGGCGTTGCGCACGTTTTGATTTCGGATCAGCTCACGTAGGATCTCCCGCTTGGCCCAATCCTCTCCCGTTGCGCAAAAGCGGAAACGCTGAGTGATGGTCTTGGCCGTGGTAGCAGGCGGAGCTACCTCGATCCGCTCAGGGTTCTTGAGAAACTGAGCCACCAGGCGGGTGATTTCGGGTGGCATGGTGGCGGAGAAGAATAGCGTTTGGCGGCGCGGCGGCAGCAGCTTGCAGATCTTCTCGATGTCGGGGATGAAGCCCATGTCGAGCATGCGGTCGGCCTCGTCGATGACGAGAATCTCAACGCCCATGAGCATAAGCTTGCCGCGCTGGAAGTGATCGAGAAGGCGCCCCGGAGTGGCAATTAACACATCGACACCGCGGTCGAGTTTGCGATCCTGATCATCGAAGGAGACGCCGCCGATCAGAAGCGCCAAGTTTAGCTTGTGGTTGATACCGTACTTTTCAAAGCTTTGCGCCACTTGGGCAGCAAGTTCACGCGTCGGCGCCAGGATCAGGGATCGCGGCATGCGCGCGCGCGCGCGGCCTGTCTCCAGCCGGGTAATCATGGGTAATACAAAGGATGCGGTTTTGCCGGTGCCCGTCTGCGCAATACCGAGCACATCACGCCCTGTTACGGCAACGGGAATGGCTTCGGCTTGAATGGGTGTAGGCGTCGTGTAGCCGGAGGCGTCGATGGCCCCCTGCACCTTGGGGCTGAGACCGAGCTCAGCGAAGGTCTTTATATCCAAAAGTTAACGTCTCCGTCTGCGTTCATACCAGCCCGCGCCAACGCTTTGAGCGGGCAACGGAGCGCAGGGGGTAGGAAGATTCGCCGAATGCGGCAAAGTAAGGAAATAGGCGTCGAAAAGGGATTAAAAGAATAACGTCCCCTGCGCTCGAGCCACTCGTGTGCTGGCATAGCCTTGGAGAAAACGCAAGCCAAACCATAAGGATGCGGCGCGTCAACGCGCTGGTGGCACAATATCGCAACAATCGTGTAGCTGCAAATTGTGGCTCATTCCTCGTAGAACCAGCGCCCCAGCAGTCCACCGGCAAGGCCGCCCAGAAGGGGCGCCACCCAGAATAGCCACACCTGAGATATCGGCTCGCCGAGTGCGACAAGGGCCGTGGCCAAGCTGCGTGCGGGATTGACGGAGGCGTTGGAGACAGGGATGGCCATAATATGGATGGCTGCGAGGGTGACGCCGATGGCGAGTGGCGCAAAATCCGGCGGCGCACGTTCGGAAGTTACGCCCATAATAACGAACACCAGAAGAGCCGTCAGAATCGCCTCGAGGGCAAAGACCGCATACATCGAGTAGCCATCGGGACCGCCGTAAGTGTTTGAGGCGAAATTGCCAATCTCGAAGCCTGCAATTTTGCCCGTCGCGATGAGGTAGAACACAAGTGCCGCGGCAATGCCCCCCAAGCACTGGGACACGATATAAGGCACAACAGCCGCGGCATCGAACCGCTTGGCGATAGTGAGACCAAGTGTAACCGCGGGATTGTAGTGCCCGCCGGAAAGATGGCCGATGGCGAAGACCACGGCCATCACAGTAAAACCAATCGAAAACGCAACACCGAGAATGCCGGCATTGGGAAAGGAAAACACCGCAGCGGCCACGACCGACGCCACTAGCATGAATGTGCCCACAAACTCTGCGGCGAGCGCCTTGGTCATGGTGAAAGCCGTCTTTGAGGTAGGACAACTCCGGCGAACTCATCGCCCGTATGTTCCTTATAGGCCTTCTGTCAAAGTTTTAGGAGGCCTGATGCCAAGCGTTTTACCGCGTGGAGATGCTGTGACCGCAAAGTCAGATTATCCAAAAGCGCGAAGCGGCCTATATTGGTGATTGGCGCTCGCGCGCGCAGAGACAAACGATCCTGAGGTCTCTGCCCCCAAGACGGAAGCGTCGCTGCGCGATGGATTGAGTGAACCACGCGTCAGGTGATTAGATATCCAGATCTCGCGCGAAGGCTGCTCGCTCTTGAATAAAGCGGAAGCGTGCCTCTGGCTTTGACCCCATCAGTGCATTGACTGCGTCCGAAATGGTACCTTGCTCGCCCTCGCCGATCTCCACGCGCAACAGCATGCGCCGTTTAGGGTCCATGGTTGTTTCCTTGAGCTGGCCGGCATTCATCTCGCCCAAGCCCTTGAAGCGGCTAATCTCAATCTTTTGGTTGGCCTTGAACTCGCGCTCGAGCAGCTCGTCCTTGTGCTTGTCGTCGCGCGCATAAGCCGACTTGGCTCCCTGGGTTAGTTTATAAAGTGGGGGCACTGCCAGATGGAGGTGGCCGTTCTCGATGAGGGCCGGCATCTGCTGATAGAAGAACGTGATGAGCAACGAGGCGATGTGTGCGCCGTCGACGTCGGCGTCCGTCATGATGATTACGCGTTCGTATCGCAATTCCTCATCGCGATATCTTGAACCCGTGCCTGCTCCAAGCGCTTGGATCAGGTCAGCTAGGAGCTGGTTCTGCGCGAGCTTGGCGGAAGACGCATTCGCTACGTTGAGGATTTTCCCGCGCAAGGGCAGTATGGCCTGCGTCTCGCGCATACGCGCGCTTTTGGCTGATCCACCGGCTGAGTCTCCCTCGACGATGAAAATCTCGGTGCCGGCAGCTCGGCGAATGGTGCAGTCAGCGAGTTTGCCGGGCAGGCGCAGCTTGCGCGTTGCCGACTGTCGGCCGAGTTCTTTTTCGCGCCGGCGCTTGAGGCGCATTTCAGATTGGTCGATAGCCCACTCAAGCAGCTTGGTCGCTTGCGCGGGGCTATCCGCGAGCCAGTGGTCGAAGGCATCGCGCACAGTAGCCTCGACAATTCGGGTCGCCTCCTGCGTGGCGAGGCGGTCTTTGGTCTGCCCCTGGAACTCTGGTTCGCGGATGAATACAGACAGCATCGCGGCCGCGGTGCCCATGACATCGTCAGCGATGATTTGGCTGGCGCGGCGGTTGCTCACCAGCTCGCCATAAGCCCTCAATCCCTTTGAGAGTGCCTGACGCAGGCCATTCTCGTGCGTGCCGCCATCGTGCGTGGGGACGGTATTGCAGTATGAGCGTACGAAGCCGTCGTTGTCACTGACCCAAGCAATTGCCCATTCCACCGAGCCGTGACCGTTCGTCTTCGCCGAACTACCGGAGAAGACCTCCTTGGTGACGAGCGTCTGCCCGTTGATTTCAGAGAGGAGATACTCCTTAAGGCCGCCGGGGAAGTGGAACGTGGCTTCAGCGGGTGTGTCATCAGAAATGAGCGCGGGATCGCAAGTCCAGCGTATCTCGACGCCGCCAAAGAGATACGCTTTGGAGCGTGCCATCTTGAATAGCTTCGCCGGTTTGAAGGCGGCTCCGCGTCCGAAGATCTTTGCGTCGGGTTTAAAGCGAACTTTGGTCCCGCGCCGGTTCATGATCGAGCCAAGCTTCTCCAGCTTGGTCTGCGGTGCACCGCGACTAAAGACCATGCGGTAGAGCTGCTGGCCGCGTGCGACCTCGACCTGCAGCTCTTCCGACAGCGCATTGACGACAGAGACGCCGACGC
>Ga0209013_10000553_pt1 | contig 33814 bp, 28 predicted proteins | sample Cruoilmetagenom2_FD_187291 | JGI IMG/M metagenome (GOLD analysis project Ga0209013, IMG submission 187291) | Oil polluted marine microbial communities from Coal Oil Point, Santa Barbara, California, USA - Sample 2 (SPAdes) (version 2) | ecosystem: Environmental > Aquatic > Marine > Oil seeps ...
CCCGCCATGATCGCGATCCCACCATAGTTACCGACCAGCCCGATTACCGCTTCGGCAAGGAAATCTGCCGTACCGCTGGTTTGCATCGCAATTCCCAAGGGCAGCATGCACGCGATAAGGAATACTGCCCGCCAATTGATATCCTGGTAGGCTTCATCCATGTTCAGGCAGCCGCTGAGCACCATCAAGCTCGCACCGATGACGGCCGCGACGGCCATCGACAGCCAGCCCGATACGACAACCAGGATCACACCTAGCATGATCAAGGCTGCAATGGGTGCCTTCCGCCGGCGCGGCTCTTCTTGGATTTCCTCGGCCATCAGGATGAAATCCCTTTCGCTAGCCAGCAATCGCAGCCTCTCCCGCCTACCATGGAGCAGCAAGGCATCCCCATAATCCAGTGCCATGTCTCGCAGGTTTGAATAGTATACTTGCCCTTCCCGCCAAACAGCTAAAACACGTAAACCGTATTTTTCGCGGAAATGGATTTGACGCAGGTTTTTTCCTGCCAAATTCGATAACGGTGCCAGGACCGCTTCAACCCATGAATACACCGATGATTCCAGGTCGCGCATGCTCGGTACTCGCTCTTCATCGATTTCCAGGTCCTTGCCGCTGTAAACATCTGCCAGATCTTCTGCCCGACCTTCAACAATCAAGGTATCGCCTACTGATATGCTGTCCTCCGGCATCGGTATGAGCTTGATCCCCTCCCCACGAAAAATGCCAAGCACCGTCAACCCAAATGCATCCCCCAGGCGGGTCTGCGCCAAGGTTTGGCCCGCAAGTGTAGACTTCTCCGGAATCGTGATGGAGAACAATCTTTCCTGCAGCTGGTAGCCAGCGCTGGAGCCGCCGGTTACGAGTTCTAGGTCGGGAGAAGCCTGGACACGCGGCAGCCTTTCGTTCGGGATCTGGATCAGTAGGGCATCGCTCTGCTTCAGCGCGATTTCCTGGAGGTGGGTTCTTATCGGAATGCCTAGGCGGCAGATACCGAGGACATTCGCACCGTACTGCTGTCTGAAATCAACTTGTTCGAGCGTCTTCCCAATTAGAGATGATTTCGGAGTTAAAGTCAGTTCTACAACGCCGATAGCTTCAGACACCAGGCTTTTGGCAGTGGTGCTCTCGTCAGCAACGATCATCTGGCGTTGGGACTTCAATCCTGCCAGGGTTTCAGGTTTGCCAGCTACCAACAGCCGGTCATTCGCCGCTATGGCAGTGTCGGGATCAGGTGCCAGCTGTGTTGCCCCGTCCCTGATGAGGCCGATGACATTTAAGCCGAGTGTACCTTCCAAGCGGCTCTGCGCCAAAGTTACGCCGATCAGAGTCGATCGGAATGGGATCCTTGTTATGAAAAGCCGCTCTTGGAGACCGAAAACTTGCCGGAATTCTCGTTCGCTCTCGCCGAACTCCTTGCCGATGTTGCGGGTGGGCAGCAGGCGCCGGCCGAGTACGGCCATGTAGACAATACCACTGGTGAGGATCACCGAGCCGACCGGTAAAAAGTCAAAGAAGTCAAATGGATCTAAGTTATAAGCCCGCAGCGCATCACTTGCTAGGATATTGGGCGGAGTACCTATCAGGGTGGTCATGCCCCCCATCAATGCTCCAAATGCCAACGGCATCAGCAGCTTGGAGGGGTTTAGATCCAATTTGCGCGCGATGTTCATCACCACCGGCAGGAATAATGCCGCCACCCCAATATTATTCATAAACGCGGACATAATTCCGGCAGTAAGCATAATCACGACCAGAAGCCGCACCTCACTCTTACCCGCCAAGCGGATGACATGCTTGCCGACGGTATTTGCCACCCCTGTCCGTGATAATCCACTGCTGAGGATGAACACCGCCCAGACTGTGACCACCGCTGGGTTGCTGAAACCAGATAATGCTTCTTCCGGTGTGACAAGATCGGTAATTACCAGAGTACCCAATACCAACATCGCAATTAGATCAAAGCGCAGCTTCTCACTGATGAACAGGACAATCGTCAGCGTGATGATACCTAATGTAATCGCGATATCCAGACTCATTGCATTATTGTCGCTTCAAACGGGTTGATCGATTCATTATGCGATGGTATCCGACACAGTATTTCACACCGGCAGGCTAGGTGGTGCGCTGCTCCCGGGGGATGGTGAGCTTCGCATCGATGAACTGTTTGTGGGTCAGTTTCAGTACATAGGCGATGGTACGGATCTCTTCAGTCTCGTCATGGGATACCTGCCCATCCTGGGCGGCAATTGTAAATAAGGCCTCGGTGAATTTAATCCGCTCCGTCTCGGTCGTACGCTCAAAGAACCGGCGTGACAGCCGGTAGTAGTCCACGTCGTCGGCGATATCCGTGGTGGCGATATCTACGACCAAGTCTGCAGCTTGCTGGTTAATCTGCCATTTCTCCTGCAGGACTTTAGTCATCCAGTCCTTCTCTGCTTGGTCAATATCATGGTCCACATGAGCAACACGGGCAAGCAGCCCCCCTGTTAGACAGAGTTTTCGGATATCCTCCTCCGGCAGGTCCAATTCTATCTCGCCGTTCTCCATCTGCTGGTTCACATGATAATAAATCCGGTTTTCAATGAAATCATCTAGATAGCGTTCGCGGTTTGGCTGCTCAGCTACCTTTTGGGATCGCCGCTGCACTGGTCCTCGCATCAACCTGCCCATGCTGCCGAACAACCCGGTCCCGACGTTATCCAGATCAGTCTTGATTTGTTCGTAAACAAGCTCCTCTTCTTCATCCACGCTGCCGTCAGCGGAGATTAATGCTCGCAAGCTGGCGAGTGCCAACTCTTTGTCCTGCTCAGTTTTGAGATTAGCCTTGAGATCTTCGATCAAGCGCTCGCGTTCACCTTCACCAACAGGTGAGTCGATATAGATATCCAAGCTCGCCCAATCCCGAGCTGTCATATCCGTCAATCTGAACAGCAGGTCTTTCAAGCTGTTGATCTCTTCATAATCTACACTACCATCCGCCCAAGCAGCAGCGATGATCACTTTTGCTAGCGCCATGAGTAGGGTTGAATTTCCCATGTGTATCCTCCGAATTTTGGTTTTACACAGTCCCTGACTGTGTTCTAAAAGTATACCTTACTTGATCAGTAGGTGGCTTTCAAGTCGTTGATGTGTAAGCTCCCGAAATTGTTTTTTGCTTTAGGTATCATTAGATGCATTATTCACATCGTTCCAATCAATTCACGAGTTAAATGGATTGAATTTATTCACCCTTGCCAATGTGGGCTACTTAGGGCAGAATTGCCGTAATTGCGGAACTCTGGAGGGAGTGTGGAGCTGTCCATTATCATCCCGGCGTATAATGAGGCTGGCAGTATCGCAGCGGTACTAGAGGAGATCCCTGTTTTGCCTAACAGTGAGGTTATCGTTGTCGATGGTGGCTCAACGGATGACACCACGGTAATTGCGCGGGAGCACGGTGCCAAGGTGCTGGTTGAACCAAGGCGTGGTTATGGGCAGGCGTGCGCTGTCGGAGTCGATGCTGCCGCCGGGGAAGTGTGCATTTTTCTCGATGCCGATGGGGCCGATAATCCCAGCTATATTCCGCAACTATTACGATTACTGCGCTCGGAGACTGCCGATCTAGTTCTGTGCTCGAGACTAACCGCTGAACTGGATCCCGGGGTGATGCCCTGGCACCAGAGAGCCGGCAACCAGCTGGCAGCTATGCTGATAAACCAGCTGTATGGATGCAGCCTGACAGACCTAAGCCCCATGCGCGCCGTCGTCCGGAAAAAATTAGCCGCTTTAGGGATGCAGGAGATGACTTACGGCTGGCCCACCGAGATGATTGTCAGGGCTGCCAAAGCAAATTGGCAAATTATTGAAGTTCCGGTGATCTACCGGGCGCGTTATGCCGGACGGTCCAAAATCAGCGGCACTCTACGCGGCACTATCCTGGCGGCTTACTATATACTCTCGACGATTTTTCGCAGCTTACGTATTGCCGACCAAGATCCTTCGCAGCAGGAGATGCACAGTGATCGATAATCACCGTTCGTATTTCCAGGATGACCGAAAGCGATGAGACCCGTGATCATAATCATGGCCAAGCAACCCATCAAGGGGCAGACAAAAACCCGTCTTGTGCCACCGTTAACCTTTGGTGAGGCAGCGAATCTCTATCAAGCGCTGCTGCTGGATACCATCGATTTGGTGATCTCGATTGCAACTGTGGATATGGCAGTTGGCGTGACGCCCCCCGCTGCCCAGCCGTTTTTTCAGCAGATCACTCCGCCGCGGACCATTCTGCTGCCGGTGGAAGGCAGCGATATTGGCGCTTGTTTGCACGCAGTAACTGCTGATCTTTTCGAGAGGGGGTACCAAAAAGTGTTAGCGATTAATTCCGATGGCCCTTCTCTGCCAGCGGAGTACCTCACACGGGCAATTGACATCTTGGACCATCATGAAGTGATATTTGGTCCCAACGACGATGGCGGCTACTACTTGGTAGGATTGGTCCGTCCCGAGCCACAGCTTTTTCACGAGGTGCTTTGGAGCACAGATCAGGTTTTCAAACAGTCTCTCAGGAGATCTGCCAAGCTCGGTTTAAAGACCGGGATATTACCTAGTTGGTATGATATCGATACCGCAGGTGATCTACGGCACTTGTTAGTTGAACTCAAGAATGCTGGTCCGCACAAGCTGCCTCACTCGCGCGCGTTTTTCTCCCAGTTATCCCCTACTCGATTGCGAGAAATGGAATCCCAACATTGACAGCTCCCGGAACAGTAGGCGTCCTTAAGCGGACCAATCAATTATTAAGCACCATCGGGGGTTGGACATTTTTTGCGGGAACAGCCTTATTGGTTGCCCTCATTCCGTTGGTTGGTACACCGATACCCCGCAGTGCGTACATTCTTCCGTTCTTAGGGCAGTTTACAATTGCAGTCCTGGCATATTGGATTGCCTGCGCACGCATTGGTCATGACCGAATCCCGTTAGTGCTGATATGGTTCTTTGCGATTCTTTTTCGATCAGTGCTGCTGCTGACGACTCCGACCCTCTCTGATGATATATACCGCTATATGTGGGATGGTCACTTATTGACGCAAGGTATCAACCCATATTCATTCCCAGTTGACTCAACCACACTCGCTGGTTACTCGACTGCAATACGCACACTCGTGAATCACCCATGGATGGCTTCGCCTTACCTACCCACTGCTCAAGGCTTTTTCACCCTGCTTACAGCGCTGTTCTCACAAAGTGTGTTTGCCTTTCAGTTGGGGGCTGTGCTGTTGGACTTATCCACCGCATGGTTGGTAATGGATATGCTCGTACGGCTGAAGCTTCCAGCGGCAGGTGTGTTGATCTATCTCTGGCACCCGCTCCTAATTATTGAGTATGCCCAAAACGCGCACATTGATGCGCTGATGGTTTTCTGGGTTGTATTTTCATTTTGGCTAATAGTGCGCGGGGTGACCGGCTCATCACATCCTGGCCGTTTAGCCACGGGTTCTGTACTAAGTCTGGCAGCCGCGACGCTTACCAAGGGGCTGCCGCTGCTGCTGGCACCTTTGTTTACCCGTCGCTGGGGTCTGAAACGTTTGTTTGCTTTTGGTATCCTGATAGTGGTAATCTTGGCGTTCTTTTCTATGGATGCAGGTTGGGGTTTATTCGGTCCGTTGGATGGCAGGGGTGTCTTTGGAGCTATACGGATATACTTAAGCAATTGGAATTTCAATGGCAGTTTGTATCATTGGTTAGAAGTCTTTATGACTGGCTACCCATCACCTGGTGCTGTGCCGCAGCAAATCACCGGTCCGCGAAATATTCTTTTTGCCAAGCTGATCACCAACAGCATTTTCTTGTTAGTCATTTCCATAATTGGGTATTGGGTCTGGCGAAATGATCGACCTGGGAAACAGGATGCTATCACCCGCACCCGTACGCTTCTTCGTTTGGCATTGGTGCCTTTATGTGCTTACATCATATTTACACCGACAGTACACCCTTGGTATCTTGCGGTGGTCATCCCATTCGCACCGTTTTTATTATCAAGTAGTCTAGGTGATGTGCGTGCTCGTCGTTTTCTGTGGCCTTTGCTTTACCTTTCCTGTACGGTTGTTCTTTCTTACATAACATACGTAGATCCTAATGAGTGGCGCGAATTTAATTGGGTGAGGAGTGTTGAATATGTTCCATTTTACGCCTTACTGCTTTGGGCTGCGCTGCCTTGGTTGAGTGAGCTGCCACGCCCCAGATTGCGTTCCTCACACTAATCAGGTAAGGATTTTACAGTACGCGTATTCAAATCATATGGGTGCGGTTTGCACAACTTGATACGGAGGGTTTATTATGGGAAATGTCCACCAACCTGTTCGACCACAAGTCTCTTTGCGTTGGATTGCTCTGTTAAGAATACTGATTGGGGTTATGTTCATCACCACCTGGTTCAGCAATTTCTCGAAAGGGTTCTACACCCCCCAAGGTTTGGTTGTGTTCTTTACACAGATTTTTCCGCAATCTGAAAACCCATTGGCTTGGTACGCACTTTTCATTAATAACATCATCCTTCCGATTCGGACGGGGTTTGCCCCCTTTCAACTCATCGTTGAGTTCTTGTTAGGGCTCTTTTTGCTAGTCGGCTTGCTCACCCCATTAACCAGTTTGTTGGCGGGATTCTTTATCCTCAACACTTTTTTGGCCACTTTCGGTCATGATTGGCCATGGAGCTATGCCTTGATTTTGGGTATCCTGTTTGTTGTCCTCTTCACTCGTTCAGGTCGTGCCCTGGGCGTTGATGGATGGTTGGAAAAGAGATTCGGCAGCCCTCCAATACCGTACTTATGGTAGTCGGCTAATTATGCTCTTGCCCAATAGCCATTAATTCCTGATGCTTTTTTTTGAGGTTGTTTACGCAGTTATTACCATTTCCTTGGCTGTGTATGGTCTGCATGCATTATCCCTGACCATTAGCGCGCTACTTAACCGACCTGATCTTGTTGAGTCCCCACCAATCCCAACGGTATGGCCTGTAGTAACAGTTCAACTCCCGATTTATAACGAACGCTATGTCGTAGAACGCTTGCTGCGTGCAGTTACACGCTTGGACTATCCCTTTCAAAAGCTCCAATTCCAGGTTCTGGATGACTCAGATGATGAAACGAGTGAGATCATCGCGGAACAGGTGTCGTATTATCGAGCCCAAGGAATTAATATCGATCATATCCAGCGTGACACGCGTAAGGGGTATAAGAGCGGCGCACTAGCCTGGGGGCTGAATACAGCAATTGGAGAGTATATTGCGATCTTTGATGCGGATTTTGTCCCCGCTCCCGATACATTGCGGCGGATGGTGCCCCAACTCTGCGCCCACCCGAATCTAGGCTGTGTTCAAGCCCGTTGGGGGCACATCAACCCAGAAAGCTCATGGTTAACCCGCGCCCAATCGGCAGGTATTGATGGTCATTTTGTTGTCGAGCAAACCGCACGCAGTTCATCAGATTTATTGCTGAATTTCAACGGCACGGCGGGTATATGGCGCCGGGTGTGCTTGGATGATTCCTCTGGTTGGAGCAGTGACACTCTTACCGAAGACCTCGATCTCAGCTATCGCGCCCAACTGCGTGGATGGCGAATCCATTATCTCCGGGATGTAATCGTGCCTGGAGAGCTCCCTGCGACGATCGGCGCTTATAAGCGCCAGCAGTTTCGCTGGGCAAAAGGGAGTATTCAGACTGCCAGAAAAATGCTCCCCCGTGTGTGGCGCTCCCGACTCAAACTGAAGGTAAAAATCGGCGCGACACTGCACTTGACGAATTACTTCGTCCACCCTTTGATCTTTTTAAACCTCATCTTAGCCCTGCCGATAAGCTATTCCCAAAGCCCACTTCTAAAGCTGGTTCCGTTCATAGCGGTCGCCGGTTTGGGCACCGGCCTTATGTATTGGATTGCACTGCGGAATGATGCGAAGAATCTCCGGCAGCGGATTTCTCACATGATCGCCTTACTGATCTTGGGTTTAGGGCTCTCCTTGAACAATACCAGGGCGGTGATTGAAGCCTTACTTGGGGTGAAATCTGCTTTTCTGCGTACGCCTAAATACAATCTCCAGCATAATGCCAGCCGGGTTCATAGTAATGCTTACACGCTGCGGCGCGATCCAACGCTCTGGATTGAGACCTTGTCCGCTCTCTATGCGATGAGTCTTGCTACGTACTTTTTCTGGGGGGGGATTTGGCGATTAGGGATCTGGATATTGGTCTATGGGATGGGTTTCACGTATATCGCAGGAATGGGATATATTCAGTCACTGCAGGCTTATCGCGATGGTATGTATCAGACCCGGCACACTCCTCCACATATGTTGTCTCAAGCTATCTCTGTCCCGGGTGAGCATTCGCGGCCGAACGAAACACTGGTGCAGTTGGATGATGTTGTTGTATGAAATTGTCGAAATTGAATGGGACTAGTTGTACGGCAAGTAGATGGTAAACTGACAGCCATCACCAGGTTCACTGACCAACTCTAATCGACCTCCGTGCGCATGTACCAGGTCACGCGCGATTGTCAAACCCAGCCCCAAACCTTGCGGGAAACGCCGGATTCTTTGGCTGCGGTAGAACGGTTCAAAAACCCGTTCGCGTTCCTCGGAACTGATGCCTGGTCCAGTATCGCTGATCTCGATCCAGACTTCGTGTGTCTCAGCACCACTGGCAACTGCGACTTCCCCGCCGGCGGGTGTATATTTGATGGCATTGCTCAATAGGTTGCCCAGGACTTGTGCCATACGGTCGGGGTCGATTTCGATGATGGGTAGTTTCTTTGCGATTTCTACCCGCCAGGTGAGACCCTTTTCCAAAGTAGCTGTGCGCCAGGACAACAGATTTGGAGGCAGCCATTCGCTGAGTTCAATCGGCTGTTTCTGCAGCTCGATATCGCCCAAGACCTGTCCATGTATCTGCGCGAGGTCATCAAGCAAGGGCTGCAATCTTTTCAGCTCTTCGTCTATACCCGCCAGCAGCTCCTTGCGTACTTCAGGGTCCTCACCCGCTTCTTGACGCAGGACATGGATCGCAGAGAGCACTGCTCCAAGCGGCCTGCCAATCTCGTGGACAAGGTTGGCCAGCAGCCGCTGCCGGGTCTCTTCGGCCTGCTTTAACTGTGCGGAGAGATAGTTGACTGATTCCGATAAATTCTGCAGTTCTACTGTCCCAGTTACTGGGACTTGTTCAGTACGGTTTCCATGAGCGATATCAATCACCGCGTCTGATACTTCGTTGATCGGGCGGGCTATGTTTGTGGCTAACAGCAAACCGATGAGCGCCCCCAGCAGCAGTTCAACTGCCATGATGACCCCGATCGTACCGCGTAATTTATTAAACTGCTCTGCGACTCCGCTGAGTGTGGCGGTCAGCCCAATGCTTCCGATTAGCTGTTCGTTCACATCACGTACTGGCACATACACTTCAATACTTTGCACCAGGAGGCCATAGGAAACCTGGATGTTCTCATTCCCTGCCAATGCTTCCTGGACACCTGTCTCATTTGGATCGATCGTGCTTGGTACTAAGCTGCCAATTTCGCCGACCGCCAGCACGTCGCCTTTTTTGTTGATCAGGATGATCCGCTCCATTACAATCCGGCTTGATTCTGTGACAAACTCAGCGGCTTCTGAACGGTTGATCAGGATTTCAGGCTGGGATTGGAGTGATTCTGCGATTAAGTAGGCTTCTTCAGTCAGCCCTTCGGTGATCTGGGTCAGCAGAATTTGAGTCTCAACCAGGTAAGCTAATAACACGCTGACAAGGGGGATAACTATGACCAGCGGTAAGACATGGCTGAGAATTAAACGACCGCGCAAGGTTTTCATCTCAAGGCTCGATGGGTACCAGCTTGTAGCCTACTCCGCGAACATTTACAATCCGCTCTGGTTTGTTTGGGTCACGCTCGATTTTCTCCCGCAGCCAGCGGATGTGTACATACACGACTTGCGGTTCTCCAATGAATTCTGCCCCCCATACACTTGTAATTAAATCGTCAACTGGTACGACGCGGCCTGCTTCTAGTGCCAAGGCGTGCAGCAGGGCAAACTCGCGCGCTGCTAGCTCTAATGACTGGCCCGCCACGCTGATTGTATGGGCCCCGGGATCGATCAAAATGTCGCCAACAATTAGCTGCTCTACCTGCTTTTTAGGTTGTCCTTGACGCGCCGAACGGCGCAGGACTGCTTTCACATGCGCAATGAGCACATCTGGATTGAAGGGTTTTGTGATATAGTCATCCGCCCCCAATTCAAGACCTAAGATTGTATCCAGCTCTCTTCTTCTGGCGGTGACGAAAATTACCGGCACCGCTTCCATCTCTTTCTGGAAATGTCTGAGCGCTTCTAGGCCATCCATGCCGGGCAGTCCGACATCGAGCAGGATCAGGTCAGGTTGGTCCCGTCGTGCAAGGGCTAATGCATCTTCGGCAGTTTCAGCAGTGCTGGCCCGAAATCCGTTTTGTTCCAACTGCAAGCTCAAACTGCGTCTGAGCAGGGCATCATCGTCCACGACCAAGATGTGTCTAGGCACGCTTCCACCTTCCGTTTGGTTTGACTCGCTCGTTATCTCAGCCCATTTTGGGGCTGCACCCTGTAATTTTACTGCATTTCCCGGTGGGTTTTAGAATTTGTACATTATTATGATATGCCAGGCTGGCGGTTAACCATCCTGGCATTGTTATCCTAGAAATTTACTGTGCTCCCGGGAGAAGGTGTTCTAAGCGGTTCCACACTCTCGACAGGTATCCAACCTTCGACAGATTTTCCTGGCAGCGACATGTGCGCCCAATCACCCTGCATCTCCATCAAGTTAACCTCGGTTCCGCCAAATAACTGCATTTTCGTCAGGGTTTCACCCTTGGGACTCGAACTCACCGTGACAATTGGTGCTACTACGACACCGCTCGGTAGATTATGGTCGCTGTATAAGCGTGCCCCTAACGATAAGCTGCTTGCTATGACAAGCAGTAATATGAATAAGGCAAGGTATTGGAAAAGATTTCGCAGGACTCCCCGTTTGGTCAGCCGTGCAGTAAATATCGTAAAAGCTAAAACGAACCATGCTCCTAATGCCAGCAGGGCAGTTTCGTTCAAATTCAGCCATGATCTGGTTAGGTTTGCCAAGCTGTGGATCGGACCTGCTGCTGTAGGTATGCCTATCGCCCCCGACTCTGCGCGTGCAAGTGCTAGGTTGGCCTTGATATCCGGGTCGCGTGGTTCGAGCAAGGCTGCTCGCTGTAGATTGAGTACAGCTCTGCCAAGCTCACCAGATTGGTAGTAAGCATTCCCCAGGTTATAGAATACTGCCGCGTCATCCACACCCTGAGTAATTAGTTCTTCATAAACCATTATCGCCGCACCGTAATTCCTTGTCTCATAGAGTTGGTTGGCAGCATGTACAGCTTGTTGGTCTGCTGCGCTTTTTTCTTCTGCAAGACTGATTATAGCGAGAAGCGCGACCAGCAGCAACAACCCAATGGAGAAACTGATCAATATTCGTTTAATTCTCATTATTACCTCTTGAGATTGCATTTTCCTTGAATAATTTCCATTGACAAGCTACTGGCTACAGATGGATAGATTTCTCAAGCCGGCCAATTAATGTCCGGGTTTCTTGAAGCAGCTCGCTACCAGCAGCACTACTGCTATTTGGGGCGAATCGTCCAGATTCTATGAGCATGAACAGCTCACCGAGACATGTGATTGTTTCTTGGTCTCCGCCATGATCCTGCAGTGTAGCAGCAAGTTCTGCATGGGTTAATCCAGATATAGGTAGGTTGAGTTTCTCATTCATATAATTGCTGAGGATCAATGGGATCTCTGCAGCAGCATTACCGTCTTTCTTTTCGATTTGATCCAAACGCCGGTAAGCGTTTGCGGCCGCATGTTTGCTCCTGCGTCGCGCTGGGTCAGCTTTCTTTTTCTTGTTCCAGACCTCCCAACTCATTTGTCCAGCGACAATCAGAACGGGCAGTGCCCACATCGCCCAATAAAGCGGCTGATCTGTTGTATTCTGGGAATTCAATTTCCAGGTCCCTGGAGCCGATTTCAACGGTCTCAGCTGTGGTATATCATTGGACGTATCCGTTGCCGTCTGGGATGCACTCACGGGCGCCATCTCACCGGTATTATTGGGATCCGGTTGGACATGTACTGCAATCGGGTCACTGTACAGTGTTTGGTAGGCTTCTATTTCAGGGTCAAAGTAGCTGAACTCAATTACTGGCAAGGTGTAATCACCCGGCTCTATCGGTACGAGAACACGAGTATACAACTTTTTGACATTCATCTGACCTTCAAGAAATTGGGCTTCATCCTTCATCTGGCTTTCAAATGCTCGCCACCCAGGCAGATCTTGCCAAGGAAGATCACCTAGTGTTTGAATATTACCTTGGCCTTCAATAAGTACATACAAAGTTACGGTGTCATTGACCTTAGTTTGAAGCTCATCGGCCTCTGCCCGCAGCGAATATCGTCCTACTGCTCCTTGGTATCCTTCAGGTGCATTGGGCGGGAGGGGCTGAACGCCAACATTTATTGTTTCGGTTGCGAGGATTTGACCGCGGGAAAAGAAATCCCCCGGGATAACCAGTGTCGCAGGATCGATAATCAAGTCGCCATTTATCGACGGGTAAAGTACTGTCTGGATTTCCGTGACCCGGTATGGCCGGCCACCGGCCTCGATCATATACTCCAATTCTTCCGGGAGAAGTTCATGCCAGAATCCCGTAAAAGATGGACCTTGATATTGGATATCCTGAGACAGTTCGACCGCCTGGTAGAAGCGTACAGTATAGAGTACTTGCTCACCTTGATAGGGATCAAGTTTGTCGATCATCGCAGAAACAAAGAAGTCCTGCCCATTTAACCCCGCTGGTGCTTCACCGGAGGTAAGAGCTTGGTTCGGTAAGGGTCTTAGTTGGCGCCCTCCCTGCGAGAAGGGGTCGCCAAAAAGACTCTGAATATCTGGAAACCCGGGCAGGGATGGGAATGCTGGCATAACTGGCGAGTTCGGTGCTGGTAGAGCTTGAGGCTGCCCATTGCCTTGTGTGACTTGGATGGAAATTGGCTGGGTCTGTGAAAGCTGACCATCAAGCACCACTGATACTGGTTCGATTACTAATGTGCCGGCTCGAACAGGACGCAGCCAATATTCATAGGTTGCGTTGACGCTCATGGCACCGTTGACCAGCATAATCTGAGTGCCACTGCTGGTGCTCACTACGGTAAACCCTTCCAGTGCAGGAAGTGTTGGTGGGCCGGGATTTCCCTGGGATGCATCGATCGAAATGGTCAGCAGTATGGCTTCATCAGTGCTTATGCTGTTGCGATCCACTTCAGCGGTGATAATGCCTGGAATTTGCGCGTATCCTGGTATCATGACGATCGCTAATAGGATTCCGGCGATACCAAGCGAAGAGATCAGTTTCATAATTTTCATCGTTTCACACTCATTTGTTGCTAACTTTCGATCAGTAATTTGTGGTTGTCATACGTTGGCAATCGAGCTGGATTACCAATCCTGTAGTGGGGGCAAGCCGCGTATGAATAGGATCTCGCCCAATTTTTCTTGGAGGGTTTCCATATCATTGGCTATCGCCGCAAGCATTTGTTTGGCCTGCTCTTCCGACATCCTTTCTATCGGCTGGCTGTTCTGCCCGTCAGTGTTTCCTTCTTGATTTTGATTGTCTTCTCCGGGCTGAGGTTCGCCATTTTGCTGTTCATCCTGCTCCTCAGTTTCACCAGTCTGATCACTGGGTTGGTCTTGTTCTCCCTCGTCTTCCTCAGCTGGATCACCACTGTTCTGCGAGTCTTCACCCTGTTCGTCTGACGTATCATCCCCTTCAGAACCATCCTGGTTTTGCTGCTGTTCTTGGTTCTGATCTTGTTCCTGCTGTTGCTCCTGCTCTTGCTGCTCCTGCTGCTGAAGCGCCAGCTCCAGGTTGTATTTTGCTTCTTGATCTTCTGGATCGATCAGCAGGGCTTGCTTGTAGGCTTCTATGGCATTTTGCAAGTCCTGGGCGTTGAAAAAGTTATTACCAATGTTGTACAGGCTGTTCTCAGTGAGTCGATCATCACCTGCAAAGCTGAGGGCATGTTGCAGCTGTTCCAAGGCCGCTTCATAATTTCCTTCGCGGTACAAGGCATTCGCAGCGTTGTAATAAGGCTCTGCCAACTCTGGGTTCTCAATCTGGGCACCCTGGTATGCGGCAAGGGCATCCCGGTACGCTTCCTCGAGAAATGCTTGGTTTCCTTCTCCGTTCAATTTTTCCGCTGATGGACTGCAAGCTGCTAAAAGAAGAGCAATCGCAAGCAATGCTATCCAAATAATTCGATTTTTATGTAACATTATGGACCTCGTTGATGAAGAGTAATCTTAGTTTGCTAATTTGGATGTTTTCAATGCATGTTTAGTCGTTGCAGAGGCTTTACCCCTCATCGTGGGGAGGTAAAGCTGTTTCAACTTGCGTTCAGGGATCATTTCGCTCATCACGAGCAGCACCAGCGCCAAGCCCAGAAAAATCTGGTATCGTTCAATATAGTGTGTTTCAAATCGGGTCTTTAACTGGGCGGTTTGCAGGCGGTCGATTTCGTCCAACAGCTGTCCCAAATCGCTGCCGCTAGCGGTTGCCTGATAGTAATCGCCATTTCCGATCTCTGCCAGCTCGATAAGAGTGTGTTCGTCTAACCTTGATAAGATGACATCACCGCTTGGATCTTTTTTATAGTCAATGATGTTGCCGCTCTCGTCTAGTATCGGGATGGCTTCGCCTTCTGGCGTACCAAATCCGATTGTGTATAGCAGTACGCCATTGTCTGCCAATTCCTGTGCTGCGGCACCCGGGTCGGTCTCATGGTCTTCACCATCCGTCATCAATACCAAAACCTTCTGGCTGTTCTGCTCTTGGTCGAACCCGTTCCAGGCTGTCCGCAGTGCATCGCCGATTACAGTACCAGGCCGTGATATCACTTCTGGGCGGGCGTTCTCCAGGTAGACTAGGGCTGTGTTGTAGTCGGTCGTCAGCGGAACTTGAATGAAACTGGCACCGGAAAACAGCACCAACCCGATCTCATCACCGTTGAGTTTTTTCATCAGGTCCGCGATTTCCAGCTTGGCTCGTTCTAGACGGTTCGGCTTGATGTCCTGCGCCAGCATGCTGGCAGATACATCCAGTGCAACCATTACCTGCAAGCCTTCCTGCTCAATCTCGCGCACTTCGCTACCCCATTGCGGGCGCGCCAGAGCAGTAACGATCAGCGCTAATGAGATAATTTGCAGTATAGTTTTCCATTTTTTGCCCGACCAATTAATGTTTGCTGTCAATTTCCGTATTAGCTTCTCTTCGCCTAACAGGCTCAAAGCATTCTGTTGTTGTTTGCGCGCCCACCAAAGGAACAGTGCAGCGGCAGGTATGAGCAGCAGCCCATATAGGAATTCTGGTTTAGCGAATGTCATGGTACCTTCCTGAATATCGTATTGCGGAGAAATATCTCCAATAAAAAGATTAATAAAGCTGGGAAGAGGAAGATGGCTAGCAGCTCAAAATATTGGTTATAAACCTGCACTTCTATCTGTGATTTCTCAAGGCTGTTGATTTCTTCATAGATTGCCTTCAACCCAGCAGTGTCCTCCGCGCGGTAGTATTTTCCGCCCGTTATCTCGGCAACTTGCTGCAGAGTGCCTTCGTCAAGTTCGCTCTCCTGATAGACGATTTCTGTTCTTCCCAGGAGGTTCTTTACCGGAACTGGCACCTGACCGGGGCGCGCGGCACCAATTGTGTAAACCTTAATTCCAAGCGCCTTGGCAGCCTCGGCTGCGGTGAGAGGGTCGATTTGCCCAGCGTTGTTCATGCCGTCAGTGAGTAAGATCACTATCCGGCTTTCAGCTTCACTCTCAGCGAGCATATTGGCTGCGTTGGCCAGCCCAAGACCTATAGCTGTCCCATCTTCAATCCCTAAATCAGGCGCCAGCTCGATTTGGCTGAGACCACGGTCAAGCATCTGGTGGTCAACAGTTAACGGAGTTTGGCTGAATGCCTCGCTGGCAAAAACAACCAATCCGATCTTGTCATAGGGGCGCTCACTAACGAAATCGTTGATCACCTGTTTGGCTGCTTGCAAGCGGTTGTCTGGTTCGAAATCTAACGACGCCATGCTGCCGGATATGTCCAATGCCAAGGCTATTTCAACACCTTCACCGGTAATCGTCTCACGTCCCATGACAATTTGTGGTCTTGCTAAGGCCAGGATGATTAGAGTTATTACCAGAAAACGCATGAATAGCAGCATTGGGCGCAGCGTTATGCGCCAGCTTACCGGCAGGTTGCCGATCATGCTTGCTGCGGTATGCGTCATCGTGGCTGGCTTAAATCGCTTTGTACTATAGAAATACCACCCCACAAGGATGGGTATGACCAGCAGCAGGAGCAACAGCGCTGGTGACGCAAATTGCATATTCATGGGGTTACCTCCGTTGGCGGGTGGATCCGGGTTGAATTGATTTTGCTCATTTGCGGACTTTCCATATCACCCTTGTTCTCGTTTTCATCTTCTGCAGCTGGTACCGGTTTGGTCGCTTCGACAAATTGACGGCTTGTTTCGATCAGCATGTAAGCAGTATCTATATCTGGTGTCACCTTGGCGAATTTGACCATGTCGCTCTCATCAAGGATATCGGTGAAAGTACTGGCCAAATCTGCATCAACATCAGTTGTCTTCAGGCTCATTTGCACTTCATTTGTTGTCCTTTCGAGTACCGGTACCTTTAAGGTCCGCTCCGCATAGACGCGCATCGCATCTGAGATAAAGGTGTAGTGTTCCTTGAACCGCCCTCTATCCGGCAGTCTTAAACCCTGCACCCGGTTCAGCTCGTCGAGAATGACCTCATGCGGGAGCCGGTTGTCAATCTGGCTTAAAGCTATCTGCTTCTGTCTGCGGCGCCAGATCAAGTAGCCTACAGCGCCAATAAGACCCAACGCGGTGGCGGCGATTATCCAAGGCAGGGTATTCATATAGGGCAGCTCGGCTTGCGGCTTGATATCTCGAAGCTGGGTGTCTGCCTCGTTTAGGACCGACACAATGCTGATTCCTGTGGCGGGTGTTTCCAACTCCATTAGATTGCCCGCACCATCACTGATGCTGAACACCATGGCCGGAATTTCATAATCGCCAGGGGCAAACAATCTCGTATCAATAGTCTGTGTGGTTGTCGCTGTTCCATCATCGTTGCGGACTGTTTGTAGTGGCGCCTGTCCGTAGATAACCAGATCTCCCAGGTTATCACTAAGGGTTGGTGGTATCACCTGGTAATCAGCTGGATGGGAAACGACCAGCGTGAGCAGGATCGGATCTCCAATAGTATATTGTCCATCAGGCACCTGCAGCTTGGCTTGGATCGCGGCTTGAGCCGCTGCTGGCAGTATTGTTATCGCCAGCAGGAAAGCAAGTGTGATGATTGTAGTAATTATTTTTCGCTGCATGCTAAATCCTTATCGTCTTTTTTTCATCTCGTGAACGCTGCATTCACTAAGGAGACCAGTTAAGTGGTTAATATTTGCCTGTTTAGCGGCGAATCCGTTTTGCTCTTTCTTCAAAGAAAGTCATTAAAGGGTTGGTGTAATCCTCGTCGGTACTAATCTTGATCCGGGCAACTTTACTTTGGCGGAAGATTCGCTGTTTATCCATCTCAAGGAGCTGCAATCGCTGTAGGTAGGATTGCCTCCACGCTTTGCTGCTTGTATCTGCCCAGACTACTTCGCCGGTTTCTGGATCTTGAAGCGACAAGAGTCCAACATCTTGGATATCCTTTTCTAGAGGATCAAACAAATCAACCGCAATTAGGTCATGGCGGCGGTTGGTGACCGCTAGAGCTCGACGATACTTATCCGCGTCTGCGATGAAATCAGAAACCAAGAACAGAATACCCCGGCGTTTTAGAATCCGGTTGACCGTGTCAAGCGCCAGCTTAATGTCTGTCCCACGTCCTTTGGGTTTAAAAGCCAGCAGTTCTCGGATTAAGCGCAGGACGTGCGTGCGTCCTTTACGAGGCGGGATAATTAACTCAATCTGATCGGTGAAGATCAGCAACCCGACCCGGTCATTGTTGGTCGTTGCCGCGAAAGCCAGCACTGCGGCCAGTTCTGCGGCCAGCTCGCGTTTGAAGCGCTGCACTGACCCAAAGTCCTCAGATCCACTAGCATCCACCAGCAGCATGACAGTCAATTCCCGTTCCTCGACATACCGCTTGACATACGGCTCACCAGTCCTGGCGGTTACATTCCAATCAATTGTCCTGATTTCGTCACCGACTTGGTATGGGCGGACTTCGTCAAATTCCATCCCGCGACCTTTGAAGATCGAGTGGTACTCACCAGCGAAACTATCATTGACTAAGCGGCGAGTGCGGATTTCAATGCGGCGGATTTTTTTCATTAATTCGGGTGAAAGCATATCTTTCTCCGTTCGTTATTTTGCCTCGGAGCGCTCCAATGGATAACTCCGAGGCTCCTGCCTATTCCCAACGCTTTCTAAGGGACGTCGGTATGATCTAATATCCTTTGAACGAGGTGGTCGCTGGTGATATTTTCCGCTTCAGCTTCGTAGTTCGTAATAATCCGGTGCCTGAGCACATCTGGTGCAATCTGCTTGATGTCTTCCGGTGTGACGAACCCACGACCCTTCAAAAAGGCATGCGCTCTAGAAGCATTAACCAGGTTTATGCTCGCGCGGGGGGATGCGCCGAATTCGATCAAGTTTGCCAGTTCGGGGAGACCGCTTTGAGCTGGTTGTCGTGTCGCTATGACCAAATCAATCACATACTCTTTGATCTTTTCGTCCACGTATATTCCACGCACGATTTTCCGGGCATGGAGAATCTCATCTGGGCTGATGATTGGGCGGACATTCGGCAAGATTGCCCCCGTCATGCGGTCCACAATCAAACGTTCCTCGGAACGTGAGGGGTAGTCAACCTTAACCTTAAGCATAAAGCGGTCAACCTGTGCTTCTGGCAGCGGGTAAGTGCCTTCTTGTTCAATCGGGTTTTGGGTCGCCAAAACCAGGAACAGGTCGTCCAGCTTGAAACTCTTATCGCCGATTGTGATTTGTCGTTCCTGCATCGCTTCTAACAGTGCGCTCTGAACTTTGGCTGGAGCGCGGTTGATCTCATCCGCCAGTACGAGGTTGGAGAATATTGGACCTTGGTGGACGCGGAAGTCTCCCGTTTGGGGGCTATAAATTTGGGTTCCGATTAAATCGGCAGGCAGCAGGTCTGGTGTGAACTGGATGCGTGAGAATCCAGCATTGATAGTCTCGGAGACGGTTTGGATCAGCAGTGTTTTCGCTAAACCGGGTACACCTTCAAGCAAAACGTGCCCATCCGCTAGCAGTGCGATCAGTACACGCTCCACTAATGCTTCTTGACCAACCATCACCTTGTTGATTTCAGCCAGAAGATCTTGGATGAAAACCGCTTCTTCTTTCACATGCATGTTCATTTCACGTACACTGGAAATATTCATTTGTCGCTCCTATACTAATTTTTCTGTGGTTCAATCTTGCATCATTTATTTGGTCGACGAGAGACTCGCGTTTCTCGGACTACTGAATAGTATCAAGATAGGGCCAGTTTTGTCTTTAACTTCATCTACCGGTTGCCTTAAGAGAACCTAAAGAGCTTAACGAAGCAGCAGCGAGGTGCCTATTGGTTCTCCCTGCTGCTGCATGCTCCGAAATTAGATCTGAGCGTTATAATGGGCGTCACACTGATAACCGGTAAGCCATAGGGGCAGTGCAAAGGTTACGTTGATATCGTGCAGATAGACAGAAAGCATCCCGAACTTCCGCTCATACTCGCGATCGACATTGGCACGTCGTCAATTCGTTCACTGCTCTTTGACCGCCTCGGGCGCTGCCTTCCTGAAGCGACTTCGCGTCAGCCTCTGAAACTGAGAGTGGAAAAAGACGGCCGCGCAGTGATCATGACGGCAAGCCTGGCAGAGAGTTGCTGGGGTTGTATCGATGAGACCCTCGAGAAAGCAGGAGATATATCAAGCCATATTTCCGCGGTTGCGATGTGTACTTTTGTTAGCAATATTCTCGGAGTGGACAGCGAGTGCCAGCCTGTTACTCCTGTCTATACCTACGCGGATACCAGGCCATCACAGGTTGTTCCCGGCATGCGTTCCATCTTCAACGAAGAGCAGCTACACCAGCGTACAGGTTGTGTCCTGCACGCCAGCTACCTGCCGGCGCGGTTTATCTGGCTCGCTCAATATCAACCTGAAGTCCTTGCACAGGTTCAGAGCTGGATGACGATCGGCGAATTATTGTATACACAGCTATTTGGCGAGACTGCTGTGAGCTACTCGGTTGCTTCATGGTCCGGGTTGTTTGATCGGACGCGTTTTCAATGGGATACCGAAGTGGTGGGTAAATTGCCTCTGCGAGCCTCCCAACTGTCCCCACTGGTGGAATTGAACCATAGCTTCCAAGGGTTGCAGGCATCCTATGCACGACGATGGCCCGCACTTAAGGACATCCCCTGGTACCCGGCAGTAGGGGATGGGGCGGCGGCAAACATCGGCAGCGGTTGTATAAACCATAATCAGGTAGCAGTCACGATGGGTACTTCAAGCGCTGTCCGGGTGGTAATACCGGATAGTGCCCCACCAGTACCAAGCGGTCTCTGGGCATATTGCGTCGACCGGCAGCGTGCTTTATTGGGTGGTGCGCTGAGTGAGGGGGGCAGCCTATATGCCTGGATGGTTAATGTTCTGAACCTCACCGAATATGATGACCTCGAGGCAAGTTTAGCAAATCTGCCTCCAGCCGGTCATCGCTTAACGGTTCTTCCACTCCTCACCGGTGAACGCAACCCTGGATGGCGGGGTGATGCGCGAGGTGCGATCTCAGGTATCACGCTTGCAACAACACCACTGGAGATTTTCAGGGCAGGGTTAGAGAGTGTTGCACTTAGAATAGCTGAAATCTACCAACTATTGGCACCACTAGTTGCGCAGCGCCCGCAAGTAATTGCAAGCGGCGGGGCTTTATCAAAGTCAAAACTCTGGGCGCAGATTCTATCCGATGCATTGGGTGAACCGCTGGCGATATCTTCGGTTCATGAAGCTTCAGCACGCGGCGCCGCACTGCTCGCGCTACGCTCGTTGGGCCTGGTGAAGACGCTGGACGAATTACCTTCACCAACTGGGGGGACTTTTGAGCCTAATCTGGCAGCACACAAAGTCTACCGGGCGGCGCTGCAGGAACAGAGAAATTTATATGGAAAAATATACATCGAAGGGAGTTTAACAGATGGCACAATCTGATATCGGTTTAATAGGTTTGGCGGTGATGGGACAAAATCTTGTCCTCAACATGAATGATCATGGCTATCGAGTGACGGTCTACAACCGCACAGCATCAAAAGTAGCTGGATTTCTGGAGGGCGGTGCTCGTGGAACACAGGTCGTCGGTGCGCAGTCGATTGAGGAACTGGTTTGCTCACTCAAGCGCCCCCGTCGGGTGATGATGATGGTGAAAGCCGGCACACCAGTTGATGCACTGATTACCGAAATAACCCCATATCTCGACCCTGGTGATATCATCATTGATGGCGGTAATTCAAATTTCCATGACAGCATCCGCCGAACAGCTGAACTGGAAGAGCAAGGATTTTATTTCATAGGTACCGGTATTTCTGGTGGGGAGGAGGGTGCTCGCTTTGGTCCTTCGATCATGCCAGGCGGTTCGCCAAAGGCGTGGCATGCGGTGAAAAGCATCTTCCAAGATATCGCTGCCAAAGTTGATAACAGTGTCCCTTGCTGCGATTGGGTTGGCGAGGACGGGGCTGGGCATTTTGTAAAAATGGTTCACAACGGGATTGAATATGGTGACATGCAGCTGATCAGTGAGGCTTACCATTTGATGCGCGATGCCTTAAAAATGAATTACAAGGAACTGCATCATACGTTTGCCAAGTGGAACGACGGTGTACTGGACTCCTATTTGATTGAGATCACGCGCGATATCATGGCTTATGAGGATGAGCAAGGACGCCCTCTCGTAGAAATGATCTTGGATGCAGCAGGACAAAAAGGCACCGGCAGGTGGACAGTCAATGCAGCCTTGGAGACCGGAATGCCGCTGACATTGATAACCGAGGCTGTCCAGGCAAGGTCACTCTCTGCCCTAAAAGATGAGCGCACGGCTGCCTCAAAATTGCTATCAGGTCCGAAAGATTTGCCTCCAGATGTGCCTGGCGACATTGTTGATGATATTCGTCAGGCGTTGTATGCTGCGAAGATCATCTCTTATACTCAGGGCTACATGTTAATGCGTGCTGCGGCGGCAGAATACAACTGGAATCTGAATTATGGTGGTATCGCCTTGATGTGGCGCGGCGGCTGCATCATCCGCTCGGCTTTTTTAGGCAAGATAAAACATGCCTATGATAGCCAGCCGGACCTGCCAAACCTGCTGTTTGATCCGTATTTCAAGGGTGAGATCGAAGCCTCTCAAGCAGCTTGGCGGCGGGTGATCGCATTTGCAGTTCAGTGCGGCATCCCTGTCCCAGCGATGTCAAGTGCATTGGCTTTTTATGATGGCTACCGCTATGAGCGGCTGCCTGCCAACCTGATCCAGGCGCAACGTGATTATTTCGGAGCCCATACGTACGAGCGTGTTGATCGTCCCCGCGGCGATTTTTACCATACGAATTGGACTGGCAGCGGTGGGGATGTGACCTCTTCAACTTATGATGCTTAGTTGTTACATTAATGCCGGTTTGGGTTACTAGTGTTCCGTCCAAGATCTATTCTTACGAAATAATCACATTTGACGGAACACTTTATGCTTTGTCAAGGGTGCGGTGACTCGGGTCCCGAATGAAACTTTCACCCTTGACAAAGCATCAGCTCGAACACAGATTTCGTACTAATCCGGTGCCCTATTAACAACTGTATATGGCTTGGACTCTCTAATCAATATCAATAAATAAATACAGGCGGCGAATTACCGTCGCCTGCGTGATCGTTAATAATCAATTTGTGTGCTAAATTTGCTCAAATGAAAAACTGGGGACTCGTGAGGATATACTTTTCAAATTGGGCATGGGTGGTGTCTGCCATGATCATGGCGATAAATGGGCTGATCCGATGCCCTCGCTCCAGCATGTGGTCGACTGCTGCCCGGTTCGCTAGTGGGATGTCGATTCCAAAATCCTGCTCCTGCGCGGCAGCCTCGTTTTCTGTGTGGGTGAGGACGGTTGGGTAATCGTTCTTATCCAGCAGCGCGAATGGTCCATTAAATCGCCCTTCATAGCCATATCCAACCACCTCACCACGCCGTATGTACAAGTATCCCTGACGGTTTCCGAGCAACCACTCGTGATCCTCATCCCGTCGATGCCCCAAAATCAATGTATCTATTTTCGCCAGCGTTTCGAGAGTATCCGGCGCTGCTTGAATTGATTCAAAGTCCAGGCCCGTTGTGACACCATTTACATGTGGGGTTCCACCGAAGGTGTAGACTGGTGTTATTGGGTAAGTCCCGGCTTTTAAGTAGCGAGCTTGGGCGCGTTGATCCAGCGTGGCAATTATCAAACTTTGCTGGTATTGTCCGCGCGGGAAAGCGTGTTCGAGCAGCGCTCTACCAACTCCCTGGGTTTGCTCATTCGGGCGGATGAAAAATTCCGTTAGTTCCAATACGCCTTCCCGTACCGTTGACCGGGCGTAACCAATCAGCTCATCATCTCGAGCTGCGACCCAAAAATATGCCCCAGTATTTTTTAGGTGAGCATAGAGTGATCCGAAATCCTCCCACATAGTATTGTAATCGGATAATTGTGGGGGCGCAGAACTATCTCTGTGTCCGCCGCGATAATTAAGATCAAACAAGGCTTCTACATATATTTTGAAGCATGTATAGTTGTCGTTCGGCAGTCCGGGGCGCAATGAAATCTGTTCAGCGACTTTTTTGGAGGAATCCACCATTTCGTTCACAATTAATGATTGTTGTAAACTAATCCGGAATAATGTTTTTCAAGCGCAACATTGTTTTTGTTATTGGGAAGCTATTCGTGATTCTACCCTTATTCTGCCTGTGAGATGGCACCTTGATATGTTATGCCATGAATACTGTTTATAATGTATAATACTTTTATGTGATGGGTCCAATTCGCAGGATTATTTATAGACAAGACTCCCAACTTCGCGAATTGCCATCACTAAAGAAACTCTGCACTTTACGAAAGTTAATACACAATAGGCTCTCAAGTCTTATCACGAGTATAAACATCTCTGGATTTTATCGGTTCTTGCTCTAATAAGCCAGATGTTAGACAGCTAATTGTGAATTAACGGAATGAAAAAACCGCGCTGCTATGTGTATATGTTCAAGCGCGGTCACGGCTGCGGACCAAATCTCAGGTGTTTGTCTGGGTTTGTTGTGATTATGAATTTCTGGCCGGAGCATGCCGAAATATTACTTAACTTTATGAAGTTCAGCATGCATTGACCGAGGAAAACAACAACGGGAATATCTCGATAGGAGAAGTTTTTATCAATTCAATTGTGGTGAAATTGATATGTTAGATTTCAAGTAATCACCTATCGGTAATTCAAATATTTGAGAGCGAATACAGATTGATCCTTCAGCCGTGTCTAGCTATGGCAGAATACGGCTGTTTATATTTAACTATTTGGGTATATGGATGACTGAAATTACTGCCATAAAATTACAAAGACGGAATCATCAGCGGGTCAATGTTTACCTGAATGGTGAGTTTGCATTTGGCTTGGCTCGTATCGTGGCTGGCTGGCTCCAGGTTGGCCAGAAAATTAGCGAAGAGAAGATAGCTGAACTGCGAGCAGAGGACGAAATTGAAACCGCCTATCAGCGAGCGCTAAAGCTGTTCGTTTATCGTGACCGCTCCGAGGGTGAAGTGCGGCAAAAGCTTATGGACCATTGTATTGATGAAGGGATCATTGAAGCCGTCATCCAGCGTTTACAAAAGGGTGAAATCATTAATGATAGCCGTTTCGCTACACATTGGATTGCCAACCGGACTGAATTTAGACCGCGGAGCCAGCGAGCGTTGCGGTACGAGCTTAAACAAAAGGGGATCTCCGAAGCGATCATCTCAAATGCATTGGAAATAGTTGATGACGAAAAGGTATGTTACGAAGCCGCTAATAAACAGTGGCGAAAATATCAGGGATTGGAATGGGGCAAATTTCGCAGGAGGATGGTTGCATTCCTCGCTCGGAGAGGATTTCACTATCAAATCGCAAATCAAACGACCAAACGCATTTTCGAAGAATTGAAGCTTACTAATGATGTCACTATTACAGAATAAAACAGAGAAGAGGTAATAAATATGATCGGGCAATGGATCTGGTTGCTTGGCAGCTTATTGGCGTTATTTATCGGGATCGCCATTGGCTTTATGATCAAGCACATTCAAACGAAGAACGATATTGAATCACAGAGGGCAAAAGCTGGAGAGATCACCAAAGAAGCGCGCGAGAAAGCGAAGGATATCGAACTGAAAGCGCGTGATTCTGCCCTTGAAATCAGGCAGAAAGCGGACGCAGAAGTCGGAAAACGCCGGCAAGAACTCAGCCGGGAAGAAGATCGCCTCCAGAAACGCCGCGAAGAACTTGATTTCCGTACGGAGCGCTTAGAAAAACGCGAACAAACATTGAATAAGCGTCAGAGCGCAATTGATAAACGTGCGAATGAGATTGATAAAATACACGAGGATGAGAGGATTGAGCTGCAGCGCATCTCACAAATGAGTGAAGAAGAAGCCCGGACACAGCTGCTGGCAGAAGTTGAGAAAGATACCCGGAATGACTCGGCCCGTATCATACGACAAATCGAAGCTGAAGCCAGGGAAGAGGGCACAAAGCGGGCTCGGGAGCTGATCACAACTGCAATCCAACGCGTGGCTTCTGACCATGTCTCAGAGGTAACAACTTCGTCTGTTCCCCTGCCAACGGACGACATGAAAGGCCGGATCATCGGGAGAAATGGGCGCAATATACATGCTTTTGAGCAAGCGGCTGGAGTCGACGTCATCGTTGATGATACGCCAGAAGCGGTGACAATTTCCTGTTTCGATCCGGTCCGGCGAGAAATTGCCCGCCGATCACTGACAAAACTGGTGCTCGATGGACGGATCCATCCGGCATATATTGAAAAAGTATTACGTGATGAAGAAAAAGAGGTTAATAAAATTATTACTGAAGCTGGAGAACAAGCCAGTTTTGATGCCGGGGTGAGTGGGCTGCATCGAGAAATCACGCGCACATTAGGGCGCTTGAAATACCGCACTTCATACGGGCAGAATCAGCTTGATCATGCGGTCGAAACTTCCAAAATTGCTGTGGTTTTAGCATCAGAATTGGGTGCGAAAGTTGAAATAGTTAAGGTGGGAGCACTCTTACACGATCTTGGGAAAGCATTAGATCACAATGTCGAAGGGACGCACGCCCAAATTGGAGCCGAGTTTGCCCTCCGTCATGGCGTTAATCCCCGTATAGTAAACACAATTGCTGCTCACCACCATGAGGTAGAACAGGAAGGCATTGAAGCAGCGATCGTTGAAGCAGCAGATGCTATCTCGGGCGCACGCCCAGGCGCTCGGAGGGAAAGCCTTGAGCATTACATTAAACGCGTGCGTGCACTTGAGGAGATAGCCAACTCTTACAATGGTGTGAAACAATCTTACGCCTTACAAGCCGGTCGTGAAGTGCGAATTTTTGTAAAACCAGAAGATATCGACGACCTCGAATCTATCAATCTTGCGCGTGATATCTCCAAGCAGATCGAAGAAAGCATGCAATATCCCGGACAAATCAAAGTTACTGTTATCCGGGAGACACGGGCTATCGATTACGCAAAATAGCTGAATACCATAATGAGACAATAACCCACTTAGGCAATATCATCTGCTTGGTGGGTTTTTCGCTTTAGGATTGTTCAATTACGGTATCGACTGGGATTCTATCGGTTGGACTCCAGGATTACGGAAACCATCAATTTATGAAATAAAAGGATTTATACGGCGTTCTACACCGACCGTAGTCTCCGGCCCATGTCCACTCATCAAGCGTGTCTCATCCGGTAAGGGAAGGATCTGGCTTCGTATGCTGGCGATCAATGTAGCATAATCTCCACCCGGTAAATCGGTTCTTCCAATGCTGCCCTGAAAAATCACATCACCGCAAAATACCAGCTGCTCAGCTGAACAATAGAACACAACATGCCCTGGGGTATGTCCGGGTGTATGCCGCACTTCAAAAGTCGTTTGCCCAACTTGCAGTTTCTGGCCGTGCACCAGCTCAATCTCCGGTTCTGGTCCAGGATCAATATCCATCCCAAATAACGCCGCACCACCGCCCATACGCCACAATGGTTTATCGTCCGGATGCAAGGCTATCACAGGCGAATGGTTGGCATTATTTATGATTCCTGACACGCCTGCTAAATGATCAAAATGGGCGTGGGTCAACCAAATCTGTTCAATCTGCCACCGGCGTGCTTGTGCTTCTCGGACGATTATTTCTCCCGAATCCGCTGGATCGATGGCCACCGCTTGACCTGTTTCCGAATCCCCAACCAAGTATACATTTGTCATGACCGACCCGAGTACCATACTAAGAATCTCTAACATCTTTCTCTCCAAAATGCTGAAAATAATTGCACATCGTCCTAATATTGATCAGCGCGAATAAGGTAACAGACACTTTGTTATCTAACCCGCTGTCTCGCCTTGACCAGGAGCCCAAGCAGTAGATCGCCCAGCAACAGCACACCAAGAGCGATGCCCACCACACCAATAAGCTTGATAAATTCTAACCTTAAACCGAGAATACTTACAACTCTTATCGTTAACGGTTCTGAGGGTTTCAAATCTTCGTTATTTTGCACAGCAGGTTGAGGTTGAATATAAAGCCAAATGCGACCGGGAAACTCCCCCAACTCTACAGCATTTAACCGCCAGATGAATACGCTTGGAGCACCATGGCTGAAGATTTCTATCAGCTCTCCTGTGGGTGTCACTGGTAACCGCGCTAGCTCGAAACGTGCTCGCGACAAGACGGTGGAGCTTCTTGTTGCTCCCGGCCCAGTTTCTAGGCTCACGGGGACACCTCCACCAAAGTTTGTTGCTGAATCCTTCTTATCAAGTGTGATAGATACCTGCAACCGACTAGATTCCCCTAACCTCATCAAACGCGGTGTATCGATTTCCACAACCACAGTCTGGTTATGCAGCGCTGGGGAATTTACGATTACTCGCTGCATAATACTGCGCTGAGGCATAAAACCCCAGATCACTATAGGTAGAGATACCAGCATTAATAAGCCCCCCATGTATCGCCGCAAGGACTTGAAATCCATCCAAAGTTTATAATTCAGAGCTTCTAGGCGATATCGCAACAGCACCTTGGAATAGAGAAGAAAGCGTGCTAAACTGAAGAAAATTTAACCGGAGGCAATTATCCATGATAGAACACCCACCCGAACCATTTCGCATCAAAATGGTGGAACCGATCCAACTCATCGACCAATCTGCACGCGAACATGTATTAGCAGAGGCAGGCTATAACACTTTTAGTATTAAAGCAGAAAATGTATTCATCGACTTGATGACCGATTCGGGCACAGGTGCCATGAGCCAATCGCAATGGTCTGCAATGCTTATGGGAGATGAATCCTATGCTGGTGCGCGTTCATACTACCGTATGGCAGAAGCGATATCAGGGATTTTTGGATTTAAGTACTTCGTCCCAACCCACCAAGGTCGGGCAGCAGAAAATATCCTCAGCGCACTGCTGGTAAAAGACGGCAACTTCGTACCTTCAAATATGCATTTCGATACGACCGAAGCCAATATCCTCGCCCGAGGAGGTCATCCAACTAATCTCGTTATCGATGAGGCTTTTGAGCCAACCAATCGTAATCCATTCAAAGGGAATCTCGACCCGAATAAATTACGCGCCTTCATTGAGGCTAAAGGACCGGAAAACATTCCAGTTGGCATGCTGACGATCACCAACAACGCCGGAGGAGGCCAACCGGTTTCGATGGATAACATCCGCCAGGTATCTGAGATATACCACAACCATCAAATCCCTTTCTTTATCGACGCCTGCCGCTATGCTGAGAACTCCTACTTTATCAAACTCCGCGATCCAAAGTTTGCCGACAAAAGTGTCTTGGAAATTGCTCAGGAAATTTTCGCCTATGCGGATGGTGCTACTATGAGCGCCAAGAAAGATGCCATCGTAAATATCGGTGGTTTCCTAGCGTTTAATGACGAAAATTTATACAAAAATGCCTGCAACGAATTGATCTTGCGTGAGGGTTTCCCAACCTATGGAGGTCTTGCAGGACGGGATCTAGATGCTCTGGCGACAGGGTTGTGGGAAGGATTAGATGAAGACTATCTTGCTTACCGTTTAGGACAAACAGCCTTCCTGGCAGAAGGTTTGTTAGAGGCCGGGATCCCAATCGTAGAGCCCCCCGGAGGACACGCAGTATATATAGATGCAAGTAGGTTGCTGCCCCACATCCCCCAAAACCAATTTCCAGGGCAAACCCTAGCTGTAGAATTATTCCGCCAGGGAGGCATACGCTCGGTAGAAATTGGGTCGGTAATGTTCGCCCATCCAGACCCCACCAGCGGTGAAACCGTCCACCCAGAACTTGAACTTGTACGATTAGCAATCCCGCGCCGGGTTTATACAGAAAGCCACCTCAACTATGTGATTAAAACTTTGAATAAAATTGCCGCCCAGCGAGAATATCTGCATGGCTACCGGATCACCTACGCCCCCAAGTTGTTGAGACATTTCACTGCCCGCTTCGAACCGCTGTAAGCAATTTGTATGCCATGGACTCCGCATCACACCCGAATGAGTCCGTTGATACAAGGAGTATCCGTCTGTGAAACTCAAGGTATTTATGACAATTAATGCATTTGTCTTTATTGGCGCCGGGATAGCCTTCGCACTTTATAGTCCTTTGATGATTGATCTGTACGGAATCCTTGAATTTGAGGGCGATATCGGGTGGCTATACTGGTATGCCGCTTCGTTTGGACGTATGTTCGGTGTAATGCTGTTCGGGACAGGTTTTGTGATCTGGGCAGCCAGCGGTTACGTCGGCAAGGACCCAGAGACACGTCCGCTCGATAAACGCCTTATCTTAGCTTTGCTCATCACAAACGGAGTGGGTTTGTTTGTCACAACGACACAGCAAATCACAATCTGGTTTAATACAGCAGGTTGGATCACGCTGCTTGTATTCCTAATATTTTCTATCGGATATGTTTACTTCATCATCAAGGGCTAGCACTATGTCAAGGATGAGAGAATCATTCAATCATGGATTACTACTCACCTGAAGAAGCTTAAAGTGTTCCGTCAACGATCCAGTCTTACTAAATAACCACATTTGACGGATTACTAGGAGAAGGGTACGGATCAGATTATTTCATCGACCGCGCTTCTCCGTACGATAATAAATTGCTATGAATGATGAAAATAAATGATGCGCTGGACCTACTCGCTTCTGAATGGGCAGACTATGCTCTTTTAGACAGCGGTAGTGGGCGTAAATTAGAGCGATATGGCAAGTATAGGTTCATTCGTCCCGAAGCTCAGGCGATATGGCAACCAGCTGACGATTCGCTTTGGGAAAAAACGGATGCGATTTTCATCCCGCAGCGCTCAGAGAGTGGGGGGTATTGGAAGTTCACTCACCCGATAAATAAGAGCTGGCACATGCACTACAAAGACATGACGTTTAAGGCCGAAACCACGGGTGGACGCCATCTTGGGATATTTCCCGAGCAGGCAGTCCATTGGGATTGGATCGCAGATGTTATTCAAATAGCAAACCGGCCAATACAGGTCCTCAACCTATTTGGATACACAGGGCTGGCAACGTTAGCGGCTGCGAAAGCCAGTGCCCGGGTTACCCATGTGGATGCGTCCAAGAAAGTAGTTCGCTGGGCAAAGGAGAACCAGCATTTATCTGGACTAGATGGATGTCCAATCCGCTGGATCGTTGATGATGCGCTCAAATATATCAACCGGGAAATTAGACGCGGAGTAACATACGACGGCATTATCCTAGATCCACCAAGATTCGGTCGTGGTCCAAGTGGGGAGACGTGGAAATTCTTTGATCTCCTCCCGCCGCTCTTATCCGCCTGTCGATCAGTTTTAAGTGAACACCCGCTGTTCATCGTAATCACAGCGTATGCAGTACCAATGTCAGCAATTTCCTTGAAATCTGTGCTGCAAGAACATATGACGGGGTTGGCAGGGAGATATCAGGCAGGTGAACTGGTCTTGAGAGAAGAGAGCGCTCAACGATTGATATCTACAGCGATCTTTGTTCGTTGGCAAGCAGAATAAACCACATATTACAAAGGCTTGTTTTTAGCAGCCCGCCAAATACGTTCCATTTCATTTAAGGTCATATCCGAAACCACCCGCCCTTGAGCGCGAGCTTCAGACTCAATTTTACTGAACCTGTTTCGAAAACGGGTGTTGGCCTCTCTTAAAGAGCTTTCGGCGTCTATTCCCAACCAGCGCGCCAGATTCACGACCGCAAATAACAAGTCCCCGATCTCGGCACTCTGATTTATTTTTCCCACTGCGGTATGGATTTCCGCAAGCTCTTCTTCAATTTTATAGTAAACCCCAGCGATATCCGGCCAATCAAACCCAACACGACCTGCTCGCAGCTGAAACTGTTCAGCCTGCACCAAAGCCGGTAATGCCAGCGCAACGCCATCGAGTAAACTCGCCTTGCTGTTCCCGTTAGCCGCCCGCTCCTCGGCTTTTAGTTTTTCCCAATTCAATAGTACACTTTCAGGCTCTTCCAAGACTAGATCTCCAAAAACATGTGGGTGGCGGCTGACAAGCTTGGTGTGAATTCCACGCAAGATATCAGCCATGGAAAATTCTCCGGATTCAGCAGCGATTTGCGCGTGGAGGACGATCTGGAGCAGCAGGTCACCAAATTCCTCCCGCATAGCTTCTGGATCCTCATTGTCAAGCGCTGATAGAGCTTCATATGCCTCTTCTAATAAATGCGGGCGCAGCGATTGATGGGTCTGCTCTTGGTCCCAAGGGCAGCCGTCCGGGGCACGCAAATGGGCGATTACATTTTGAAAAGCTTCGAATGATGTCGCCGCATCCATCCCAGGCAAGTATAAAGCAGTTAACAAACCGATATGCTCACTGCGATCGATCTCAAATAACTGCAGCTCTTCGACAATCTCTTGATCTGTCCCAGCAGCGTGTATTAATTTCACCGGAAAATCATCCGAGTATACCCCCATCAAGGAAAGTTTCACTTCAGATGCAACCATGCGGGAATGTATCTGTGCGATAATTGCTGGTGAAGAGGGCGGAAAAGGTGGCATATGTTTTTTTGAGAGTTCAAATGCATCTAACAAAGCCATGTGGGGAAAAGCATCCACTCCAACTGCAGTCAGCAAAGGCGCTATGAAACTAATCCCTTCGACCACCTGTACGGGGATACCTGTGCGTTTCGCTTGACGAACAATCTCAGGACAAGTCGCCTCTGCCACGAACGGGTGCCCTGGTACTGCATAAATTATTCCCTCAGGACGTTTTCCAAGACGCAGGACTTCGGCAACAATCTGCTCATAAACATCTTCAAATTTTTCAGCCTCATCGTAGACCGCATCAAAAGAATGCTTCCGCAACCCTGCTGGTAAGTCAGGAACGACGGGATGATGAATCGTACGCAGGTAAATCTCTTCCGCCGTGTTCAAGATTCGCCAGGCTCTCCTGGTTAGATAATCTTGATTACCGGGACCAAGACCGAGAATTGTTATACCCGTAGTTTCCATACTCTATCTCTCTCAATTTCCACACATAGGGAAATCCGCTCAACTGGAGGTGTTATTCCAGAAAACTAATTTTATGGTTCGGGGAGGTTATGTAATCTTATCTAACAAAATTAATGCGTAAATCCAATCCGTGCAGGTCAAAGCCTGTCTCCACGGGATTGAATTTACGCATTACAAGTAGATTAATAATGCGAGTTGGCTTAACGCTTGGTGTAAGTGGGAGCCTTGCGGGCGCGTTTAAGTCCGGGTTTCTTGCGTTCCTTAATGCGTGAGTCGCGGGTTAGAAAGCCGTTTTTCCGTAGCAGAGGCCGCAAATCCGGATTCATCAACAGGAGGGCGCGCGCAATACCAAGTTGAACTGAAGATGTCTGACCTGTTACTCCGCCTCCTTTAACTATGACACTGATATCTAAAGCTGATAAGCCTTCACCAGCAGTCTCTAATGGCGCTACGATTGCTTCCATGTCACCTAAACGAGTGAAATATTCGCTGGCCGTTTTACCATTAACGACGAACTGTCCAGAGCCAGACATGATGCGAACCCGGGCAGTGCTCTCTTTTCGCCTACCAATCCCTTCGTAATACTGTACAGACATTATTTCTCCTTCAAAGGTTGTCTGGATGCAGCCTAATGAGATTAATTGCTTGCACTACGGCCGTTTTCCAGTCTCAACCGACGAGTAATTATTCAAGTGGTTGCGGATCCTGCGCTTCGTGTGGGTGCTCCGGTCCTGCATAGACTTTCAATGTTTCGTTGGCTCGCACGGCTACTTCACTTGACCGGTATGCCCAATCCTGGAAATCGGTGCGCATGCTTCTCAGCAGTTGCGCCTCCGAAAGCGGCGCTTCCAAACTGCTGAAGCGCGTATCCGGGGCTGGGGTCTGGTCTAATTGGCGTGGTT
>Ga0209013_10000554_pt1 | contig 33800 bp, 26 predicted proteins | sample Cruoilmetagenom2_FD_187291 | JGI IMG/M metagenome (GOLD analysis project Ga0209013, IMG submission 187291) | Oil polluted marine microbial communities from Coal Oil Point, Santa Barbara, California, USA - Sample 2 (SPAdes) (version 2) | ecosystem: Environmental > Aquatic > Marine > Oil seeps ...
CTGGCTGCTGTAACCGAAATCAGGTTGGTCACCATTAAGACCAGCATCCCTACCAGGATGAGCAGTGCAATGGGAGCCTTCGATCGAGTGGGAGCGGTGGTCATTTGCTCAGGCTCTCCCATTACTATAAAGTCTCGTCGCCTGTCGCGCAAGGAGAGGATGTTATGCCAGGGACCCTGGATGAGCAAGGTGTCTCCAAAATGCAGAACTGTCTCTTTAAGATCAAGGATATCCTTACTGCCCGGTCGTTGGATGCCGAGTACGGTGAGCTTATAAAGTGTTCCGAATTGAGCATCCACTATAGTTTTACCTACCAGGGATGAGCGCGGAGGCAGCAGCACCTCAGCAATGCCAATTTCATCCGTGATGATCTGGTATTCTCGCTCTGATTGTGCGGGAAGCACACCGAGATTCCAGTATGCGGCTGCGTGTGCCACGTCGTTGGGTTTTCCTTGAGAGACGAGTATATCTCCAGGTTGAAAAATTGTGTCTGCGTCTGGTGTGATGGTCTCAAGGTTATCCGACTCCCAATCGAGCAGGTCTTCACCGAAGGGGGCAACTGACCAGGGTTGCTGGGAACGCAATATACTAAGAATTGTCAGATTGAAGTCTCTACGAAAACGGGATTCGTTCAGAGTTTTGTTTACTAAATGAGATCCGCGCCGGATGCGTAAGCGAAACAGGTTGTCTGGCAATCGGTAAAGGGATACAAGCTCTTCCGGGGTTTCGACTCGCTGCAGTTCTTGTTTAGGTTTATGGTCAGGCAGGAGGCGTCGACCAATAAAAACCATAAAAAGCACTCCAGCCGCGAGAAGAATCATGCCGATGGGCGTGTAGTCGAAGAACTGGAAAGGCTCAAGTCCGACTTCACGTAATAGATCGCTCACGATGATGTTTGGTGGGGTTCCGATCAGGGTTGTTGCACCGCCTAATAGTGCGCCAAAGGCAAGCGGAATTAGTAATTTCGATGGGCTGATCTTTGCACTCAATGCCAGACTGATCGTAGCAGGCAATAATACGGCTACCGTGCCTGCGTCGCTCATCACTGCCGAGAGCAGTGCGACAGAGATCATTATGGTCAACGTGAGTCGAACGGGGCTATCTCCGGCGATACGCAGGATGCGCTGTCCTATGGCGCCGGCGAGCCCGGTCTGCATAACCGCTCCTCCAATCACGAATAGAGCTGCGATAGTCAGAACAGCCGGGTTCGAAAATCCTGATATTGCCTCTTGCGGAGTCAGGATGCCGGTTAACATCAAGGCAACCACAACAGCAAGGGCGACAACATCGACACGCAGCCACTCGGTTATGAAAAGAAGGACTGCGACGCCTAAGATGGCGAGCACTATCAACATATCGCTGGTCACTGGGTGTTGTTCCTCAGAAATCCTTCAGCCGTAAAAGCCGCTCACCGGCTGCTCGCAGGGTTTCCTCCTTCTTGGCAAAGTTGAGGCGCACCAGGTGTTTGACAGGTTCACGGAAGAAGCTGGAACCCGGCACTGCGGCAACACCGATCTCTTTCGTCAACCAGATGCAGAACTGCGTGTCGTCGGAATATTCGAAAGGGGAGATATCCACCATTACATAATAGGCGCCCTGGGGTTGTGTGTACCCCAGGCCGGTTTGATCCAGGTAGCTCAGGAAAATGTCCCGACGCCGGGTGTAGGCCTGTTGCAGCTCGTCATAGTATGAGTCGGAAAAGTTCAATGCGCTCACGGCCGCTTCCTGAAGAGGAGAAGGAGCGCCTAACGTAAGGAAGTCGTGTACTTTACGCACGCCGTCGCTGATTTCAGGTGGGGCGATCACGTAGCCCAACCGCCAACCGGTAATGGCGTAGGTCTTGGACAAGGAACTGCACGAAAGGGTGCGCTGGAACATACCCGGCAGGCTGGCGATATAGGTGTGTTTGTGTGGAGAGAAGATGATGTGTTCGTAGACCTCGTCTGTGATGACAAACGCGTCGAATTCCTTCGTCAGGTCAGCTATGTGCTGCAGCTCAGCGAGTGTAAACACCTTGCCTGTTGGGTTCGACGGATTGCACAGCACCAGGGCTTTTGCCCCCGATTGAAAGGCACGGCGCAGCTCATCCGGGTCGAATGTGAAATCTGGAGGGTGGAGCGGCACGAAGACCGGCTCCGCTCCTGACAAGATGGTGTCTGCTCCGTAATTCTCGTAGAATGGTGAAAATATGATCACTTTATCCCCCGGATTGCAGACCGTCATCAAGGCCGCCATCATGGCCTCGGTGCTTCCGCAGGTAATGGTGATGTGTCCTTCGGGATCTAAATCCAGCCCCATGAAACGCTCCTGCTTGCCAGCCAGGGCTTCTCGCAAGCGGGAAGAGCCCCAGGTGATGGAATATTGGTTGTGACCGGCTCTCAACGCTTTCTCGGCAGCGACCAGAAGCTCAGGCGGGGGGTCAAAATCGGGATAACCCTGGGCCAGGTTGATGGCGCCGTGTTCGTCGGAAATGCGAGTCATCTCACGAATGACGGATTCGGTGAAGTAATTTAAGCGGGTTGCTATATGAGCCATGGAATTGTCCAGAGGTAATGGGTGTCAGACCAATCGTATTGGTCGGGTGATTAATCACACCCAACGCGGTTGGGTTACTATCCGAAGGTTAGGTGTTGCTACCTTGCTGCATATTATAGGCGTTGACATCACGGAAGTGCTTACGATTCCATTTCATCGCGAACGGTTTGATACAGCGTTTCTGCCTTGAGTTCGCTCAACGTGTAGCAGGGAGAGTGCAGGTGTTTGGCCAGGTTCTGCGCCAGGCCCTGGTCGAAGGCGGAGTGCTCCATGTTGATGACCAGGCTGCGAATATCAGCGTCGGCGATTTTATCAGCCATGCGGTTGGCTTCCTCCTGAGGTGGCAGATCGCTCATTGAGACATTGCCAGCTCCATCGGTCAACATGATAATTAATGGATTGATATCAGGATGCAGGATGCGTTCTTTTTGAATGACATCGTGCGCCATGAACAGGCCGGCTGAGAGGGGGGTTTTTCCACCAACAGGGATGTCAGCCAGGGCGCGCTGGGCCAACTGCACGGAGCTGGTTGGAGGCAGAATCAAGGTGGAACGGTTCTTCTGGAAAACCACCAGCCCAACCCGATCGCGGCGCTGGTAGGCATCGGTCAGCAGGGACAGGATGGCGCCTTTGGTTGCAGACATACGTTCTGCCACAGCCATGGACCAGGATGCGTCAACCACGAACAGGATCAGGTTGGCTGCTTTCTTAACCCTCACCTTGCGCTGAAAATCGCTCGATTGAATGGCAAAGGCCACTTTTTTGCGCTGCTTTTGACGTCTCTTCTGGAAGGGCGCCGCAGCTCGCAGTGTGGCATCGAAGGCAAGGTCGTGAGTTTTGCCCATCGCCGGGCGGGCCTGGATATAACGCCCGCGCTTGCGGTCGGTGCGCGTTTGGGATCTGCGCCCGCCATGACGACGGGTTATTTTATCGAGAGGGTTGTCTATTTTGCGCGGTTTAAAAGTCGGGCCGATCTTGATCTTTTCCCCCCCCTCCCACCAGTTAGTCCGCAGGGTATCGAAAACTTGCTGCTGCGCTGGTTCTGTTGGGCCGCGGTTGGATTCTTCTACAGAGATCTCGGTATTATCTGACCCCCTCAGCTCTTTTTTTTTTCGCTGTCGGCTTCTTCTTGCTCAGTTTGTTCAGAATCTCCAGCGCTTGTGGAAGAGTCTTGTAAATTTTCGATCCGCTCCTGAAGGTCTTCCATCGTCATCTCTGCCTGATGGAAAGGACCGCGCTTGATACGGTGAGGCAAGGCCAGTTCAGCGGCGAGGGCGATGTCACGGTTGGTAATTGCGGTTCGCCCCTCGAACGCGGCGTGGGCGCGAGCTGTTTTTAATATCACCAGGTCTGCACGGTGTCCATCGACGTTCATGGAAGATGTCAGAGCTGCGATGGAGAGCAAATCACGGCTGGTATGCGTGACCGCATCTACAAGCGTGCGAGCGTTTTCGATTTGGAGGGAAAGCTCCTTTTCGTGGGGCAGCCATTGGTTGCGGAACTCATCGGGGTTGGCCTCAAAGCCCAGGTTCCTCTGCATAATAAGGACGCGTTCTCGCGCGTCACGGATGCCGCGGATCTCCACTGACATCGCGAAGCGGTCCAATAACTGCGGGCGCAGGTCGCCTTCCTCCGGGTTCATCGTCCCTACCAGGATGAAACGCGCTGGGTGGGAGAACGAAATGCCTTCGCGTTCGACGATGTTGACACCCATCGCGGCGGAATCGAGCAGCAGGTCGACCACGTGGTCGTCGAGCAGGTTGACTTCGTCGATATACAGCAAGCCGCGGTTGGCGGCGGCCAGCACGCCGGGCTCGAAATGCCGCTCTCCTTCTTTAATGGCTTTCTCGATGTCCAGTGTCCCGACAACACGATCTTCTGTGGCGCTCACCGGCAGATCGACGAAGCGGATCTGCTGTTTTCCGGTTTTCAACTGTGTGCCGATCGTCTTTTGTTCTTTCACCCAGTCAGACCAGGTGCTGGGGGCATTTGGGTCATCGTTGAATGGAGAGTCAAGAAAAACTTCGATCTGAGGCAGCAGGGCGGCCATTGCCCGTGCTGCGGTGGATTTACCCGTCCCGCGCTCTCCACGGATCAATACACCTCCAATGCGAGGGTCAACGGCATTTAATACGAGGGCGCGCTTCATTCTTTCCTGGCCCACGATTGCAGTGAATGGATAAATTGGCAGCATAAACAAACCTCATAGAATATTCATCCCGCGGATTTTCGCCGGCACATCGATCACTATGTAAATTTACGCCTGGGATGGTTTGATTTCTCCAAAACATAATCTTATCACAAAGGTTGTCAACTTACCTTTTCACCTTTATAATACAGCCCGTATCTAAAGAGGAGTCATTAATTATATGGAGCAGAACGACGCCCTGTACGGGCAAGAGGAAGAGCTCGAAAGTGAGCAAGAAGAAGTAGCATCAACAACTGAACAAACCGAGGAAGCACCTTCCGTTTCTATGGAAGATCTTCTGGAGGAAGAGGGATTGGAGTTGGATTTCCCTAAACAAGGTGAAGTCCGTCCCGGAACTATCGCCACGATAAGTGAAGGAGAGGTGCTGGTTAGTGTAGGTACTAAATCCGAGGGGGTCTTATCAGGAAGAGAATTAGAGTCAATTCCCGGTGAAGAAAGAGATGCATTTGAAATAGGACAGGAAATCTCGGTGTATGTTATTACACCGGAAGATCCAAACGGAAATGTTGTTCTTTCCTACATGCGAGCCCAGGAAGAAAAGGACTGGGAAGATGTTGGGCGCATGCTTGAGACTGAAGACATCGTCGACAGTGTAGTCATTGGCTTTAACAAGGGGGGGCTGATCGTTCCTATCGGAAATTTACGTGGGTTTGTTCCCACTTCTCAGGTTAGTCTATTGCGCCGCATGTCCAGCACTGGTGATACACCAGAGGCACGCTGGGGGCAGATGATTGATGAGGAGATTCAGGTGCGGATCATTGAAGTAGAGCGCGAACGTCGTCGCCTGATCCTCTCAGAACGTTTGGCATTGCAAGAGACGAGAGAATCGCTCAAGGACCGCCTGCTGGACGAACTGCAGGAGGGAGATATTCGAACAGGACGCGTCACAAGCCTGGCAGACTTCGGTGCTTTTGTAAACATCGAAGGTGCGGACGGTCTGGTGCACCTTTCCGAGATATCCTGGGACCGCATCCAGCATCCGACTGAAGTGCTCCAGGTTGGTCAAGAAGTAGAGGTGAAAGTGATCAGCATCGATCGCGATCGCAAGCGCATCGGTCTTTCGATCCGCCAGCTGCAGGACGATCCCTGGGTCAAGGAAGTTGCCCACCTGACAGAGGGTATGCTGGTTGAGGGAACGGTCACACATCTGACCAAATTTGGTGCATTTGCCAAAATAAGTGAAGACCTTGAGGGCTTAATTCACGTGTCTGAGCTGAGCGAGCAGCGTATTGCGCATCCGAAAGAAGTGATCCATGAAGGTGACGTGGTCACGCTGCGTATAATCAAGATTGATCCGGAAAGACACCGAATCGGATTGAGCCTGCGGAAGGTTGATTCTCCCGCCTATGCTGACATGGACTGGAAGATGGCACTGGCGCAAGAAGTCGGTAGGGCGCAAGAAGAAGATGAGCCGGTAGATGAAATCAGATCGATCCTGATCGATGCGGATGAAAGCGCTGAGGAAAGGCTCGTTGAGAACGAGAAAGCAGAAGCGGATGTTGAAGCTGTTGAAGATGCAGACATCGAGACCATGGCTGAAGCCGATCAGGAAGAAGCTGCTGAAGAAGAAGCGGAAGAAACCGTAGAAGAAGTCATCGCAGAAGAACTGGTTGAAGAGGCTGCGGAAGATGTAGTTGAAGAAACTGCGGAAGCTTCCGTTGATGAAGATACGGAAGAAACCATGGAAGAAGAAGGCCTCGATGAAGAACTGCTTGAAGAGGCTGTTGAAGAAGAAGCGGAAGAAACTGTAGAAGAAATCATCGCAGAAGAATTGGTTGAAGAGGCTGCGGAAGATGTAGTTGAAGAAACCGCGGAAGTTTCCGTTGATGAAGATACGGAAGAAACCATGGAAGAAGAAGTCCTCGATGAAAAACTGCTTGAAGAAGCTGTTGAAGAAGAAGCGGAAGAAATTGTAGAAGAAGTCATCGCAGAAGAACTGGTTGAAGAGGCTGCGGAAATAGAAGTTGCAGCAGATGAGGAATCCTTACCAGAAGAAGAAGCGGTGTCTGATGCTGAAGTCGAAGAAGTTGAAGCTGACGAATCTGAGGTTTTTGAAGCTGAAGTTGATGAGGAAGCTGACCCAGAATCGGTGGTTGAAAACGCTGAATCCGAGTCATAACGATAGCCTAAGTACGTAAAAAAGCAGCTTTTTGTGCCCCCACCCGTATCCAAGTGGTGGGGGTACGTGTATTAATGCACAAATAAGAGTTCTATTAACTTAACTCGCTTTTGCCTCGGAAAACGATGGAGTCTTGATTTTATTTGGTAGAATTCAATCGGACAATATGTCTCATATATATGTAAGTCCAGCAGCTTTTGGGCTGTCTAGTACATTGATTGGTACTGAAAGGGCGGGGTACACGAGATGCATCGCCCTAAATATCGAGACACAAACTTAAAAACGGCATAAAGGTTACTTGTATTTCAGGAGGCGTACCATGTCTAGCATGGAACGGTTTACTCAGAGGGCGCGTAGGGTTCTCAGCCTGGCTCACCAAGAGGCTGAACGCATGCGCCATAATTATATTGGTACGGAACACTTGCTATTAGGACTGATTCGAGAAGAAGGTGGTGTAGCTGGGCGGGTATTGCGTGAATTGGGACTAGATGCCAATCGTGTCCAGGAGATCGTCGAACGTATTACCGGTCCGGGCCGCTCGAGAGGCGGAAAACTGGATCTTTCTCCCGGTACACAGCAGGTTTTAGAATATGCGGTTGATGAGGCCCGGGATATGGGGCACCATTATATTGGTACGGAGCATATTCTTTTGGGCCTTGTGCGTTACGATGAAGGGGTGGCTTTGGACGTGCTGCGCAGGTTGGGTGTGACACCCGAACAGATCCGCCGCCAGACAAAGCGTGTGCTGCAGGAGAACACTGCCTCAAGCCGTACTGCGGCTGGACCGGAGCGCAAGTCAACCCGTAAGGAATCTTCTAAAGCTAAGACTCCCATGGTGGATCAATTGGCCACCGACCTGACAGGGCTGGCTGAGGAACAAAAATTAGATCCCGTTATTGGCCGACAAATGGAGGTCGAGCGGGTGATACAGATACTTGCCAGACGGACGAAGAACAATCCGGCTCTGATCGGAGAGCCTGGAGTCGGCAAAACGGCCATCGTGGAAGGGCTGGCTCAGCGTATTATTGAAGGAGATATCCCGGCACCCCTGCTCGGGAAACGCGTTTTGCAGTTGGATGTTGGTTCCCTGGTCGCCGGCACTATGTACCGGGGGCAGTTTGAAGAGCGGCTCAAGCGCGTAATTGATGAATTAAAAGCCTCGGACGCGATACTCTTTATCGATGAGGTACACATGCTGGTTGGTGCGGGTGCTGCTGGATCCTCTGTGGACGCAGCAAACATCCTTAAGCCGGCCCTCTCGCGTGGCGAACTGCAGGTGATTGGTGCTACTACACTGGACGAGTATCGCAAGCATATCGAAAGCGACGCCGCGTTGGAGCGACGCTTCCAACCGGTGATTGTCGAAGAGCCATCGATTGACGAGACCATCGATATCCTGCGAGGGATACGTGGCGCGTATGAGGAGCACCATCGCCTGTCTATTTCTGACGAGGCGCTGGATGCAGCGGCGCATTTGTCTGCGCGTTACGTTACCGAACGATTCTTGCCGGACAAAGCTATCGACCTAATTGATGAATCTTCCTCTCGTGTGCGCATGTACAAGAGCCCGACAGCGCAGACAGCCAAGAAACTTATGAGTGAGTTGCGTCGGGTTCGTGAAAGCCACGCTCTAGCGTTGGAAGATGAGCGCCATGATGACGCTCAAGATTTCCTTAACCAACAGGAAGAGCTGGAAGGGGAAATCGAAAAGCTGCGCACCGGATGGGATCGCGACAACAGTCCTACGGTTTCGGCAGATGACATTGCTGAATTGGTCGCCATGTGGACCGGCGTGCCGGTTATGCAGATCGCCCAGGAAGAGTCTCAACGCTTGCTGCAGATGGAAGATGAGTTGTGCGAGTGGATAATCGGCCAGGATGAAGCTATTAAGGCCATATCCAAGGCAGTACGACGTGCGAGAGCTGGGTTGAAAGACCCTCGTAGGCCGATTGGTTCCTTTATATTCCTCGGACCTACCGGGGTTGGAAAGACCGAGTCTACAAAAGCCCTGGCTCGTTTCCTTTTTGGCAGCGAGGATGCCCTGATCCAATTGGACATGTCAGAATTTATGGAGCGTCACAGCGTCAGCCGCCTGGTCGGCGCCCCCCCTGGATATGTGGGTTACGAGGAAGCCGGGCAGCTTACCGAAGCGATCCGCCGTCGGCCGTACTCAATCGTTGTCTTTGACGAGATCGAAAAAGCCCATCCAGAAGCTCACAACATGCTCTTGCAGATAATGGAAGAAGGGCACCTGAGTGATGCACGAGGGCATAAAGTGGATTTCCGCAACGCTATCATTGTGATGACCTCCAATGTTGGCGCGGACATGATCAAACGCCAGGGATCAATTGGCTTTTCGCTCAAACGTGATGAAGAAGTCACAGAACGCCTGGCTTATGAAGAAATGCGCAAGAAGCTGACAGACAGCCTGAAGAAGGTCTTCCGCCCTGAGTTTATCAACCGTGTTGATTCGATGATTGTATTCCGCGCGCTGAACCTGGACGATATCAATAAGATTGTGGAATTGGAGCTGGCCAAGGTGGCACGCCGGCTTGAGGATCATGAGATTACATTGGAAGCTACCCCGGAGGCGCTGGAGAAGATGGCCGAGATGGGCTATGACCCCGAGTTTGGGGCCCGACCACTGAAACGAGTGATACAGCAAAATGTCGAAGACAAGCTGTCTGACATGCTCCTGGGAGGCGAGTTCGAAAACGGCGCTACTATTATTGTGGATGTCGTGGACGACGAGCTTGTCCTGCGAAGCGTTATCGATATAGATCAGCCTCAAGAGGAGGCAGAAGCGCTCACCCCTGGGTAGAATATTGTCACCCTCTTAATGAAAACAATCCCCCGCCTGTCGCACAAAAAGAGAGGCGGGGGATTTTGTGTTTGGCTGGTTCCCGGAATCTTGCTGAAGCCCATCTTCTCGATTTTTGAGATAAGTGCAGCTTTTATGGGATTCCAGCGAATGTTTCTAGACTCGCATACGCTACGCCCACCATACTAGGGCCGGTATGAGCGCCCAGGACCAGGGACATTGGCCCGACCGGCAGCCAGTCGCATTCGAATCGCTGTTCTATGAATTCGCGCAACATTTCCGCACCTTCAGGATTAAACGAGTATAGCACTTGCACACGCAGCGAACTGCCGGGCGCATGTTGTTTAGCCATCAGATCCACTAACCCATTTAGTGCACGCTTGAACGTCCGCGTCTGACCAAGCTGGGTGTATGTGCCGTTTACTTTTTCAACACCGATGAGCGGCTTGAGATTGAGCAGCGACGCGATTAAGCCTTTCATATGGCTTATGCGTCCGCCATGGATCAGGTACTCGAGGTCGTTGAGGGTGTACATACTGTCACTGGCCGCGCTGATCTCATCCATCTGTGCCAGGATTTTATCCATCGGCCAACCTGCCTTGGCCCCCTTAGCGGCAGCTTGCACCTGCCATCCAGCTGCGCCGGACAATGTTTTCGTGTCCACAAGGGTCACGTTGGCCTGCGGCGCCAGTTTAGCGCCCTCTTGTGCCGAGTTAAAAGTCCCGCTCAGCCCCGAACTCATGTGGATGGAAAGGATGTCGGGATCGTTGACTGCCAGCTTCTCGTAAAGTTCGGCGAAATCTCCCGGTGATGGTTGTGAGGTGGTGGGCAAGGATTCTGTGCCTGCCAGAAGATCATAGAATTCCTGCGGTTGGACGTCCACACCTTCGTGGTAGGTTTTTCCATCCAGGGTAACAACCAGTGGTACGATGTGTATGTTGAGGTCGGCTAATTCATCTGGGGTGAGAAAAACGTCTGTGCCGCTATCTGTAACAATTTGCATTTCCTTTTTCCTTTTTGCTCCGACTGGTAAATAAACGAGAGTTGAAAATTGTTTTTTAAAAAGGCTTCAAAAAACACATCGTTTAAGGTTGATACGATAAATTTTAACCTTCATGATTATACATCAAATGAAAACCTACACAACCGTTCACCACTAATTCGTGTATTTTCCAAATGGGCTCCCAGACGCCGTCCTCCATGTTCGACAGCATGATTATGCTGATATCCTGTTTTGGGAAGTGTCGAATCAAACCACTGACGCCTGCGTTGATACCTTCTTTTTGGTAGCATACGACTTCACCGGATTGGTCGATATAGAACCACAAACCATATCCATACATCATCGTCCAATCCTTTTTTGCGCGGTAGAATACTTTCGGCGTCAGGAAAGCTTCCGTTAACTCAGAAGATAGTAGTTGGATGTCTTTAACGGCTTGAAGAAATCGATCCAGGTCTTTCGCTGTGACGTACGCGCCGCTATCGGGCGACCCGATGGGAGGAAATGAATAAATGTTCTTCTTCCAGCCCAGAATGCTGCCGTCTTCTTTGTGAATTGGGTCGCACCCTTCGGCAGCGTTTTCATTTACGCGGTCCAGGCGTAAGAAATCTGAATTCAACATCCCAGCCTTTTGGAAAATACTCTTTCGCACGTAGTCACGGTAGTTCATGCCGCTGATGTTTTCGATCATTAAGCCAAGCAGCACAAAACTGCAGTTGCAGTAGCGACAGCCCTGCCCCGGTGAAAAGTTGGGTGGCTTATGAATGAACTGAGGTAGGAAATCTGCAGTCTTGGTGACCGAATAGTTGGCCCTGGTCTTCCACAAATTCTCGTAAACCTCTCCGTTTTCCTCTTCACAGTCGTCGCCGATGCCGGAAGTGTGAGTCAGCAGGTGAAAGACGTTCACATCTCTGGATATTGATGTATTATCTAAACCAAGGAAATCGATCACACTGGTATCAAAGCCCAGGCTGCCACGGTCAATCAACTGTAATGTGGCTACGGAGGTAAACAGCTTGGTTATTGAGGCAGTATCGAAGCGGGATTCCAGCGAGTTCTTGATCTTCCAAGGACGGCTGGCGTAGCCATAAGCGCCTTCATAGACTATATCGCGGCCCTGGGTAATGAGCACAACCCCCGAGTATTTATTTTGCGTTTCCAGTTCCTTGAAGTAAAGGTTAAGTTCGTTTTCAAATTCCATGTGGATGTATCCATAGCCTGATCATCAGCATCATCAGTACGGAGTTGACTGGTTCCTGCCGGATTAGCTCGGGTTTAGCTTTACTCTTTATAACGATACTCTTCTTGAAAGTACTTGCTCCCCATTTCACTTCGTACCAACTGTGTCGCTCAATAAATCTTCCAGGAAAACGCCGTCCTGCATGGCCCGCGCTTTCCACCCCGGCATCAATCTGTCTAGCAGCACGGCCTGGGCCATGCCCGAATAATAAAAACGCCCGTCGCCATCATCGCCCGCCATGCGCTTCATTTGAGACACTTCCTGGTTCCATTGTTTTTCGAACGTGGTATAGCTGTTGAAATCAGGATCAGCGGCAAGGGAGGAAAGCGGTTCGTAAGCTTCGTTTTCAGACGCCTGACGCCAGAACTCCAGTTCGATATACTTCGCCAATCCTTCGGACCACTCGCGCTGGCGTTCATAATCGACGAGACTGGAATCCAATTGGTGTCGATTGCGGCGATTTTCACGCTGAGCCAGGAATTCATATGCCAGATTGGCAGCCTGCTCATCTGACGTGGCTCCCAGAGCTTCGGCCAGCAGGTCCAACTCAACCTGCCAATCTTCCTGCATGCCGCCATCTTCCCGGGGGTAATCATCTTCGAACGCCGTTGCTGCTTCTGATCCCTTTAATCGTTCAAGGTCGACAGTTCCTATGTATGCGTGAAAAGCCTCGTGCAGCACGGCGCTAATGTGCCAATCGCTGTTGAACACGCCGGTATAGAGGCTGTAAGGAAAGACTGCTGCAAGCGGGGGAGGCAGCTCGTCACGTATCATGGACGCCAGCTTGATCTGCGTCCAGTTCTTGGTCGTCATGCTGGCCGCCCAACGGTCTCCAATCTGCACAGTGAATGCCTGTGGTGTTTCATTTGGGGCGAGCAGCTGGGAGCGGTAATAAACCGCTCCTTGGAAGCTGTCACTGGGGACTGGTTCCCATGGACCACCGTGAACCTGGTCCGAGTGAACAAAGGTCCATCCCGGCGGAGGTTGTTTGGGGTTTTCAATCAGGAAGGCGTAAGCCTCGTTGTAGAGAATAATAGGGATGTCAGCCTGTCCCAAACCGGGCCAAACCTGTTCGCCCAGCGATTCTTTGAGATGCAGTAATTCGGCCAGGCGGGCTTTGTCCAGTTCGCTGAGTCGATCCACTGTCTCGGATTGGGTCGGAAGACCGCGGTTGATCAGAGCGGAAACGGCCAGCACTGCGATACAGAGCACGAGCAATCCTCCGAGGATGCCGAGGATGCCGAGGATATATTTTTTCGATCGTTTAGGACCTGTCATGTTTGCAGCCTTTTATACATTACGTGCGCATCGACCAAACCAAGCCGCCGGTGATTGAACGCTTTCCGCAGCGTTCCGATAATATCGAAGCCCAACTTTTGCCACAGCTTCACCGCATCTAGATTGCTCACTGCGACGAGGTTGAACTGCATGGCCTGGAAACCCAATCGTCGCGCCTCGATCTGGGAATGCTCGCACATCGCAGAACCAACACCGCAGCCGCGAGCTTTTCCCGTGACCATATAACCACAGTTGCAGACGTGTGATCCGAGCCCGGGCTGGTTAGGCTTGATATAGTACGTGCCCACTGTCTCGCTATCCAGTTCAGCGACATATGTTGATGTGGGTTGCCCAACCCAGATGTTCAGCGCTTCTTCTCTGCTGGTGTCCGGTGGATAAGGGTAAGTCTCTCCACGCGAAATAATTTCGTGGAAGATCTTCCAGATCTCATCATGATCGCTCCTTTTTACTTCACGTATGTAAAGCATAAGATTCGCGATTCCCTATTCGGCTTCCAGTCGGTTATCCCATTCTCAAGCTGATTTTCCGAAAGCCATTGTTGCAAACTTTCGTATATTTGAATACCATCATCCAGGACAGCCCGGTAGATCTGAATGGACGGGCACTCTAGACAGGATAGCCTCACCTTCTCATGGTGAACGCCTCCAGCGAAGGTCTAATATTGACTGAGTTTCCTTTATCCATGTGACAAAACAGAATAACAGGAACTTCTACTTCTTTTTCGTGTATTGGACGCCTTCAATGTCTATGAAATCTGCATCTTGTGTCCAAAGTGTGGCACCGTAAGCGTGTGCGGTGGTTAACATAATACTATCCGTTAAGGGCAGCTTCAGGTCATAAGACAGTTTAGCCGCGTCCAATGCCAATGTGACGTCCAGATCCACAATCAATCCCTGTTGCATATCCACAGTGACCAGCAAAGCAGCGCTTTCATCTCGCTGTTGTAAAACTCGCTTGAAGACTTCATATATGCTAATCGTGGGCACGACTAAATCAGATGTATTCTCGATCGCGTTGGCAAAAAAATCAGCGTTTGGACCATCAGCAAAATACTCCAACCAACCAGATGAATCAACCACGTTCATACTCGATCTTGCTCCCTATCTATGGTTGTATCAATACCCTTTAGGAAACCGCGCGCCTCTCGAATTGGGCGCAGAGGAATCATCTCTATGCGATTACCATAGTGGATGACCTGAACTTTCTGACCGGGTTTTATGTTAAGTGCGTCGCGCACTGATCGAGGTATTACTACCTGATATTTTGGTGATACAGTCACAGTTTCCATACGTCCTCCGCATCGATACGTGTGTCGTTTTACGTTATCTAATTCTATCGCGCTTGTGTAATACGATCAAGTAATTCTACCAAGATCGTACACAAATTTTCACGTTAGGAACGAACAATTCGCCAAGCTGCAGCGTTTAGATCAAGCCTGATCTGCGATCAGGGTCGACTCCTTTAGCCTGGTGCTGATAACCAAACTGATGAGCATCAAAACGATTAGTGCAGTCAAGGAAGGTGTCATTGAACCGGTGGTAGGCACCTTAAAGGCGTCCATCGCCAGGATGAAAACGATGCCCGAGATCTGTCCCATCATCAGCAGCAAACCGTTGGATGTGCCTTCCGGCGCTGGGAAGCCAATCTCGGCGCCGTATTGGAAACCGATCGGCCCGGCGCTGAGCAGGAAGAAACCCAGCACGAATGCGGAGGCCAACGTTAACCCGTAGCTGTTGGCGTACGTTACCCCTACAAGCCCCAGCGTGGCTCCTGCCAGTGTGATCACCATGAAAGGCTTTCGTTTGCGGTAGTGATCGGAAAGCATGGGCACGATCAGTGCGCCGAGAATGCCGCCACCGACCATCAAACCACCGATGATGCCCGCCTGGGTGATCGAAAAGCCACGTGGCCGGACGATGTCCTCCACCCAGGTGGTCACCGCGTTGAAAGTACCCAAACCAACGAAGAAAATAAGCAGCAGAAGCAGGAAATCCTTCAGGCGCAGCAGGTTCCTTAACCCATCGAAAACCAGCGAACGTTCGTCCATTTCCGGCGGGCAGGGGGGCGTTGGAGGGTGTTCCCTGGCGAAGGCGATAAATAGAACCGCGGCTCCCACGGCTACAATTCCGTAGATAAGCAGCATGCTCTCGATGCCTATCTGCAGGGTCAGGAAGGGGGTCAGCAGCATGCCGACTGCGATGCCAAGATAGATGGCCAGGGATCCGAAGCCGGAGGCGGTGGCGCGCTCCTGGAGCGGGAACCAACGCGCGGCCACTTTGGTGATGGCGTTCAGGATAAAAGGCTGCCCAATGGCGATCCCAATCTGGGCTACCAGCACCAGTGTGTAGTTGTCTGCAACCAGGCCGCGCATCAGTCCGAATATTCCTGTCAGCACTGCCCCGATACCCACGGCGACCCGGATACCGTAATTGTCGATAACCCACGATGCGGGGATGGAGACCACTATATACACAACCATGAAACTCATTGACAGCAGCCCGATGCTCAGGTCCGAGACCCCGTAAAACTCCGCCGCATTGCCGGTGATGGGGGCGAAACTGATCCACAAGAGCTGGTTCATAATAATAGCGAACATGAATACAAGCTGAACGACCCATCGATAACCGTAAACCTTGAAAGTTGTGTTTTCCATGTCTCCTCCGATTAGACGTACCTAAATAATTTGGTTGATTTACACAAATAATGCAGTTGAATTTCCTTTACGTTTATGTCTTTAATTTGGGCAGGTACCTGGAGGCTTCTTCGACCAATTGCTGCAAAGCAGGATCATCCAGTTGCGCACTTGACGTGACCTTGATGTGCCGCATAAGCTTGCCTGACCCTTCCAGCAAGCCCTGCGGATCATGCAGATCGACGCCGTAATAAAAACCAAGGTTGATGCGCGCTTGGAACACCCCAATATAACAGAAGTGCTCGGACATCTTCCTGGGCCCCACACCGTAGCTTATGATGTTCTGCTTCGGCTAGGCCACCTCCACCACGTCCGGCATGATCCGGGTGATCAACGCCCTGGCGCTGAGGACCAGCTCCTGCACTTGTGAGTCAGCCTGGTTGACGATCTCTTCGTACCCGCTGTTCATGCAGTGTTATACCTCCAGAATCTGGTCTCGCCGAGGCAGGAGATCCGCTCAAGTATTATAGTCTGCTAGAAGCTGGTGTTTACCTGGTAAATGGTCAATTCCGCTAAATTCCTTGACGACAATTGAAACAATTTTGCTTCTCAGTTTAATCTTCAACTGCGGGTATACTATCTCGACTTCGCCGCCGATGCTTTCGCAGTCGTCTTCAATTAATACGTCCGGCAGCTCTTTCTCGACTTTGTCTTCGTATGTTTCACTCCCCTCCCGGAAACAAACCATACCGTTAGGGAAATTGTAGCGATTCAACACCAACTCGTCTTGTTCGACATCTTTTGCATCTTTGTGCGAACTCAAATAAACTATCTCTGCGCCCTGCTTTCTCCATTTCCCCAGTAATTCTACCGCACTGCCGATTGGAACGTAGGACCCAAAGTCGAATATGGATGCATCCCTGGCTTTTACCTGGTGGACGCGCTCCTGCCTGGGTTTTCCAACACCTGCGCTGTGCATTATTATTGTGCCATGGAGGAAAACTATTATCTTCATTTTAAATTCGGCTTTTTATCAATTGACAAAGGATCTCAAGCTGCCCCAGGTGATATGATTCGTGTGCGTGGTAAGTGATTAATTGCTCTCCAACAGTTTGATCGTCTTTGGTAACGGTCAGGTCTTTCGAAGAGGCTTGGGCTAAGGCCGAGAGCAGTTGGTCTTGCGTTCGGGCCAGGTCAGCGAGCAGGGAGTCGAAAGAGACTGCAGCCTCGTCTCCAGTGACTGGCGCAGAACCAGGGATAAACAGCCGGCATTGCTCCATGCTCCAAATGGACTGCACCTCCAACAACATGAGAAAATTGCAGCGCGCCACTACTATGTGACCTGTAATCCAATAGGTAGAATTTCCGGAGAAGGGAGGCCGTTGGACGCTATCGTTATGCGTAATGTCCATCGTTTGTTCCTTGATAGCGTTGTATGTATCAGTGAACAATGTGAATAAAAATTGCGTCTGGGTCATTTTCCCTTCACTCTCAAAGCAGACAATGCTGCATCCTCCGCCTTATAATCAAACCGACTCTCATCCACCTCCTGCGGCGGGTTGGCCCGCTCCCACTCAACCGTACGCCTGAGTGCATCATCGGGGGATACTAACTCTTTATAACCTAGTTCCTCTCGGATGCGTCCTGTGTCCGTCACCAGGTCCTGCTGCGTGTTGTGATCCGGCACCAGGTGCCTGGGTATGCGCTCCTTGGGCAGTAGGATCACCTCGCCCTGCCATCCAGCCGCTCGACCGATAGCCCTCACCCAATCGGCCTCGCTAAGAGCTTCTCGTTCCCCGAGGTTGTAGATGCGGCCTGCGGCGCACGGGTCCGTGACCGCCAGCACCACCCCAGCCGCCATGTTTTCTACGTAGCCCTTCGTCCAGCGCCAGTTAGCTGCGCCCTCTTCCAGCAGAATGGCGGGACGGCCGTCGTCCATGTGCTTCAAATATTCGAATGTGCGGTGCTGGTAGTCGCCCGGCCCGTAGACCATCGGGTAGCGCAGGATCGTGCCCGGCAGCTCTGGGTCCCCCATGTAGCAGCGTTCGACCGGAAGCTTATCGTAATGATAGTAAACATGCTCAGGGCCGCTCTGTTTTCGATACGGGTAGAGCTTCTCCCGCAGCGGTGAATCTTCCTTGAGTGGAACTGCCTCTGGTGACCTTGCTTCTAAACCGATCAGCACCCCGTAAGCGCGGTAGACATCCTGGCTGCTGATGGCGATTACGCGCCTGGCGATGCCCTTGAACATCGCCATCACTTCGCGGGCATCGTCCTCCCGCATGGGCACCATGTCCAGCACGATCTGGGGCGCAAAACCCCGCAGTTCGGAAGCGTGATCGCCCAACTGCCGGCGGTCGATTTGAATGCTTTTTACGTTTGGATGTAAATGTGGCCCCGAATTGCCGCGGTTGAGTATGAGCAGTTCGTGCCCCAATTCGTTCAAGCGGCGCACGATGTGCGGGCCAGTAAACCTGGTTCCACCGATGATCAAGATGCGCACTAATTACCTCGATTCACTGGTTTGGATGTACTCTTTTAAATCAGAGCCAAGGATAAATTCCAATTCGGAAAAGTGTTCCTCTTTTGTTTCTGTGAACAAAAAACCAAAGACGGGGTGTTCTTTGTAATCAATTTTTCTCAAATCAAGCGGTTTCTCAAAAGTGGAGAGCAGCTTCTGGTAGTCGAATGAGGTTATATTTTTCCCTTCAACGCCAGTGGTGTTGTCTAGAACAATGATGCTGAACAGCTTACCCCCTTTATCCTTTAATATTCTTGTCCAATCAGGCTGGCTTTGAGAGAAGTAATATTCGTACGGATTGAACCCATATGCATAATAGGTCATGTCGGCCGTTGTGCACCACCCTCCGAACCTCAGTGGATTTATCTCAACGGGAAGTAAGTGGCCGCGGCTGTCTATTCTTACCTCGACGTGTACGGGGAAATTTGTCAGCCCAGCCAGCCGGCCAATTTCATACAAAAAGCTAGTCATCTTCTCCAGGTTGTCTTCGATGATCTCTTTTGACGAGAAATAAACGCGATCGCTGACATCGTCACCTGATGAAAATATGTGCTTCAGGATGTTGGTGATGACCGGTGTCCCCTGGGCGTTGAAATAAGCGTCCACCGCGTACTCGTCCCCATCGATGTGCTGTTCGATGATAAACCTTGTAGTGTCCAGCACGCCCTTTGGATATAAGGCATTTACTTGATGAATCTCATCTTGAAGGGTCTCCTTTGTCTTTCTCCATTCACGATCGCTTGAGATCTTGTGAACGCCCAGGCTGAAGAATCCGACAGCGGGTTTGACAATGAAAGGAAATGGGATGCCTTCAATTGTTAGCCTGTCCAAATCAACTAAGGAGACTTCCTGATAGAAGAAGTCTGGGAACAGCGGCTCTGTCAGCCTGCGAAACTTAGCCTTATCTTTAAACAGAGCGATCTTCTCCGGCAGTTCGCTGAATCCGAGGTTTTGTGCGATCCAGTCGAGCGCATTTTCAGAGCTTGTGTATACTAGAGGTTGCTCGGTGGTGTTTATGTGTTGGATCGCCAGATCTTCGTCTAGCAAGTTGGCGCGCCCGTCGAAACCTAAATCGATGGCTGCTTTTGTCTTGACGACTGGATAGCCATTTTTTATGATCGTTTCCTTTAAAAAAGCGGAAACATAGGGGTTGTCAACTAATATCAATATGCCTCCTCACTTTTTGCCGCGGTTAATAACTCAATGCTCATGGGGCATCAATCGTTCACCAGGATTTTCTTCATGGGCTGGTAGAGCAGCCCCGTGCCTTCAAAGCTCCAACCCGGACGCACACCGGTCGTCTTCTTGTAGCCCAGTTTTCGATAAAAAGCCACTGCGTACAGCGTAGCGGCTACCTTCACAGGCGGCGCTCCATTTTTTGTACATCCCGCTTCGTAGTGCTCTACGAGAGTTCGTCCGATCCCTTCCTTGTGGCGGGTGCCGCTGACAAACAGGGATTGTAGTCGTCCTGGCCTACCCCGCAGTACGCCCACGATTTCGTCACCATCTTCGGCTACATACACCATTGTCGCCCGGATGACTTTAGCGATGGCGTCTCGATGCTTAAGCTCAACCGAACGGGCGTAGGCGAAAGGCCCCAGAAATTTGGCCTGCTCTTCTGGAGAGGCGAAGGTCAGGTTGAATTGACTGTATGTATCGGCAATCAGTATTCCTACCTGGACAGAATCGCTTTCCTTGTAGTCGCGGATAGTAATCATAGGCCGTTAGTTTGATTTGGATTAATGGATATCTCCAGGGATCACGCTGCGATATGGCCTTCACTAAAAGGATCACAATAATCAGCGGTCTCTTCTTTCCACTCACCCAGGAAGACGCGCAAACGTGAGCGGAAGTCGTTGTAGTCTCTCACTTTGAGCGGCGACCACAGCGCTTCGGCAAGCGCGGTCCCCCGTGGATACGCCATATACAACACCTGTTCCGGTGTGGGGATGTATTCGGTCCACAGGTTGCCCTGCCCTCCAAGAATGTGAGCGGCTTCTCTGTCCGACAAAGTTGACGGGATTGGCTCGTAGTCATACACTTTCTCGATCGGAACGTACCCGCCGATGGCAGGCGGTTCGTTCTCCACTTCCTTTGACTGGTAATAATCGAAGTAGCAGTACCCCATGGGACACATGATAACATCGTGCCCCATATTAACTGCTGCTACGGCGTCGTCCACGTCCCGCCACAGCATGACGGTGGCGCCTGACGCCAGCCCACCTTCCAGGATTTCGTCCCACCCGATCAGCCGGCGCCCTTTGTCGGCTAAGAACTTTGAGATACGCTTGATGAAGTAGCTCTGCAGCGCACGCGCGTCTCCCAGCCTGTGTGAAGCCATCATCGCCTGGCATTTCGGACACTCGTTCCAGCGTTCTTTAGGGCATTCATCTCCGCCAATGTGAATATATTCACCCGGGAACAGGTCGATCACCTCGGAGAGGACATGCTCCAGGAAAGTATAGACACCCTCATCCCCAGCACAAAAGACATCCTCAAAGACGCCCCAAGAAGAGCCGACCTGGTATGGACCACCCGTGCAGCCCAGATACGGGTAGCTGGCCAACGCCGCCAGGGCATGGCCGGGCATTTCGATTTCCGGGACCACGGTCACGTGCCGGCTGGCGGCGTATGCGACGATCTCTTTAATCTGCTCCTGTGAGTAATAGCCACCATACGGCACACTGTCAGACACCAGCCTGTTTGTTGGGAGAGGTGTGGCTGTTCGCCAGGAGCCAACGCTGGTGAGCCTGGGGTATTTCTTGATCTCGATTCGCCAGCCCTGGTCGTCGGTCAGGTGCCAGTGGAAAACATTCATTTTGTGCAGCGCCAGAAGGTCGATGTAGCGTTTGATGAAATCGGTGGAGAACATGTGGCGCGCCACGTCCAGATGCATACCGCGCCACGGGAAGCGAGGATAGTCCACGACAGATATTCCCGGGATCGTCCATTCAGGCTGGCCCCTGTTTTGGCTTCGTCGAATGAGCTGCCGTAAGGTTTGGATGCCGTAGAATACCCCGGCCGGCGTGCGCCCACGAATTGTGATCGTCTGAGGCGCAACTTCCAGATCGTAACCCTCATCTCCTAAATCCGCATTCGTGCTCGAGGCGACAAGCAGAATCGCGTTCGTTGAATCGTTTTCCTGTGGGCTATTGCCTACCCTCAGGGAGAGCCCCGTCCTGGATCGAAGGACATCAAGCAGATAGCCAGCGATCCCTTCAAGGTCCGGCGCTGCCTTTATCCTGGTTGTTTCGTCTAATAGGAAGACCCCCTGCGCTTGTGTCATATCCGCAGGGCGCGGGATAATGGGGATTTGCAGGTTTTTTTCCATTGTGAACTATTTGATTAAATCTCGAACTGGTTTACCAGGCGATTATACTCGTCTTGCACAAGTTTAATGAACTCGCGCGCCAGGAAAGGTTGCTGGCGCCCGTTATGTGAAGCAGCCACGATCTTTCGTTGAGGGGCGATATCGCTCACGGGCCGGTACACGATCTGGTTCGACCTATCGCTGGCTGCCAGTATTTGAGGCACCAGCGAGACCCCCAGACCAAGCGCCACGCAGCTTTGAACGGTTGACAATTGTGTCGTGTGGCAGACGATTTCTAAATCAACATCTTGCTGGTAACAAAAAGACTGCACCTGTTCGCCCAGGCAGTGAACTTCGCTCAAGGCTATAAACGGAAAATCCTCCAGCTCTCTGACCGTAATTGAAGCTTTCCCTATCAGTTCGTGATGGCGTGATGAAGCAACCAGCAGGGGCTCGGTAAGCAGATCCTGGGTTGCGACCAGCTTGTTATCTATCGGCAGGCTCATGATCCCGACATCTAATTTCCCACCAACCAGGTCTCTCACCAGGACATCCGTAAAATCTTCGAACACGGATAATTCGGCGAGTGGAAATTTATTTGTAAAGCCTTGAATGATCCCAGGCAGAAGATATGGCGCCATCGTAGGTATAAATCCTACAGACAATTGGCCGTATCCTTCACTGATCTCTTGGCCCAGACCCCGCTTTAAATCCTCAAGCTCGGCCAGAATCGTTCTTGCGCGCGGCAGCAGCAACCGGCCGGTCTCGGTCAGGACGACGCTGCGCCCCAGGCGATCAAAGAGCTGCTGGCCTAATTCCGCTTCGAGCTTGATGATCTGTGCGCTGAGTGAAGGCTGTGTGATGTTGCAGCGTTCAGCCGCCCGGCTGAACCCGCCCGTCTCTGCCACGGCCACAAAGTAAGTGAGTTGGTGTATTTCCATTTATTATTTCCTTGTGCAAGGTGAAATGGATCCTCAAATTTCATAAGTGTGATGTCATTCTGAACGCAGCGGAGCGGAGTGAAGAATCTCCTCGTAACTCCAGTAGACTCTTCGCAAGCTCAGGATAAACTCAAAGTAACAATACTACCCATGTTTTCTAGAGCACCAGTATAAGTGTAACATAGCTTTAAGCTATAGAAGCAATAGGTAACATATATTTGACACCTATATCGGCAGGATATATAATGAGGTGGAGAGGGATGAATGTTTGCACATAATGATCGGGCAGCCGGAACCTGCCTTGAAGCAACACAGATCCCCACTGAGCCTAATTGGCCGCTGTTGAAAATCAGTTTTTAGCAACCCAAATTTTAAGGAGATGGACATGACCGAAAAGAAGCAATTGACCACCACTAACGGCAATCCCGTAGGAGACAACCAGAATTCAATGACTGCCGGTCCGCGCGGGCCGCTGTTGATGCAGGATTATCAACTATTGGAAAAAATGGCGACATTCAACCGGGAGCGCGTGCCCGAGCGAGTCGTGCACGCCAAGGGATCCGGCGCTTATGGCACTTTCACGGTCACCAACGATATTACTCAATACACCAAAGCCAAGATCTTCTCTGATGTCGGCAAGCAGACAGAATGCCTGCTCCGCTTCTCGACCGTAGCTGGCGAGCGCGGCGCCGCCGATGCCGAGCGCGATGTGCGCGGCTTCGCGGTGAAGTTCTACACCGAAGACGGGAACTGGGACATGGTCGGCAACAATACGCCGGTCTTCTTCATACGCGACCCCTACAAATTTAGCGACTTCATACACACCCAAAAGCGTGATCCCAGGACCAACATGCGTTCCAACACGGCCATGTGGGATTTCTGGTCACTTTCCCCTGAAAGCCTGCACCAGGTGACGATCCTGTTCAGCGACCGCGGTCTACCGCAGAGCTACCGTTTCGTGAACGGCTACAGCAGCCACACCTACAGTTTCATCAACGCCGACGGTGAACGCTTTTGGATCAAGTTCCACTTCAAGACCATGCAGGGCATCAAGACCTGGACCAATGACGAAGGAGCCGAGGTGGTTGGGCAGGACCGCGAGAGTTCGCAGCGCGATCTGTTTGAAGCCATCCAGAAGGGCGATTATCCGAAATGGCGCGTCAACGTGCAGGTGATGACCGAAGCGGAGGCAGAGACCTATCACATCAATCCATTCGATTTGACCAAAGTTTGGCCGCACGCCGATTACCCACTGATCGAGGTCGGTATCATGGAGCTCAACCGCAACCCCGAAAATTACTTCGCCGAGATCGAGCAGGCCGCTTTTGAACCGTCCAACATCGTGCCCGGCATAAGTTTCTCCCCGGATAAGATGCTGCAGGCCCGCATCATGTCTTATGCCGATGCGCATCGATACCGCGTGGGCGTCAACTACGCCGCTCTGCCCGTGAACAAAGCTCATACAGAAGTGAACACCTATCACCGGGACGGCAACATGCGCTTTGACGGCAACGAAGGCGGCGCAGTTAATTATGAACCGAACAGCGTGGGCGGGCCGGTGGAAGACCCGCAGTACCTCGAGCCGCCGCTCAAAGTCTCTGGCGACGCGGACCGCTACGATCACCGGCAGGACGATGATTATTACTCCCAGCCCGGGAACCTGTTCCGCCTGATGAGCGATAACCAGAAAGAACAGCTCTTCGGCAACATGGCCGCCGCCATGGACGGTGTTCCGGAACGCATCCAGTTCCGCCAGCTGGTGCACCTGTACAAGGCCGACCCGGCTTACGGGGGTGGCGTGGCGGGTAAGCTTGGTCTGGACATGGACAAGGTGATGACCTGGGCCGACCTGCCCCTGGATGAATTGATCCAGGTTACCAGCGAAGAGAGCTACCCCGGAACATAAGCAAAAAAAGAGCCTTCAATGGCGTAAGCAAATATTAGTTTCCGCCCACAAATACTTTAGTTCAAACATCACTCACCCCAAATGATCGTTTGGGGTGAGTTTTAATGTAACAGTTATCTAAGTTCAACCGCATTCGAGCGGTTGATCACACGGTAGTGAACCCCTATAGGGTCATCAGTTCACTCCTCCGGACAGTTCTCCAGATGCAGGAACTGCCGGCACTCGTCATCGGTCAGGCCGCGCGTCAGGCGCGATTTGGCCAGTTCGATCAGGTCATCGACGTCCAGCACGAAAGCATGCAGCAGCCAATCCCATGCTGTAGTGTAGGCAGTCCTGTCGTCTGGACCGAAAAATACCTGGGTTACATTGCCTTTGTGCCCCTCCAGGGTGGCGACCTCATCTCCGCTGGGGAAATCCCACACCTTTGCAGTACCTTCAAAACCGGCAGTGAGCAATTGCGTGCCATCTGAGTTGAAATCAAGACCAAAAATTACTCCCTGGTGTGCCTGGAAGTTGACTGTTTCTAGCCAGGTATCGATATCCCATCCAACCACTTTCCCAAGAGATGTTCCTGCAACCAGTGTCCTGCCATCCGGGGAAAGAATAAGACTGCCCGCTCCCCCCGCAACCTGAATGATTTTGATGGTTTCACCGGTTTCGGGGTCCCATATGCGCACCGTCCCATCTACAGACCCAGTAACGGCCTGTTTACCACCATGTATAAAAGTACTGCCAGTAGCCAAATTAGTGTGCTCTGTGTATTCCGTTAGTGCTGTCCCGTTCGCGAAATCCCATATAAAGGCTTTTGTATCGAAACCATTACTAATCATGCGGGTGCTATCTTCGTTGAGTGGAAAGCCGAAAGCGCCATAGGTATGACCAACAAAGGTCTTCAGGAGTTCTCCGGATGGATATTCCAGCAAATAGATTGTGCCAAACAAACTACCAACAATAAGTTTTGTTCCATCCGGTGAAAATTTTGGCCAGACAATAAAATCTCCGGGTTCCAGATCAAATTTTGCCAGTTCACCCTGGTAATCCCCGGTGACCGGGTCCCAGAGATTGATAGTGTTATTTGGTCCAATAACAATCAGACTCTGATTGTCTGGTGAGAGTTCGCCAACCATACCGGCACCTTCTTGGGATTGTACTGTGAAAAGCTCGTGTCCAGGCGCCAGATCCCAGAGCCTGACCTCGCTGTCTCGATACCCTCCTGTAGCCAGCATCTCCCCATTTGGGCTGATGTCAAGACCGAACACAACGGAATTATGGCCAGCCAGGGTCATTAACATCTCCCCCGTTTGTGCATCCCAGATGCGGGCTGTGCTGTCCTGACCCCCGCTGATCAAGCGTGTTCCATCCCGCGTGAAAATAATGTTTCTGTATCCGGATGTCTCGCTTGGAAAACTGAGCATTTCAATCCCCGATGGTATCTCCCAGACGGTGATCAACCCCTCCTCCCCAGCCGTTACCAGGCGGTCGCCCTCAGGACTGAAATCCAGTCCATAACTTCTATCTGCTGCAATTGTTGTAAGCGTCAGCAGCGCCTCAGCAGAGGCTATGTCCCATACGATCACTTCACCCGTAAAGCTGTTACCCGTCGCCAGTAAAGATCCATCAGGGCTGTATGCCAGCCCAACGGCCGGGAATGTGTGACCGGGGAATGTTTGGATCACTTCTCCGGAATTGACATCCACGATTTGGGGTAATCCATCAAGGGATGCCACGGCCAGCCTGGTTCCATCAGGGCTAAAGGCAATCTGCCCCCCAATACTCTCCGGTGGTTTAGCTGCTCCCTCCAGGCTGACCCAGGAATGGATCACATCACCTGTTTCTGAATCCCACACGGTGAGGTCGTTATTGCCGGTCGCTCCGCTGGCTGCGATCATAGTGCCATCCGGTGAATATTTGGCGTCCCAATGCACCCCTGCGGTTTCTATCTCAAGCAGAACTTCGCCGCTCTCAAATTCAAGTATGGTGACTTTCGGTTTTTCATTGCTGGCAGCGACTATTCTTTTTCCATCCGGACTGAAGGCGACTCCGGTGGCAGAATTACCGACGGTGTATCTCTTTATGAGATGCAGTTCCGGCAGGGCTTTGTGCAGGGCGTTGACGCCCTCTAAGGTGAGTGTATTAGAGATGGACTGCATGGCCAGTAAAACGCTGCGCTCGGAGTCCGCTTCAAGATTGGCATTTGCTGACATGGCTAACTCCCTGGCGAAGGCCAGGCGCCGCTGCTCTTCGGTAAGCAATGTTTGTTCCTCAGCCAGCCGTCTCTGTTCTCTAGCAATCTCACTTTCCCGTTCGGCTGTTCGCTGTGCGTTGAAAGCGAAAATGGTCAGCACCACGGCGATCACAGCCGCCACGGCAAATACTCCAACTAAAACACGCAGAATGTTGCGGGAGCGCTTCTCCAGTGCGTCTTCCTTGGCCTGGCGTTCCGCCTCGGTTGCCTGGCGCGCTTTCCTTTCACTCATACTGGTGTCCAGAAAGGAGCGCTCGTCGCCGGTCAGCGCCAGGTCGGTGGAGGTGGCCCATCCCTCGTACTGCTCCAGGCGCGAGCCGCGCAGCAGGAAGCTGGGGTCACGCTCAGCGGCGGCCCACTCGACGGCGGCGTTGCCCAGGACGCGCTGCATGCGCACGTCGGCGCGGCTTTCGTCCAGCCAACCGCCCAGGCGCGTCCACTCGCCCAGCAGGGCCTCGTGAGCCACCTCGACGGTCGGCTCGCGCGTGGTCGGATCGCGGTCGAAGGTCAGCAGACGGTGCCCGCCAAACAGGCCGAAGACTGTCTCCACAGTTGTAGACCAGCCAGGATGGCTGGTTGGATTATCGGATACATCTGGTGTATTAGATGCGCCTAAAGCCTCCAACTCAGACACCAGCACCCTGCGGCGGGTGTCGACCGTGCCCTCCCCGAGCGTGACCAGGCGCAGGAAAAGCTGGCGGGCAGCGCTTTTTGAAGGGTCGTCCAGTTCCTGGTACAGTGACTCGGCGCGGATACCCAGTGCGCCCAGCACACCGCCGATCTCGCGGTAGGCACTCTGGGTGAGCGTGCCGTTATCACGGTTCTCGAACAATTCGGTCAAGGCGTACTGCAGCAGTGGCAGCGCACCCGGCTCGCCGTGCACGTCGGTCACGATGCGCGATGTCAGGCCCGGTTCCAGGTTTGCACCGACGCTGCGTGCGGGATTCTCGACGGCTTCGGATAGCTCGTCGGTGGTGAGCGGCACGACCACCTCGGTGTGCTCCTGCACCAGCTCTGAGAAATCGGGGTGCATGAGCGGGCGGTCGTAAAAGTCTGCCCGGAGCGTGATGACCACGCGTATGCGGGAAGTCGGGTCCATCACGGCCGCGTAAAGGCTGTCCAGGAAACGGCGGCTTTCGTCGGGGTCACCCACCAGCGTGAACAGCTCCTCGAACTGGTCGACCACCAGCAGCAGCTCGATATCATCGTCAGAGGGCAGGCAGCGCTTGACAGCGCGCACCAGGCCGCGCTCGTCGGACTGAAGCTGTCCCAATAACTTCTCCGGTGGGTTGACAGCCACACGCAGAAGGGCGGCTTCCAGCTCTTCGAAGGGGTGCGCGCCGGGGATCATGTCGAGCAAAAACCAGCAGTCGGAGCCGGGTACAGCTCCTTTGCGTAAAGCGGGCACCAGGCCAGCGCGGACAAGACTGGATTTGCCGGAGCCGGATGGACCGACCACGGCCAGGAAACGCCCCCTGGGGGCATCACCGTTGTCTGCATCCAGGCGCTTGACCAGTCGCTCGATCATGACTCTCCTGCCGAAGAACTCACCTGCGTCGGCTTCTTGGAAGGCGCGCAGCCCCTTGTAGGGGTTCTCGACCTCCAGGGGCATCACAAAGGGGACTTCTGCGGTTTCGGCCAGGATTGCCTGGCGGAAAGCAGCCGCTAACTGTAAAGCGTCCTGGTATCTCTCGGAAGGGTCCTTAGCAGTTGCATTCTGGATCACGGCATCCACTGCGTCTGGGACATCAGGACGCATCTCCAGGACGGAAGGCAGCGGCTGGGAACGGTGAGCCTCGACCAGGGCTTGCCCTTCAAGTTCCTGAAAGGGCAAGCTTGCGGTGACCAATTGGTAGAGCACCACCCCCAGGCTGTAGATGTCGGACAGCTGGGTGGCGGGTGCCCCGTCTGCCGTCTCAGGGGACTGGTAGCCCAAAGACCCTGAATACAGGGCGCGTTCTTCATCGTCTTCGACCTGCATTTCGAGCTGCAGGGACCCTGCCAGGGTGGCGATGCCGAAGTCGGACAGGTAGGCGTTGCCGCCTTCATCGAGCAGGATGTTGGCGGGCTTGATGTCGCGGTGTACCACGCCCTGGCGGTGGGCGTAGGCCAGGCCTGCGGAGACCTGGTCGACCAGTTGTGCTGCGTAATCGCCCTTCCAGGGGCCGTATGACAGGGCGTCTTCGAGGGAGCCGCCGCGCAGGTAGCGCATGACCAGGTAGGCGCCGTCGGGCTGGCGCCAGTAGTCGTAGAGCGGGACGATGTGCGGGTGCTCAAGGCTGGCGACCACCTGGGCTTCGGCTTCGAAGCGGCGGATGAAATCGGGATCGTTGGCGTAATTGGAGACGATGGTCTTGATGGCCACGTCGCGCCTTACGGTGGGCTGGTAGGCCAGGAAGACTTCTCCGAAGACGCCGGTGCCTATGGGCTGGTGCAGCTCGTAACCGCGCAGGGACTGGAAGCGGGTGACGGTGGGCACGGACTCGAGGGACTTGATGGGTGGGAAATCAGAAGGCAAACCGGGGATAACCAGCTGGGTGATCTGCTCGAGGCGGCGCATATCCTTGAGGCGGTGGGCGCCCAGTTCCTTGAGCGTGACGCCGTCCGGCAGGTCGTCGCGCACCAGGGAGGCGGTGGTTTCTGAGAGCAGCACCTGCCCGCCGTGGCCTGTAGCTGCGATGCGGGCCGCGCGGTGGATGTCGATGCCTTCGTAGTCTTCGACCGCCACCCAGGGCTGGCCGGTGTGCAGTCCCATGCGCACCAGCACCTCTACGCCTTCAGGCCAGGAGTGATCTGCCAGGAGTCTCTGGGCGTCGACCGAAGCGGAGACCGCGTCCGGGGCGCGCGGGAAGGTGACGAAGAAGCTATCTCCCTGGGTGCGCACCTCGGTGCCTCCCCATTTGGTGATGGCCTCCCGCATGAGCCGGTTGTGGTCGGTGACCAGCGTCACGTAGCCATCGTCACCCAGGCGCTTGAGCAGTTCAGTCGAGCCCTGGATGTCGGTGAACAGGATGGTGACCGTACCCGCGGGCAGGTCATCCCGGGTTGTGTTGGGAATCGAATGATCCGTCATGATAGCCCTCCCAATCGCGTCGTTATAGAAGCGGTGTGTTCTCCTGTTGGTGATGGTCAGCCTGTCCCCGCTGGAGGTCGATGATGGAGAGACATCACACCTCAAAGATGGTGTTGCTTTACTGGTATGTTAAATTGATTATAGCATTAAACCAGTATCAAATTTTTGATTAGGCGATAAGATCCGGGTAACCCACGCAGGCTTGTCCTGAACAAATGTGAAGGATCAGTTCCGTGCTTCTTGTTGGCGCGATCATGTCCTGAGTGGGCGAAGGATCAATCGCCCGCTATCAAAAACAGCTCCGGCCCATTATACAGCGAGACCTGCAGCCGGTGAACCCCCGGCGACAGGCAGCTGCCGAAGGGTTTGTCCAGCGTAATCGCTTTGCTAGGTGCGAGCTGCCTTTCATAATCTCCCAGGCCTATCAATAGGGTCTCTTCGGTGTGGTTGACAACCTGCAGGAACTGCTCCGGCAGCACTTCCTGGCAGCGCGGCATGGGCATATCCGGCCACAGCCCCACTTCGACCGTGTCTTTTGATGTCGCCTCCAGGCAGATACCGGCGACCGGGACAAGTGCATAGGGGGTGGCCAGGGGCACGGGCGTCGTTGTCGGGGTCGAAGTAGCCGTTGCTGTTATTAGTATTGCAGTGGCTTCCGTTTGGGCGTCACTGACCTCGGCCTTCTGGCAGGCAGTGACCAGCAGCGCCACGCTGACTATCAGAAGGATATGTCGCAACCAGGCGATCTTTTTATTGCTCATCGATTTTTCCAGGTGTACTGTAGTTACTCTATTGACGAAATAACTTATCAGCAGGTTCCGCTTCCTGTAATTATAAATCTGGTTGTTCGTGATACTGCATTGCTATAACCAGGTCTTAAGCAGACTTTATCTTTAGACGCTATTACGCGGTGTAGGTCTGACATTATAATTGGTTGATACACCTTTTTGAAGGAATCCCCTTCCATTATGACCTCATCATTGTTACGTTTAATTTATAAGTTTATCCCTGCCTTGTTTTTCGCCGGATTGGGTCTTCTGCTTTCTATGGCTTTGCCCGCCATTCCCGGCTCGCAAGATCATCCATCGGCCGCTGCCGCGCGGGTGTATCCAGGACTTATCCCGGGGCCGGTCAACGAGACGAACTCTGAAGACAAGGAAGAACCCTCCGAGATCCTGCATGTTTACATGCCGCTGGTTATCGACCTGAGAGTCCCTGAATTAGATCTGCTGGATGTGTGGACAAGCGACTCCCAGGGGGTTGACCGGAGCACATTTTTGCCGGGCGTGGACATGCAGTTCTGGGTCAGCGGCACCAATAACTTCTCAACCCCGACAGACGTTTACCTGGAATGGACCCAGGAGGTTCCTTGCGGCGAAAGCCTGGTATACAGCGACACGGTGACCATAGATGCCGAAGAGTGGGTGCATTCCTATTCAAGCCAGGCCCCTGATTGTGGCGGTCTATTTACGCCAACAGTCAAAGTAACGTACCAGCACATAATAAAGACCCTCTCTACACAATATGTGGTCAACCAGAGTGGCACGAGCACGGTGTTTGTCACGGTTGGGCAGGGATTCGACCGCTGCGCCCTGCCAGAGGTCGATGAAATGGCCACATGGTGGGAGGTCAGCCCTTACAGGGTATTTAATCTCTACATCGGTGGAGAGAACTTCTACTGCAGCCATACCCCGGTTTACGCTGCATGGGTGCAGCAGGTCGCTCAGCAGGGATGGACCTTTATCGAGACCTGGGTCGGTCCACAGTCGCCGTGTTTCGGGGGCAGTAAAACGAAGATGAGCAGGAATACAGGTGTGGCATACGACCAGGGACGCACAGAGGCGGAGTCGGCCACGCAGGCCGCTATTGACCTCGGGTTTACCGGCGACAATATCATATACTATGATATTGAAGGTTATGCGGATGATGGAGGCTGCCGCTTGCCGGTCAAGGCGTTTATGCGCGGTTGGGTGGAGAGACTGCACGAACTCGGGATGAAAGCCGGAGCTTACGGCGCCGGGTGCACGTCCTTCGTCTCCGATTGGGCCACGATCGATCCCGCACCGGATGATGTATGGATCGCCCACTGGATTCGGGAATTCTATGATGCGGACGTCACCGTTTGGGACGCAAGATGTGTTTCTGATGAGCTGTGGGCCGATCAACGCCGTTTAAAACAGTACGCCGGCGACCACGTGGAGACCTGGGGAGGCGTGGCATTGGGTATAGACAGCAATGTGCTGGATGGTGAGATCAACGCTCTGGGCGTTGATCCCCCCGAGAGTGTCGGTTTAGAAACGGCCACAATGCTGACCCGCTACGGTGACCCAATCCAGGCAGCCGGTTTGCTCAGCCCCACACAGGGCTGGGTGCTGTCTCAGAACCGCCTGCTGCTGACGAATGATGGCGGAATTAACTGGCGGGACATCTCACCAACTGGAGGGGCGATACTTAACGCTACTTTTTACGATGGGCGTCATGCCTGGGCGCTGAGTCATCCAGAATTAAAAGGGGGCCTGGTGGTGTCACGAACCCACGATGGAGGCGCGACCTGGCAGAGCAGCCCCTTGCAGGTGGATAACCTGGTGGCCGCATCAGTCGCTGAAGCATATTTCGATCCGTCTGACACTGAAACGGCCTGGCTGGCGCTTAAATTAAGGTCAGGCAGCAGCTTCAGCGCGGGCAGGTTGTTCCTGACCGAGGATGGGGGCATGACCTGGCAGGAACGCACACTTCCCCTGGGTGAAGCGGTGTATTTTTTGAATTCTCAGAGTGGTTGGGTTGCCGGTGGTCCGGCCGGTGACCATTTATATTTCACCGGCGACGGTGGGCGCTCCTGGGAGCGCCAGGATTTGAATCTGCCGGTGGGGGAACGAGCGTCGATCGGGCTGCCGAAATTCTCTGATGAGCGGAACGGGCGGCTGTTGGTCGGGTCGCGGGCGGGGGCAGCAGGTATTCTGGCCCTGTATGAGACACAGGACGGTGGACTGACCTGGGCTGCCTCTCACAGCTTCGATGTTGATCCTGCCTTCGCCCTCGAAGGAACCCTGGCTGGTATCTTGCCAGCACTCGCAGGTTTCAATAGCGCTAATGCGGAAAGTTTGCTCGCGCGCGGAAACCAGCCGCCGGGGAACTTGCTGCCGGCAAACTTGCCGCAGGGAACGCTTTTCCTGGACTTCTTTGACGACCAGCATGCCTGGGCGGTAGTTCAGAGCGGCCGCTGTGAAGGGGACAAGCTGTCACCCGCCATTGCGCCGCTGCGCTGCAATTTGAGCTGGGGGTTACTGGCCACAGATGACGGGAGCGAGACCTGGTACGAAATTAGTCTGCCGGAGCGGTAGGGCAATAAGCTACAGTGGGGATAGACTATTTTTCACTGCTATTGAGATGTTATCGGGCAATTTGGGGCAACCTGATTATAACCATTGCCTTGTTGTTATCCGCAGTGTTTGTGGTAAGGGCGGGCCCTCAGAATCGGAGGACACCACCGCCGCAATCACGTATGTGGACGATGCCAGCTGCCCTTCTGTTGGTTCAGGCACAGAAAACGACCCGTATTGTAACCTCCAGACCGCCGTCAATAACGCACCCGCGGAGAGCGAAATCCACGTCGCAGAAGGGATTTACAGGGGCGTACATACCGTCACGGCAACCAATTCGTACACCTGCGCCGCTTATTTTCCGGGCTGCGCAGTAGACTCGCCCCCGGGCATCGGGGTACCGTTCGAATTCTAAAAGAAAACCTCCCGAAGGGCGACTTTCACCTCTGGGAGGTTTTATCTGTTGCATAATGTTTCAACACAGCGATTAACTCAGCTGTTTTATCATCTGGAGGATGGCGTCAATAACCAGGCAATTCGCCGAATGTAATTAGACAACCTTCGATGTGCATTGTGGCGAATTGCTTAAGTAATCAGCGGCACTGGTGCTGGATTTTATTCTAAATACT